>Ga0075421_100000500_pt1 | contig 41116 bp, 70 predicted proteins | sample SoiMetdeltSBSDD5_FD_75292 | JGI IMG/M metagenome (GOLD analysis project Ga0075421, IMG submission 75292) | Bulk soil microbial communities from a Populus tree surrounding site in Tennessee, USA - Soil MetaG P. deltoides SBSDD5 | ecosystem: Environmental > Terrestrial > Soil > Tree plantation... | reverse complement strand
TCTGCTCCGCGCCGACCTTCATTTCCCCTCCTCCGGCGTCCAGTTCTCGTATCGTTCTTCGCCCTCCGCTGGGGGCGGCGCTGCCAGGATCGCGGCGTATTTCTTGCGCCATTCGCGAGCCTCGGGCGATTCGCAAGTCATGTCAGGCGCGTCTTGCAGCGCCTCCCGCAGGGCGTCCGCCTCGCGACGGGCGGCGTCAAGTTTCTGCGCTAAGCCTGCGTTGGCGGCGGCAAGATCGGTAGCGTCTTTTAGGTGGTCGGCCCCCTCGCGCCGGGCGGCGTCGAGCTTGACAATTAGCCGCGCCGCTGCGCGACCCCAGAATCCTTCCTCGCTGGCCTCGCGGCGCTCCCCCGTGACGCCACGATTCGGGTCGCCCGTCTCGATCCAATTTATGAGACGGCGTTGGTACGGGGCCTCGCGGCGCTCCCGGGGGCGCTCATGACACCAGCAAGTACAAGTCTCGCTGGTATCAGGGCACGCAGGGCACGCCGCCCCCTGGCCCGCGCGCGAAAGGGCGGCGGCGATGGCGTCAATCAGTTCCTTTTTGTGTGCTCGCGCGTCGGCGTACCACACCTCGACGATCTCCCGCGCCTGCGCCTCCGGCCTTGGCGCCGCCATTACTGCAGCCACGGCTGGCCGCCCAACGCGAGGCGCGCGTACAGCCCTTCCTTGCGGATCTGCTTCACCAGCAGCTTATGCTTGGTGTCGCACGTCTCGCGCTCGAACTCTGCGGACCACGCCTGACGCTGCCAGTACGCAGCCGACTGCAGATCGAAGACTTCGCGGCACGAGATGACGAGCCCCATGACGGCGAGCTCTAACAGCACGAGGCCGATCAAGAATCGAACAATCACGACGGCACCTCGTCTTCCACGATTTCGATCTCCATGGGTCCACCATGGTGTTCGCCCTTGACGAGCTCACACGCGATCGTGCTCAACACGTCCGCGACGCGCAGCCGCTCCGACTTCGACAGCGATTTCGAGATCCACAACAGGCCGGCGTAGATCACAACGCTTCCACGAAGCCGGCTGCCGCGGCGTGCCCGCCGCCGCCGTACAACTTCGCCACCGCGCTGACGTCGAAGCCGTTGCGCGAGCGGAGGCCCCACTGCCGTCGGCCGTCCTTGCGGTCGAGGTAGTACGCGGCGAACGGCGCGTCGGGGTATAGCTTGCATAGCTCCTCGCCCACCTCGGAGAAGAAGACCGTCGTGTTGGTGTAGGGCACCTCGTAGCCGCCGATGTCCTTGACGCGCACGTTGTCGGCCATCTCGCGGACCTTCTGGCCCTGGAAGCGCAGGATCGCGTTGCCCTGCGCCGCGACACCGACGAACCGGGTCCGCAACTCGTGGTCGATCTGATGCCACGTGACGAACTGTTTCGGGTACGACGCAATGTACGCGGAAATCTCCTTGCTGTGTGGCAGCCGGAAGCGCCACAGGTCGCGGTCCTCGACATAGTCGATCAGCGCCGGGCGTGGCGACGCGTGGAAGTAGTCCCACGTGATGCCGGCACCGGAGCGCTCCATGTCGAAGGTGCAGAAGTCGAGCCCCTCGAGGTCGGCCTGCGCCGTCTTGTGGTGGTCCAACACGATCAGGTTCCGGCTGCGCGCCTTGAGCTCGAGCAGCACGTCGCGTGGGTACGAGAAGTCGACGATGTAGACGACCGACTCGTTCTCGATCTCCGGCAACGGCTGGCCGTACGAGACCGGGACGTAGATCGCACCGTCACCGAGCGCGAGGCGCGCGGCGTACGCGGCGCCGAAGCCGTCGGGGCAATTGTCGTGGTACAGGACGTACGTCTTCACGATGTCTCCTTCAAGACAAGGACAAGCGGCCAGTACCGCTCGATAAGCCACAGCACCGCGAGCAGCGTGCCGGCCGCCGCTGTGAGAAGCACACGCCGGCGGTGCTCGTGGGGGCCGTCTTCCACCTCATGTACGCAGTCGTCCGACGCGTCGCTCGGATCGTTGCTGATGATCGTGTAGTCGATGCCCTCCGGCAGCTTGCTGCTCACTGCTCCCTCCACACCCGGACCTGCCCCATCGGGTCATACGCAACGACGGCGCCCGGCTTCGGCTGCTTCTCGGCTGCTTCGAGCTCGATCTGCAGGTTCGCGAGAGCGCGCCACGCCAGCTTCGCGCTGTGGCGTGCGCCGTCGTTGTCGATCTTGCCGCGCTCGATCAGATGCCGAGCGATGCAGTCCGCGTGATCCGTCGACTTCTCGCGCGCCCAATGCATCGGCTGGCCGGGGTTGTGCTGCTCGTTGCCGAGCCGCGAGATCTCGGCCACCGCGGCGATGGCGTCGGGGAAGTAGTCGAGCACGCCGCGCGCGATTGGAATGTTCTTCCGCGCCTTCGCGTCTGTCGGCAGGCTCATTAGATCGACGCCTCCTCAAGCGCCTGGGCGCGGTCCAGCGCATGCAACGCTTCGCCCCACGACGGGAATACGCTGGCGAGCTCGTGGAACACGTTCCGCTTCGGGCCGACGACCCACACGGCGGCGCCCGACGCGATTGCGTAGCCGTACTCCACCTCACGGCCGCCGCGCAGGTTATCGTCGTACGTGTCGAGGATCAGCAGATCGGCTTGTCGGATCTCGGACAGATCGCGCACTGCATATTCGAACTTCTGCGCCTCAGTGACCTTGCCCGGCGCCTCTTCTTCGTCCAGCCACGTGCCGACCACCTCACCGAGTCCGCGCGACTCGATCTCTGCGCGGACACTACGCAGCCGGCGCTGCGCCTCGAACTTCCCTGCGATGTAGATCTTGGTCACGCTGCTCCTCATGTGTAGGACGTCATGTAGTCGACTTCTTCCGGCTCCACCAGCCGGGGGATCGGAATGCCTCTATGGAAAAAATTGCACCAGATACGATTCGCAGCCGACCATGTGTCGCCGGAGACGTTGTGGTGCCACAAGCACAGCGACTCGTCGCCCGGCACCGACAGCCCACACTGCGCGCAGAGGCTCACCAGCCGTCACCGCAGCCACGGCTGGTCGCTCTGGCTCCCAACCATCGCGGCGCGGTTCTTCGCTAGCACCTGCTCGACGATGTCCGTCGGCACCGCGTGCACCTGACGCGCGGCTGCCTCGGCTTGGGCGCGCATGGCGCGCCGGTACTCGATCGCAATCACGGCGAGGCCGTTCAGGAACGCATCGAATCCCTGCCGCTGTTCCTTCTCGACGGACGCGTTGTACGCCTCGAGCTCCTTGACGACCTCGCCGTAGATCTCTGGCACGAAGTCGACCAGCTTCTGGCGGTAGCGCCGCGTCGGCAACGGCGGGTCCGACGGGTCGACGATCGTGACTGTCGCCGCCTCGCGCTCCGCACGCCGGCGTTCGGCTCGAGTCTTCGCCTCGCCCATTAAGGTGTCTCCTCGTACACGCCGTAGACCTTCAGGCTGCTGTCGTTGTGCTCGCCGAGAATCTCGACAAAGTCGTGCACGTCGAGAGCCTTCGCTTGCTCGACTGCATCGGCGAGCGATGCCGCCGCGAGGCTGACCGTGGTGTCGACCATGAGCTTCCCGTAGATGATGTAGGTCTTCCGCTTCGGCGCCATTAGGGCCTCCACACTTTCGGTGCGCCGAGCAGGTTGCGCTCGATCAGAACCTTTCGCAGCGCCATGTGCTGGATCACGTCGCCCACGACGCGCTTGTAAGTCTTCTGAATCCCCTTCGTCGTCAGGCGATTCGCCTCGCGCCAGTCGGCGTTGCTCATGTGCACCTTCGCCTTGGCGATCTTGAACGTCGCGGCAAGGTTCTCCTGCGACGCGGACAGGTGCTTGTGCGCGACGAGGTCGATCTTCGTGTCGCTCGTCATCTTCGGCTCCAGGGCCGGCAGGCCGACCTCGAGGAGCGCGCCATTGATGATCGGCAGATCGTGCTCGCGGATGTAGTGGCCGGTGACCATGTCCGCCGCGTTGTAGCGCTTGACGAACGCGCGAAGGATGTCACGCAGGTAGTCGCGGCCCAACAGCCCGACCATCATCGAGTCCGGCTCGCCGATCCAACACGACGCGATCGCCGTGACCTCGGCCGTCGTGTACTCCGGGCCGAGATAGGCGAGAGGCCGGTTCTCTATGTCGAAGTCGAGGATACGGAGCCTACTCGACATCGATCAGCTTCTCGGGATCCGGCAGCGCGAGCATGATGCCCCGCTGGATCGCCTTCTCTACCTTCGTGATCTCGTCGTCCAGCCGGTCGTTGATCTCGTTGTCGGCTGCAATGGAATGCTTCAGCCGTACGACCGTCCGCAGAATCTTCTTGCGGTTGGCGATGGCCTGCTCGATGGGGGTCCGTTTCACGCGATAGTCTCCCGGGTAAGTTGCTGCTCGAGGCGTGCTAGCCTCTCGGTCTTGGCCTTCAGCCGTTGACGAAGTTCATACTGCATTTGCTTCAACTGTCGGAGAGGACGGGTCCTAAACCGCGCGTCTGCGGCGCGTTGTACGGCGCGCCCCTTCTCGGTGAGTTGGTAGCGCGCCTTGTGGGCGCGCTGACAAATCCGGCACGCGCCGCCCGGCTTCGCCGCCCGCACATTGCAGGTGTTCTCCGGCGTTCGCGGATGTCCGCACTTCTTCCACGTCATGCAGCGCTCGACCGTTTGCCGGTCTTCTTCATCGCGCGTGCGGCGGTAAACGCCGTGTCAAGGTACGGGCGGTATTTCGTCCCGTCCTTCTTCTCTTCCTCGAGGAACATCTCTTCGGTCCAGTTCTGTGCGGCCGGATGGATGATCAGGTCCGGCGCGGCGGCGTTATATACATCGCCGCGCGTGACATCCGACATGCGGTACACGTTGTGCCCTTGAGCCGCCCGTTCCCTCATCGCCGGGTTCTCGTACCAGTCGTCGAAGACCCAAATTGTGAGCGGCGAATTCGTGCGTCCCTTCGGCATCAGCAGAGCACCACACCGGCGGTCGCGATCTCGTCGATCAGCTTGTCGCGGAGCCGGTTCTCGATCGTGACGCCGTACTGCTGTCGCGCGCGGTGGATCAGATCCACGACCAACGTGACCGCCATGTCAGTGATCGCGTCGTCGAGCTTCGCGCGTGGGGTGCTCATGACAGCCCACACTCGCAGCGCCAGAACATCCGCGTGCGGCCGAACACCGGCACCACCTTGACGCGCTCCTGCTCGTGTCCCTTCTCGCAGTAGTGCTTGCGCTGCACGGAGCGGCGACTCTTGCCCTCGCGCGCGTTCTTCGACACCTTCGCCGGCGCTGCCATCAGGACACCACCAAAACGGGGTACTCGAGCTCACGGGCCTCGAGGATCCTGTACGTGGCTGGGAACGCGTTCGCCATCGCGGCCTCGATGGTTTGAGCGACGACGTGGCGAATGTTGTAGCCATCAGTCGCCCGGTACGCTTTGATGTAGAACAACCTCGCCGTGGTCGCCGCCATCACGCGGCCTCCTTGACCTTGAACGACGCCGGGAAATTCATTTCCCGTCCTGCTACGTTGAAGACGCGCTCGACGATCGGCGCGTAGATCATCGTGAATTCCAGCTGCCGCTCGATCGGCACCTGCCACCACATCGAGTCGTAGGCGCCGTACACGAGGCGCGCCCACGGCGCGGCCTTCCTCACGAGCAGCACCGTCGTGATCCAGATGTCGGCGACGCCGCCCTGCATCGGGTGGTTCGACGCCTCGCGGTTACGCGCGTTGCGCCACTCCGACGTCAGCCGCCGCGGACGGCCCATGAACGTATAGACGACGCGGTACCGATCGGCCTGCGCCTCGATCTGGTTCCAGAACTCGACGATCGCGGGGTGCTTCTTCAGGTACAGTTCGCTCGCCGAGATCAGCCGATCGGTGTCGAACTTCAGCGCCTTGGCGCCAGGGATGTCACCCGCGTTCTCGGCCTTGCCGCGGTAGTGAAGTCGGTACACGAACCGCTTGGCGAACGTACGCCGCAGATCTTCGTCACCCTGCCAGTCCAACAGCGCGCGCCAGTCCGCACACATCGGTGAGGTGTGCAGCGCCTTCGTCAGCAACGGCGGGTAGGGCGTGCCCGTCATGTCGCAGAAGTTCACGACGTGCGTGTCCCAGTTCGCGATCTTCGCCCTGAGTAGCGGCTCGTCGCCGGCGAGGCCTGCGAGCAACCACGTCTCGATGTTCGACCAGTCATGGCCGACCCATACGAAGCCGGTCGGCGGCGTGATCAGCTTCGCCGTCTCGCCGCGCATCTGCGGCAGCGCGGGCTTTACCCAGCCCACACGGCCGGCGGCCTGACCGTGGATCTTGCAGCGCGGGTGGATCAGCGCCTTCGGCGCCAGCGGCTGGCCGAGCTCGTCGAGCTCGAAACAGTGCTTGACGTAATGCGTAAGCCGCTGCTGCGCGCCCCCGAAGAGAAACTTCGCCTCGAGGATCCCGTTGCCGCCGTCTTCGATGTTCTCGACCGCCTGCTCGAGCGACGGCTCGTCGTCCTCGTCCCACTCGGTGCCGAGCATGCGGCGCAGCGCGCTGAGCGCATCCTTGTCCGACTTCCACTTCCCAGGCTCGTCGTTGAAGCTGCGCTCGCGCTGCACCGGGAAGCGGTACACGTTATAGAGCCAGTGCTTCATGTCGTCCGGCGAACCAAGGTTGAACTTCGCGTTGCCCGTCCACGCCCGCGCGAGCATGCGGCCCTGCGCGACGCGCATGCTGTACTTCTCGTGGAGCTCCCATGCCACTTTCGGATTGACGTGGATGCCGGCCTCTTCGCCCTCGATCGCGATGTCGATGAACGGGATCGACATGTGGCGGTACACAAACGCCGCCCGCGGATCCTTCTGCAGCTGCGGCTCGAGGCCGTACTTCCAGATCAGGTACGTGCCGACGAGGTCGCCCGCGTTGTACTCGCTGGGCGCCACCCGTTTTAGGTGCTTGTAGTCCGGCAGCCTCCCAAGGCGGCGATTGAGCTCGCCGAGTCCGTGGAACTCCTCGGAGTGCAGCACGGAGTCGGCCAGCATCGTGTCTTCGAGCCGGGCGTGTGCCTCGCCGCTCACCTCGAAGCCGTACTCGCGCATCTTCTTGATGTCGGCCGGCGCGTTGTGGTAGATCGTCACGCCGGTCGCGATTAGTGCGGCCATGTTTTGCCGCATCTCGATGCACTGTGACGGTGTCAGCGCCAGCCAGTCGACTTGCAGCACGGCCTTGTCGTTGCCGATGCCGATCGTCTCGAGCGTCCCCTCCGGCAAATCACGGCCGCAGGAGCACTTGTCTTCCTCGTCGTCATCGTCCTTGGCGACGGTGTGCCACTCGAGGTCGATTACGCGCTCGGCGGCAAAGAGCTCGGACGACAGCGCCTTGTAGTCTGTGTGAATCGGCGGCAGCGCGGCGCGCAGCTTGTCGAGCGACTCCTGCTGCTCCGGCGTCAGATCTTTGAGCGCTTGCACTGGAAGACCACCATGTAGACGGTGTCGACGTTCTTCGTGCCGCGCTTCGAGGCGACGAGGTCAGCCTTCATGCCGTCGACTTCGCCCTTCGAGCCGGCGCCGCGGATGACGGACCATCCAGCGCGCTCGAACATCGCGCGCACGTCGTACTCCAGCGCGCGGCCGCGGTTGTATTGACTCATGCGCCGAAGTCTCGACGCATCCGCGCGACCACTTCTTGCTTCGTGGCGATGTCGCGCTCGATGACGGACAGGTAGTCGTTAAGTTCTTCCTGCGTCGTAATCCAGTAATAGCCGCCGTCTTCGCCACGGCGATCTGCGCCGATCGGGTTGCCGCGCGCTCGAAGTTCACGCACATAGACCGAGAGCCGGCCGTTCGCGCCTACGGTGTAGGACTCGCCCAGAACCGACTCGATCAGCGTGCGTCCGTTAATGCGGTGTGCGTGCCCCCGCGCGCCGCGAATGGCGCCAAGGACTGCCACTTCCTTATCGGACAGGGGTCGCTTCACTTCGTCTCCTCGAACGTCAGCACCTCGCTGCGGAACTTCAGGAGGAGGTCCGACGTGGAAACTTCGCCGTCGCGGTTCTTCGCGACCTTGAACTTCGTGTCGTCTTCGCCCAACAGCCGGTGCATCAGCCATACGATGTCCGCGTCGTGCTCGAGCTCACCGCTCTCACGCAGATCCGCAAGACTCGGCTCCCACTCCTTCACGTTCTTGGGCGGCCGCGAGAGAGACGACAGCGCGATCAGCGGGATCTCGTGCTGCACCGTGAGGCGCCGTAGCGCCTTGGAGACTGCCTCGACACGCTGGCGTTGGTCGCGTAGGTGCTCAGCTGTCGTCATCAATTGCAGGTAGTCGACGACCACGAGGCCAAGCGTGCCGGGCGTGTAAGCTGACACGGTGTCAGCCAGCTGCTCGGTGGTGTGCACGTCGTGCGTGATCCACATCGGCCGCTCGCTGAACGACTCGGCGGCGGCCGCCAGCATTCGCTTCTCGAGCTCGATCAGGTTGCCCGTCTTCAGGCTCTGAGCTCGCACGCCTGACTCCTGCGACAGCAGTCGGCGCACGACGGCGGTCTGCGTCGACTCGAGCGACACGAAGAGCACGCCCGTGCCACGCTTCGAGAGCAGGCGAGCCATCTGCAGCACGAACGCCGTCTTACCGACGCTCGGTCGGGCTCCCAGGATCACGTACTCGCCGGGGTACAGGCCGCCGGCTGAGAGCTCATCCAGCGAGCCGATCGACGTCGAGGCCGGTTTCTTGCGCGCCTGTGGCGGCGCCAGGATCTCGGCCATGGCGATCTTGACGGCCTCGGCGAGGCTGTTGGGCGGCCCTTGTGGGGCGCCCTCGCGCTTCGCGATCGAGGTGACGACCGCCGAGAGCTCGGTCGGCGACATCGGCGGATCGCAGAACGGCGCGAACGTGCGCTGCAGGATCAGATCGACAGCGTCAGCCGGCAGCCCGGCGCCCAGGAGGCGCCCCGCCAGCTTCGTCGCCGTGTCGTTGCGGCCGCCCTCGACGGAGCCTAGAAGCGCCTGAGAAAACCAGTCGACCGCGTTCGAGACGCGCGTCTGTGGCTTGCCAATCAGGTTCAGCAGCGGTTGCGGTGCTGCCGGCAGCGCGTGGCCCATCGGCTGGACCCACGTGTATGTCGCACCGCTCGGGTGAATCGACGGCGGCGCGACGACGATGCCGACGCCGCGGATGTCGACGCCCGGCACGAGGCCGACGCGGTCAGGAGCGGCGCCCGCGAGATAGACGTGCGCGCCCTTGCCCGTCGTGACGCTCGGCGCGTCAGCCGGGAGCTCGACGCCGGCGGCCAGCAGCCGCTCGCGGCCCTCAGCGCTGTCGATGTCGACAGCGAACATTCCACGGCCGAGTACCAGCGCGACGTTCGCGTCCGGCCACTGCTGCCACCACTGCTCGAGCTCGGCAGCGGTCGGCGCCGTGTCCTGATACGGCTTCCAGTGCACGAGCGGCCGCTTGTCGCGTGGCATGCACGGAATCGGGTGCAGGCCGGCGGCGAGGTACATCTTCGCGGCTTCGTAGAAGACGCTCATGACCACACCAACCGCGCCATCAGTTGTTGGGCACGCTTCGACGGCCGGCGTGTCAAGAATCCACGGCCGCGCGCTTTGCTGTAGTCAGGCGGCGTTGCGAACTGCGGACTCGTAGGGTCAAGCATTAACCCGCTCGAGTGCCGCAGAAACCAATGGGAGTCGCCCTCGTGGCGAAGGTTCATTGGCGTCCAGCCGGCCTCTTTTCCGCCAAGCAGGTGATACAACGCTTCGCTGGTGACGTAACAGTTGCCGCGCGTCACAGCTGGATCCTCGAGATCTTCTCGGCCTGAATCGTCGCCTCGCGCTCGACATCAGCCACGTGACAAGCGCACGCGCACCACGGGTCAGGTACGCCGGGACACAGCGTCGTGCAGTAGGCACACGCGCGGCCGAGCCGCTCACAGGTCGGACAAGTCACCGGATCACCGCCTCGCGCCGCTCGTCCTTGTAGTCTTCCGCGCGCACGAGCAGCTGCACGTGGACCGGATCTACGTCTGGCACCAAGCCGTGGTGCGAGCGCCACGCCTGAACGGCGAGCTCGACGTTGTCCGCTTCGACAAAGTCCGCGACCTCCGCGTCTTCGTCGTGGATGTGGTACAGGTTGCTCATCGCTCTCCCCTTGTTGGGTCGATGTCCTGTGGTCGGCACAGGGAGTAATGCGCGCAGCGCGGCACGTAATCCCACCGCACCTCTTCAGGTGTCACGGTGTGTCCGCGGCCCGTCTTCGTGCTCGAGTGCTTCGAGGCCCACGGCTCATACAAGTCCTTGTCACACTCGACGCAGTGGGCGGCCTTCAGCACCGTCTTGTGGTTCTTGCCGCACATCCACGCCGCGCAGAGCGGCAGCTTCTGGATCTCGGCGACGCGATCCTCACCGGCGCCGTTCGCGCGCTCGAACTGCACGCGGCGGTCGGTGAGCAGCTGGAGCATTTCGACGAGCTCTTGCCGCGCGAACTGCACGTCGTACACCGCGAGCTCCGGCGCCGACGGCTTGAGCGGATTCGCGAGGCTCTTGCCTTCGAGCAGGGACAACACGATGAGGTGGCCGGCGTCCACCTCACCGGAAGCGGCGTAGTCGTAGGCGACGTAGCCCTTCAGTTGATCGAGGTAGCCGTCATACACTGTCGCTTCCTCGCCTTCCTTCGCGAGGTTCGACCGCCGGGTTTTGAACTCGGTGGGTAGTCGGTACCACCGGAAGTCGGGCCGGTAGCTGACGCCGTTGTGGAAGCGTTGCTCGCCGGGCACGAATTCGGGGACGGCCACATGCTTCACCGTCGTGGCGCCTACCTGCACGCCGCACAGGCGTGCGAACACCTCCTCATGCCCTCGTCCCGCCAGGAAGTAGAGGGCGTCGATGTCCGTCGGCGGGAGCGGGATGAACCGCTTCCACGCCGCTTGGCGGATCTTGATCAGGTCCGAAAGATGAGTCCCGGTACGTTCCTCGTGCAGACTCGCGCGGAGCGCGTCGAGGAGGATGCGTTCTTTCGCCGCACTCCGCGTGATCAACATTTACCGCGTCGCCTCGATCGTGCCGAACGCGGTGACTCGCAGCCCTTGATTACGGAGAGTGTGCTTGCCCACCGAGTCGAAGCCCTGCGCCTCGATCAGGTGGTACAGCTTGTCAGTCGTCTCGCGAATCACGCTCGGATGGCCGCCGATGCAGCCGAAGACATCGATGAGCGCTTGCATGTCGTCGCGCGTGAGGCCGACGATGTCGTACGTCGGCGGCGGCGTGACCATCTCTGGCACGACCTTGATGATCTGCATTAGACAGTCACCCCCTGCAGGCGAAGCGTCTTCTTGAGCTCCTCGAGCCGCACCGCGGGGTCGGAGTACATGTCCCGCAGCGCGTTGAGCATCGAAGTCGCCGGCACGGCGCCGACGCGCTCGACGAGCTTCGCGGACAGCGCGTCGTAGTCACCGCCGGCCGCCAGGGGCTGAGCCGACGCGGCCGGCGTCGGAGCGCCAGCAGGCGCGCCGTCGTCGATCACGAGGCTGAACTTCTTGTAGGGCTGGGGCTGCTTGCCCTTGATGAGCTCTTTCAGCGTGATCTCGACGTAGTCGCCGGGACGCACGTTGCGCTCAAACTGCTTGTCGTCGGCCAGATCCGACGTCAGCGGGACCGGAATCGGCGGGTTGCCGTCGCCCTGGTCGATCATCGCGAGCCGCGACTGACGGCCGTTGAAGACCTTGCCGTTCTTCACGGCGACGAGGCGGCCGGCGACGCGCTGACCGATCGTCGTCCACGAGATCGGCTTGATGCCGCCCTCACCACTGCCCTGAATTTCTCTACGTGCCACGCAGACTCCTCCTCTGAGATTTGTGGAAAATGACCCCGCTGGTCGGGACTACGCTGCGATGAACACGAACGACTGCCCGCCGTAGCCGAATGGCGTGACGACGGAACCAATCCGAACTTGATCGAGCGGAATGTTAAGCATCGCCGCCCACTGTGCAGCCGTCATCGGGCCGCTAGGCGGCGTTGGAACGACGACCATTGCGGTCACGCTCCTCGTCTTCGATCAGCGCTTCCGTGTGTGCACGGTCGCGTATCTGTCGCTTCGTCATGGATGGCGGACCGGGATTGAACCGCTCGTGCCGGCAGTCAGCGCACCGGCATGTTTTGCCGTGTACGCGCTCCATCATTTAGATCGCCTCCATCCGTGCCACGAACTGCTCGCGCGCATCGCGAGCGCGCAGAGTGACGTCTGTTCGCTGCCGAGCCGCGATGCTGGCGAGCGTGTCGAGCGCCACGGCGAGCAGGGCGCTAACCTTCGCGGCTCTGTCGAGGCCAGCGCCGAGCTCCCGGCGCTGCTGTGCAGCCCACTCCGTGTAGCTGTAGGTGGTTTCCATCACGACACCTCGACCTTTCCCAGGATGTATGCTTCGGCCTTGTCGCCGGTGAACCCGCAGTGAGTGCGCTGCTCGCTGAGCTTTGCTGCAGCGGGCAGGGATGCGTACCACTTCGCGTACGACGCTGACGCCGGCGATAGAAGCTCGAGCTCAAGCCGCTCGCGCTCCCTCGACGTGCGGACCTTGCGGACCGCGCGCCCCCACCGTCGCAAATACTGCTCGCTATACGCGCGCATCTGGTTCCGCGTGCGCTTCGGCAGACGACGCGGGTGCGGATTCGCCTCGTCGTCGGAGAACGGCTTCAGGTGGTCGAGGGGCCGCTTGGCCCAGGTGTCCGAGCGCTGCTGCCACGCCGCGTCTTCGGGGTCCACGATCGGTCCGTGGACCGAGAGGCCGGTGTACTCTTCAGTCGCTGTCGGCATCGTTCTCGCCCTCCATAGATCCAGACACCGACGGCGGCTCGTTTCGGCACCCTAGTGCCTCTTGTACGAATGGCAGCCACTTACGCACGCGCTTCAGCAACGTGGAACGCGGCACACCCTGCTCATCCGCTACTTCGTCCCACGACGCGCCATGGGCGTAGACCTTGACGAAGGCCTCCTGCAGATCCTCTGGTAACTGATTGATCACTCGTCGCACGTCGATGCGCGTATCCAACCGTTCGACGTCTTCGACGACGGCGTCGACATCGGCGCGGGCCACATACTCGGCCAGCTGATCCACGTGGCGCGCCTCGGTACGAACACCATTACGCGCGACGTTCTGCACGGCTGTCACGAGATAGCCGTTCAGATCTTCGATCGTTTGGTTGTTCTCTAGCGCGAACATCACGGACAGCAGCGCGTCCTGTACCGCATCCTCCGCGTCTGCTTTGCCTACGATCTTCGCGGCCTCTTTCACTAGCCGCGGACGGATGCTATGCACGATGCTTTCGAACTCCGGCGTATCCATTTGGGGGCAGACTCCTGGCGCGATCAACGAACAGACTCCGGCACAATGCCGGCCTGCGGAGGTTTTAAGACGCTGAGAGTGTTACGAAAAGCGTTACGAGCGAGACATGGCTGGCTGCTTCAGGATCTGGTCCGCGAGCCATATCTCGCGAGCCTTCATGTGTGTGCGCAGACTCTTCACGAGATAGCGCGCGTCTTTGATTGCATCGGCGCGCGACTCGGTCTTGCCGTCCTCTTGCGCGGCTGCCTCGAGCGCGCGGAGCGCGCGGCAGGCGTCAACGTACTGGTCGAGGTTCTTACTGCTCATGACTTCACCTCTTCGCACGCCGCGTGGACGTATGGCCCACTGAAGCCACGCGTTTTACCGGAGCGGGACTTGTACCACCAGCCGACGATCTGTTGTCCTGGCGTGATCGGCCCGCTACAGGCGAAGCATTCGCCAGGAAACTTCGCCGTAAACGTGTCGCGGAAGTTCTGCGGCTTTCGTTGCGGGTAGTCGTCGCTGCTCATCGTTCTCTCCTGCCGCGCTTCGCGCGGCGTAGCTAGTTACTAACTACTAGGTTAAAGACACTAGCGCTATAAGACTAGCAAGCAAACAAGCGAGTCGTGTGATCCGCAAGTCGACGATTTATCAGGCCGAATGGCCTGCGGCGAACTGACCGGCTACGATCACCGGCGTGCGATCATCGTTGCAGTGACCGGGCCAGCACTGTCGCGAAGTTATCCACAGGCTTTTCACGGGAAAACTCATGCGGACTGCGAGGTCGAAGGAAATTTCTCCCGACTAACAAGCTGCCGGATGGATGAACTGCGACGAACCGCTGGGCCGAAGGAACTAGGGCTTGACATCTAGGCGAAGAGCGCATAGACGAAGCCTCGTGAATGAGGCAACCTTAGGCGATCGCATTCGAGCGGCGCGCGTTCGTGCTGGCATGACACAAGACCAACTGACCGCGCGCCTCAACATCTCTAGCGGACAGGTGTCGAAATGGGAACGAAACGAGCAGGAGCCAAGCGCTTCGAATCTACGCGCGCTCGCGAAGGCCCTTGCGGTGAGCGCCGATTATCTCTTGGCGCTCATAGACTGATGAGAAAGGCCCCCTCCCGTGACCCTGCAGTGTCGTCGATGCCGTGGGCGCATCGATCCGAACGAGCCCATCATCGTGGTTGAAGTCGATCGCCTAACGGACTGGCAGAAACCCGCGCACATCGTGGCCCGACTCGCGAACACAGGCGGCCGCTGGCACTTCGCGTGCGCTCCGAACCCCGTGAAGAAGTACGCGGCCGCGGTCTACGGCGTTGCTGCAGAGCGCGGCCTCGACCAGAGCAAGAAGCTCGTCGTCCTAGGCCTCGCCGCACTCGCGGCGTTCGTGTTCATCAACGCAAACCCGTTCGACGACGTTGACGACGTGAGCGATCTACTCGCTCACCACGACGTCATCGAGCGCCACGTCTAAACGTCGAACAAGCTTTGTACCAGCTTTTCGCCGCGCGAGGTCAGATGCAAGGCCTTCGCGCGGCGATCGTCTGGCACCTCGCGAAACTCGACCAGCTTCTCCTCGAGCGCCAGCGCTTCAGCGATGCGCGACGGGCTGCTGGTACTGAGGCGCAGCTTTTCGCCGAGCGCTAGCACGGTGATACCGGGCTCCATGGCGATGTACAACAGCGCGGCGATAGTTTGACTTGGCACCTTGTCGCCGAGCTCGCGGCGCAGGATGTCCATCTGCGCCCACAGCGTTCGAAGCTTGCGGTCTTCGCTGCTCATGTCGGTAATTCCTCCTCCTCGTACGCCTCGCGAATCGTCAACCCACAACCCTCGCAAACGATAGCATCCCGCAGCGCGTGTGATACCTGAGCGCGCATTGTATCCCAAGAGGCGGGAGGATACTCGAGGGTATTGTTGCCGCACGTCGGCGAGCAGAAGATGCGACCAAGCCGCCGGCCGCTGTTGCCGTCGTTGTACCGCAGCACGTAAGCGTAAAGCACTCGTCGCGCCATGGCTACACCTCCTCCTCTTCGTCTTCGATGCCGCATCGCTCGCACGTCACTTCCGAATCGTAGTGCGTTACCTGCGTGCCGTCGGTCATCGGCACACCGCAACACGTGGCGTCGCACATCTCGATACCGACGGTATAACTATCGCAGCGACGGTAACCAGTAGCCGCATCCCGGCACATGTGAATCTTCCGCTCTCGCGCCATTGCTACACCTCCTCAGCGTAGATCTCGCCTAAGAACTGACGCCATGGCCGCGGCGCCTTGCGTATCGCAGCACGCCGCGTGCGTGCTTCGACGGTCGCGATTTGCTGGCCTGTGGGAGACCAGAACAGATTCCAAGTCTTCATCAGCGCGCCTCCTCTGCGTTGGTTGCTTTGTAGAAGACATGATAGAGACGCACACGCTTTGACGCGCGGTTACAATGCGCAGCGAATGAGCGCGCCTCCTTGTAGCCGAACGTCTGGCCGTCTTTCGCGTCTGGTTCCCAACGCGCGACGCCTCCCGAAACGCCGGCATAATAATGCACGCGTGTATCCTGCGCTAACACTTCGCGTCGTTCGACGACGTAGTTCATAGCCGTTCCTCCTCCGCGTCCAGCTGTCGACGCAGTGCCTTTTGTGCGCGCAGGCATTCGCGCGTGTTCAGGTGCTTCGTATCTTCATCCAACCAGTACTCTTGCCCACAATATGGACACTCGCGACGCGTGCGCGCCATGTGCTGCTCGAGCACTCCATCCGTTAGCCGAACGCTATGACCAACTATCCGTGCCCTCATGCCACTGGCCCCCGTAGATCGGCGCCCGTGACAAGGTCACCCGGCAACGTGCCGCGCGCGATCACTTCGATGCGCGCATCGCCCATTGCCGCGAGCCAGCGCTTGCCGTCACGTCGTACGAAGTTTTCGGCCGCGCGTCGTGTGTAGTGTCGACCGATCACAAGGCGGCCGCTCCATGTGTCTGCGACTGTGTAGTACTTGAATGGTTTCATCGTTGCCCCTCCGTCTGTTTTACTGCGCTGAACGCGATCAACGCCAGCGTATAGAGTCCTGCGCTCACGAAGAAAAGCATGGCCGCTCCTCCGCTCCGGCCGCGATAGCCGATGTATGCTCCGTCGCCCATGCGGCGACCAACGAATCGAGACGCGCAACGAACGCAGGGCCATGCCCGTCTCGAGCGTTCATAACGTGGGCGAATTCGTGGAGTACCAAACCCACGCGTAGGCACATGGTGCTGTAGCGTCGTCCGCTACGCGTGACACGCGTGGCCTCGACGAGGCCAGGGGCCGGCATGAGCGTCGAGGGCAACGATACGAACGGCACGGACGGACCGGTCTGTGCCACGCGGTAACGTGGCTTGCCTGTACGCCAGTGCAGCACAGGTGAACCGTCCACGTAGGTCCGCAGGACGCGCTTACGTGGCGCCATGCGGCCGCCGCGGCCGCGCCGTGTACCCCAACGAATCACTAGGGACAGAGCATCGGCCGCGGGCAGATGCTGCGCGGCGAGACGGTGCAGCATACGCGTCGCCTCGTCGCGCGTGATAGGGGTCGCATGCGCGCGTCGCAGCGCTTCGACGTCGGCCGATGCACGTGCGACGTGGTCGTACTCACCGGGCACCTTGGTGAACGTCGTAGCGCCGATCATGACGCCACTCCACGGACCACAAACCCGCCGATCTTGCGACGTGCGCGACCCTTGGCGCGGAGCCCAACGACCACACCACGCGGATCCGCGAAGCGCGCATCCGACACGTCACCATCGACCACGCGATAGCTGTGCCACGTCTCAGGCAGCGCAGCGCCGCGCTTGGTGTCGAACACGACCGCGACATTTCCGCCTCGCGCTAGGACGTCAAGCGCTTGCGTCTCGTTGCACTCCGAACGCGAAAACGTAAGGTGGTAGTTCGCTGGCATGCGGCCGTCGAGATAGCGCCGCATGCGTACGGGGGACTTGGTGTAGTCGTAGAATTGGACATCAGGGAACGTTGGCATGATGTCGAATGCTTCCCATCCGATGTCTGACGTACCGTTGAGGCGGACGACTGGCGTCATTCCGTCGCGCGCTGCCTTGCGCACTAGCGCGGCAATTTCCGCGCGCAGCGTCGCAACGAACGCCTTGCGATCGGCGAAGAATTCGCGCGTGCGGCGAATCCGGCCCTGTTGAACGCTGTTAAACACGCCACGGCCGGCCGTGTTTAAGCATAGTTCGATGCAATCGGGCGACGCGTTCGGGCACAGGTTGCCCAAACCCGCGACGTTGTGCGGCGCAAGGTACATCACACCGGTCAAGTAGCCTTGTTTCTCGCCCTTGCGAGTCTTCGCGTCTGCGGAAACGGATAGCAGGTTAGGCATGGGTTTTCTCCGTGCGTGGTCCCGTATGTGGGACGTTGACGGCCGGGAGTTAGTCCCGCGAGTGTAGGTATGTGGGCAAATAAAAAACGACTACGAACGCGTAGCGCGACGTTCAGCGTCGCGCAAGCGAAACGCCGCGCGTTGCATCGACGCAACGGCTAGCGCCATGCGCCGTGTCTGGCGCACGCCTAGATTCGTGCGGCCGCGCTTCTGCTCTTTCTCGTGGACCGTGCACGCGCGACGAAACGCAGCGCGCGCTGCTTTGAGCTCTGGCGTGTCCATGGTCCTAGATCCCCCATGCGTCGCGATAGCCGCGTGAGTAGTGCCACATGTAAGAGTAAACAGGGTCGAGGGCACCATAGAACGCGTAGTCTGAGCGAACGCCTAGGCGACGGTCTGCCTTACCTGCCGCAAGGCCTGCAGCGTATGCCTCAGGATTGAAGACGTGTCGATCGCTCATAGTCCTATCCTCCGTTAGCGCGTCGGCGCGCCACGCAAAACGAGAAACGCAAACGCCACACTTTGACGAAGTAGATACCGCCAACCTTGCGAGCGCTCATGTCCTAGATCCTCCCCTCGCCGCGGTCTTGCATGTGGCCTATCGCGAAGCACTCGCCGCACAGATTGAACGACCCGTAAGGCGTGCGGATGCTCTGCTCGGCTGGTACCGCGCTATACAGATGCGAGTCGGGGTACAGGCGTCGTGTTTCGTCGAAATGCTCGCGATGCTCGCATTCGCAATTGCCAGGATTGTGGGCCATGGTCTCTATCCTCCGTTCGCGCGAAGCGCAGCGCGCGCTTCGATGATGTAATGCTCCGCGTCGTTTAGGGCGTTTGTGGTGCGTCGAATCGCGTAGTCCCGCGCACCGGGCATCTGCAACGCATCGCTCGCGTCGAGTGCTCGTAGCGCGTTGTCGGCGGCCTCTCGCGCCATGATGATCAAGTTACGTGCTGTCATGGTCCTATCCTCCGATCTTTTGCTTAAACGGGCAGGCGTCGGCATGCCACACGACTGTCCAGTGTCCACGATTCAAACGTGCGCGATCTAGCGCTAACTCCATTCGTGCGTGAGCGCTTGTGTGCACGGCGCCCCACGACGTAAGCACCGTGCAGCGAAACGGCCGAGTACCGCGATAGGCCATGGATCCTCCACGTGGTTAGGGTTTCGTTTCGTACGTTGTCAGCAGGACGCCACAGAGCGGTGATAGCCGCGTGTCGCTGGCGCGCGTGGTTCTAGCCGCGTGGTTTCCAAGGCCACACGCTGCGCGCTGCTCGCGTTCGAGAGCACCGGTAGGCGTCCATGCACTCGGAGCGAACCGCGCGAGCGGCGTCACTCCATCTGCGGACCTTGTACGCCCGGTCCGTCTCGCGTGTCGGCCGGCCCTATCACTCATGATCCAACCGTGCCCGACGCGCTACCGTGCTACTCGGGATAATAGCAAGTGAGAGACCATCCCGCAAGCGAAATTGTCTCACGAGGTTTCGCATACTTGCGCCGCTCGGCTCGCATGTCGTGCGGCAAATTGCCCGGCATTGTGGCGCGCCGATGCCGACATTTCGCCGCCAATGACCTAGTGGATAATTCTTGTCCAGCGTCGCGGGGTAGGCTGCAGCGCGCTGCGCGCGCCGACTCCGACTCTGGACATGCGTAACGCGTAACAGTAGAAAGCGTGCGAAGCACGCTACTTGAGAAACGTAGACGCGTAACGCGTTACACGCTACGCGGTACGCGTGTCTCGACTCACGACTCTAATATTAAAGATGAGCGGACTACGCTCACATCTGTTCGTTGCCCCATGGTAGAGAGCGAATCCGCGCCGTCGCGCGTTGCCTAAAAAGCGGGCAGCGCACCTCGAGGCATCGGCTACGCCTATCTCATGATCGGCGTTTACCAATAGCTTCGAACGGCCGGCGACGCGCGGCGAGCAGCGCGGCCGCGCAGCGCTACGCAAGTGTGCATGTCCATTGACATCTGTCAGAAACTCGATTCCGACAGTAGGCCTCGAGCGGCACGACGCTTGCTATTGCATGACGCGTGCCAGCGCAACCGATCGTGGCCTCTGGGAGTCCCTTCTGCTCCTGGGTGCACGTGCCGGGGCCGCACTCACGAGATGTTGGCATGCCGCGAAAAGAGACTAGGGGAGGTAACGAAATTTCGCAATAATTTTAAAAGGATATGACGCATGACAGCCGCGCGATGTCCGCTTAAATGTCCGCCACGAACCGCCGCGGAGCTCGCGCGGTGGCGCTCGCCGGGGCGGCCGACGCTGAAACTCTTCGCTGAAGTCAACAATTCCGCGAGTTTACAACTTAGGTGCCGAAAATGCCTCGCAGCGGTGTCTTGACTTATGAAGTCAACGACGCGGGACCGCGGCGGGTGACGTTACGGTAACGCGTAGCCGGTAGCATGGCCGCCGTAGGCGGCCCAATGAGTTACCGAAGCTAGTTACGCGAGTCTAACCGTGGACAGAAAACATCCATATGGTACGGGGAGAATCTCCCAGACTCGGAGGCTGGCGGTGAGTGACGCGACTCCACGACGTGGCAGCTGGAGATGGGACGACGAACGCCAGGAGCTCGTCGAGACAGCAAGCGCTGACGCCATCGAGGCTGAACGCGAGAGAAAGGCACGGACGACCAAACGTGAGCTCGACGAAGCCCGCGACTCCTACCTCCGAGACCGACACCGCGTCCGCTGAGCAGCCCGTAGAACCTTCTCCCGCCACCTCGAAGTCGAAGCGTCCCGCCAACCACGACTACCGAGCCGGCAAAGGCCGGCGCGATGAGTGGGAGGCGGCGTTCCTCGTCGCGTTCCGCGCCTCCGGCAACCTGCGCAAGTCCGCGGAGGCTGCCGGCACCACGGTCGACACCGTCCGCCGCCACCGCAACGCGGATCCGGCGTTCGCGGACAAGATCGAGGACGCGCGCGAAGAGTTCCGCGAGCACCTCGAGTGGATGCTCGTCGAGATCGGCGCGGGGCGCATGAAGGGCAACCCCCTCGCGATCATGATGCGACTCAAGGCCGAGCTCCCCGCGAAGTACCACGAGAAGCTGCAGGTGGACGGCGTCGTGAAGCACGCCCACGCCCACGTGCTCGGCAGCGAAGAGGCCGCGCGCGACCTCTTGCGGCTGATGCTCTCGGAGTCGACCGATGTCTCCCGCGCCCAGCTGACCGGAGGCGAAATCATCGACGTGCCGGCCCTGCCGCCGGCGGAAAGGCAGTGACCGTGACGAAGGCGGACCTCATCCACGAGTGGGAGATCACTGTCTCGATGGCAGTGGCGGCGGCGCAGGAGGCGCTCGCGACCGAATCGGCTGTTGCGAGCTCACTCACCATGGCCGCGAAGCTCGCGACCGAGATGCTGCTCACACTGCGGGGCAGGCGATGAAGTACGGCCCCGCTGAGACGCGCGCGGACATCAGCAGCGTCGATGGTGGCTACTGGACGGTCTGGAAGCCGGTCTACGAGGCGTTGACCGAGCCGCACTTCAATCTGCGGATCACCGGCACGATGTGGCGCGACAGTGACCAGCCCATTTCGGTCAAGGTCGACAGCGCACGCTGCACGATTGTCGAGGTGACGGTCTGATGGTCGACACGATCCTCTCCGTGGGCTTCGGCCTCGTGACGTTGGTGCTCGTCGTCGCGATCGTTTTCCTCGGCATCGGAGGCCTGCGCCGTGGCTGAGCGGCTGGTGACGGCCAAGCAGCTTCGGGAAGGGTACATGGTGTTAGTCGGCAGCCACGTACTGCGCGGAGAATATCGTGTTATTCGCCGCACGGAATGCGGAGATTACGTCGTCGAGGAGCCGGAATTCCGCGAGGCCTTCGATGCCTCCTAAAATTCACGAGCCCAGCGAGCCCAGCGAGCCCGACTCGCGCAAGAAGATGCCGGCCGCGTTGTGCATGAAGCACGTGCCCGCGTCACGCATGGAGCCAGTGGCCCGCGTCGGCGAGAAGCTGTCGACGCGCGATTGGTACCACTGCGGCGTCTGCGGCTCGATGCGGGTGCTGAGCCCGAATCCGAAGCTCATCGCTGAGCAAGGCCTCGATCAGTACAATGCCCCTCACAACCCTGACGAGTAGGAAGACCACCGCAGAAGCGGACACGCGCGCCGGCCTTCGAGCTCTCGTACAGACAGACCTCTTCGCCCTCGCCCGCCGCATCCTGTACCGCGACGCTGCCAGCCCGATGTCGGCCGAGTTCCACCGGCCGCTTTGCCGCTTTCGCCAGACGTCGAGCTATCAGCGGAACCTCTACCTCCTCGGCCGCGACCATCTCAAGACCTCCGTCCTCACCTGCGCCGGCAACGTGCAGCGGATCATCAACAACCAGCAAATCCGCATCCTCCTCGCCGGCAACAAGGCCGACTCCGCACAAGCCCAGCTGTCCGAGATCAAGGGCCATCTCGTCAACCCGGTCCTCGTGTGGCTCTTCCCTGAGATCCTGTTCGAGGATCCGCAGAAGCAGGCCGAGACGTGGGCGACCGAGCGGATCAGCGTCAAGCGCAAGTTCCGCTCGAAAGAGGCCACGATCGAGACGATCGGCGCCGAAGGCGCCATCACCGGCCGCCACTACGAGCACGGTCAGTACGACGACCTCGTGGACGAGCAGAACAGCCAGACGCGCGACCAGATCCAGAAGATCATTCACTGGTACAAGACGACGCAGTCGCTGTTCGAGCCCGGCGCGACCCAGGAGATCGTCGGCACGCCGTGGGAATTCGGCGACCTGTACGACTGGCTCATCGAGCAGAAGCTGAAGCGTGAATTTTCGCTGGGCGTGTACCGCCAGCCGTGCTGGAAAACCCAAGAGCCCGGCGTTCTCCGCATCGGAGAGCGGGGCGGCATCGCGGATGACGTGTTCGTCCTCGATGCACATGGGAAGAAAATTCCCGCGTACCCCGAGAAGCACACCTACGCCGCGCTGCTCGATCGCGAGCGCGTCGACCCGCGCATCTTCGCCGCGCAGTGGCTGCTGCGGCCGGTCGACGACGCCTCTGCGCTGTTCCCGCGCAACAAAGCGATCGTCCGCTCGCGCGACCAGATCCCGATCGCCGAAAAGCTCTGGTGCGTGATGGCCGTCGACCCCGCGAGCTCTACCAAGGAGTGGGCGGACTACACGGCGATCACCGTCGTCGGCTTCGATCAGAACGGCACCGCGTATCTCCTCGACGTGCGGCGCGGGCAGTGGACCGAATCGGAAGTCGTCGATCAAGTCTACAGTGCGTACGCACGCACGCCCGGCATCCGGGTGATCGGCTTCGAGGCCGTCGGCTTCCAGAAGCTGTACATGCGCGAGTTCACGCGCGCCGGCGAGACGCGCGGCTACCTGCCGATCATCAAGCTCGAGCGCGATACCACCGTCGGCAAGACGATGCGGATCCGCGGTATCGAGCCGCTGTGGACCCACCAGCAGCTGATCATCTCGGGCGACTGCATCGCCCTCGAGGACTTTCTCGAGGAGGCTCAGCGCTTCCGGCCCTGGAAGAAAGACCAGCCGGACGACATGCTCGACGCGCTCGCTGACTGCCTGCAGCTGCGGGTGCGCCCCGACGCCGAAGATCCGTACGCGGAGTTCGACGACGAAGAGGCGCAGCGCCGACGGTTCGAGAACGAGACGAACGAGCGGCGACGCATCGCCGGGCAGGGCGAGCTCCGGCGCGCCGAGATGCGCGAGGCGTACGCCCAGGCGCGCCTGCAGCGCGCTCACGAGCAGGCCGCGGAAGACGCGGCGCTCGGCGGCGGCTCGTACAACGAGTTCTACGGCTGAGGCCATGCCCGTCATTCTGGATCCCGACGAACAGCTACTCGACGCGGGCGTAGGTGCCGCCTCGACCCACGGCGGCCGCGGAAAACCCGACGCCTCCTACCGTCAGACGCGCATCGGCTTCATAAACCAAGAAAGGCTCCAGCCGCGTGCGGCTGAGGGTGATCTTCGCAAGGCAAAACCATGGCAAAGCTCAGCGCAGCGCAAAGGAAGAAGCTCCCCGCGAAAGCCTTCGCGGGTCCGAACCGCTCGTTCCCGATGAACGACATGAATCACATTCGCGCTGCCGTGCGCGAAGAGAAGTACGCCGACCCGGCGACGAAGGCTCGCATCAATTCACGAGCTCGCGCCGCGGGCGTCAAGGTGAGTGGGACGCTCAACGACCTGATGCAGTAGGTCGAGAAAGGCAGGCAGCGCGTGTTGTGGTTTCGATTCTGGGCCGTCGCGTACGTGAAGCACCTCGAGCGTGAGATCGAGTACCTACGCGGTCAGGTAGAACATGAGCGGCAGCGCGCGGAGCGCGCGATCGACGAGCTCCTCGCCGTTCGCAACGTGGGGTCGGTGACACAGCCGACGCCGCGCGAAGTGCAGCAGCAAGAGACCGCGATCGAGCGGCTGATGCGCGACAGCGAGTTCACCGAGACCGGCGTATGACGTCGCCGCTCGGCATCAAAGCTGGGCACTGCACCGCATGCGGCGAGCTTATTTGGCGCTCGGCGCAGCTGCAGCGCAACGCGTGGGGGCTGAAGGCCGGCCATAGCTTCATCGTCTGGCCGCGACCTGACACGGTGTACGCGCGCCTCGAGACGCAGACGGGCCACGCGCCCGGCATCGCGTACTGCCGCGGCTGTATGCCGGCAATCGGCTCCGTCGGCCCCGCGTGCGAAGGCGCGTCAGTGATGGACTTCGAGACGGCCTACGACCGCTATCTGGACTGGTACGTCGAGGAACGGCGACCGTTCTGGGAATCGTGGCTGCGCGATGGACTGTTCTTGGACGCGGTGCAGATCGCCGATTTGATGACTATCTGGGAGAACGATCGCAGTGAATGTACTCGACTCAGGGATGCAGACGCAGGCGACCCCCGCTTCTACCGACGCGAACCAGACGTCGAGCGCTGGTCCTACCGACGCCTACCAAGACCACGCCGCCGTCCGCGAGCTCGTGCGCCGAAAGCGCGAAGAGTGGGGCGGACCGGGCCGTGAGCAGTTCCTGCGCGCCGCGTATCGGAACATTCTGTTCTACCGCGGGCAGCAGTGGATTCGCTTCGATCGCGCGCTGAACCGCTGGCGTCCGTCGCGGCTGCCGAAGAACACGCCGACGCCGGTGACGAACATCTTCGCGTCGACCATGAACGCGGTGATCTCCGTCTTCGCGCGCATCGAGCCGACGCTGAACTTCCGCCCCGGCTCGGCCGACGAGCCTGAGGACCGCGCCTCGGCAGACGTCGCGATCCGCGCGATCCAGGTGGTTGAGGACGAAGTCAAGATCCGTGTGGTGCGGCAGCTGCTCGCGACATGGGTCGGCCTGACCAGCATGGCGTGGCTCGAGACGGGCTACGATCCGAGCCCCATTCACGGCACCGTATTCATGCAGTACGACCAGTGCGTGGCGTGCGGCTACACGGAGCCCCCGACCGGTGGTCCGTGCCCCGATTGCGGCAACCCGATGCAGCCTGCGGTCGACCCGATGTCCGGCGAGCCTGTCGGCGAGCAGGTGCCGATCGGCAAGATGTACACCGACGTCGCGACTCTCTTCGAGATGTACTTCGATCCCACGATTGCCGAGTGGCCGAAGCAGCGCGCGTGTCTGCGCGAGAAGGCGCTCAGCGTCGATGATTCGAAGGCGCGGTGGCCACAGCTGAAGGACGTCATCAAAGCCAACGTGATGACGGACAACTGGTACAGCGAGTCGTTGCCGCTCGTGGCCCCGAACATCGAAGAGAATCAGGCGCAGCGCGTCGCAGTCGGAAACACCGGCCGTCCACGGAACACGCAAGTCACCGAGCAGTGGTATTCGCAGCTGCCGGATGAGACGTACCCTGATGGCCTCCTGGCGGTGATCGTCGGCGGCGAGAACGTGGCCTACGCAGGCCCGCTCCCGTATTCGTCGTTCGGCCAGGATAAGCAGCAGCGGCCGTTCTTGAACTACGTGTGCTTCCCGCAGCAGATCGTGCCGGGCAGCGCGTACGCCAAGACGGTCGCTGACGACCTCGCGATACAGCAGTCGAAGCGCAACCGCTGGGAATCGATCATCGAGGCCTGCGGCATGCGGATGGGCGCGCCGGTGTGGCTGAAGCCGAACGGCGCCAACGTGACGAACCTCACGGGCGACCCTGGCAACATCATCAGCTACAACGCCGTCGGCCCGAACGCGGCGAAGCCGGAGCGGATCCCCGGTCAGGGCATCCCCGTCTCGTTCATGCAGCGCATCGACAAGATCGACCACGAGTTCGAAGAGCTCGCCGCGACGTTCGACGTGGTGAAGGGTCAGCGCCCTGAGGGCGTGACCGCCGGTATCGCGCTGCAGATCCTGCAGGAGCGCAACCTCTCGCGCTACGGCCCACTGTTCATCCTCTGGGAACAGGCGTGGGCCGAGTGGGCGCAGCAAGCGCTCGAGATCTTCCGCATGTTCGCGACCGAGCCGCGCCTCCTGAAGATCAAAGGCCGCGACGGCAAGTGGCAGGTGGAGAAGTTCCTCGGCGCCGACCTCACAGGCCGCGTCGACATCTGCGCGGAGGCCGCGTCGGCGACGCCGCGCTCCTCGCTGCTCGACAAGGCTGAGATCGAACAGCTGGGCGCGATGGGCATCATCGATCTGCGTGACCCGGAGATCAAGTACAAGGTGCTTCAGGTCTACGGCCGCGAGAACATGACGCCGGCGATGGCCGCCGACACGAAGAACGCCATCATGGAGAACGAGGCGTTTGACGCGCTCGCGCAGAACCAGACGCTGCTGCAGGCCTCGCCGCAGAACATCGAGACGCTGAAGCAGGCCGACTATCCCACCATCGTCTCGCTGCTCGCCCAGGAAGGCATCAAGCTTCCGCCGGTGCGCGCCGCGATCGACGATCACACCATCCACCTCCGCGAGATTCGCAACTACGCCAAGTCGGAGCACTTCATGTCGCTCCCCGAAGTTGTGCAGGTGATCGCCGAGAAACACGGCGAGTATCACCAGCAGCTTCTGATGGCGCAGGCGCAGGCCATGCAGAATCCCGGCATCGTGCAGGGCGGCTTCATGTCGTCCGCCATGCCCGGCCAGAACCCTGCAGTCTCCTCCTCGAGCGGCGCTCGCATGCAAGGCGACGCCAGCGAGATGCAGTCCGAAGTAACTGGCGGCGGCCAGCTAGCTCACGCGTAGTTCCACCTCTCCGTAGTTCCCGCTCGCAGCTGGCGAACAGCTGCATTTCCGCACGCGCCGGCGAACAGGCGCAGAAAAGGACACCCCTATGGACGGCGAATTTTCGGTCGACTCGCCATCGGCCTCTGATTCCTCGGTTGACTCGTCTCCGGCCACGTCAACGCCGGCATCTGAACCGGGCGAACAGCAGCAGCAAACCCAACAGCAGGTTCCGTTTCATCAGCACCCGCGGTTTCAACAGGTCATCGGCCAGAACCGCGAGTTGAGGAGTACGGTTCAGCAGCTGACGAATCGGCTGAACCAAATCGAAGCCAACGCGCAGCAGCGCGGTGGCGCAACGAACGCCGAGCAGCAGCAGTACACCGAGATCGCGGCCGCCCTGAAGAAGGTGTTCGCCGCGGACCCGGAGCTCGCGTCGCTGCTCAAGCTCCGCGAGCAGGCGCCGGCATTCGAGCAGGCCACGGAGGGCGTGAATCAGCTGCGACAGCAGCAGGCGCGCGCAAATCTGTCGGCCGCTCAGACGCACATCGCCGGTTTGGTGAAGGGCGCCGGCCTCGAAGTGAGCAAAGAACACATGCCCCACATCGCCGCAATGATCGCTCGCGCGGCGATGTCTCTTCCCGACGGTAACGAGCGGTACATGGCTGGCGACCACAGCGTGCTGACGGAGGCGTTTGATCAGATCAAGCCCTTCCTCGAAGCGCTGAGGAAGCCCGCGACCGCGACGACCGCACAGGTCAAAGCAAAAGTGAAACAGCTGCCGCAGCGTCCCGCTGGCGGCAACGCCGGGCAGCCGGCGCCGACCACCGAGACAGACCCGCGCAAGCTCGAGCAGAACATTCACAGCAAAGCGCGGCAGATGCTCGAGCAGCTGTTGCCATAAAGGGTTAACGCCCGAAGGACTCAACAGTGGCAGGACAGGATACAGCGGCATTCGATGAAGTACTGAAGATCGTGTATGGGCCGGGAATCGCCGAGCTCATCAACACGAAGACTCGCGTCCTCGACATGATTCAAGAGGGCAGCGGGTCGGACTGGACGGGTAAGTTCGTCGAGTACCCCGTGAACGTGGGTCGCTCGGAGGGCTCCGGCTGGGGTTCGGAAGGTGGTCTGCTTCCGGCGGCGGGTCGCGAGAAGTACGCCGACCAGCGCATTCAGGCCCGTTACCAGTACGGTCGCATCACTGTGACCGCGCAGGTGATGAAGCAGTCGGCCGGCAACAAGGGCGCCTTCGCTTCCGCCATGGAGCGGGAGATGCAGGGCGTCGTCAAGACTCTCGCCGCGGAGCGTGGTCGCGCGATCATGCACGACGGACGCGGAGTGCTCGCCCTCGTCAACGGCGCGGCGTCGTCTGCTACGCAGACGCTCGACGCTCCGGGTGGCGTGGCGGGTGCGACCAACGGTTCGCGGTTCATCCGCCCCGGCATGGTCGTCGGCTGCATCAACCCGGCGACGGGTCTGGTGCGCGCCAGCACCGTTGCGACGGTTTCGGCCGTTGCGGCGGCCGGCACCACGATCACGCTCGACGCCTCCAAGTCGTGGACGGACAACGACTACGTTGTTCGCTTCATGAGCACGAGCGCGACGGACGTGACCGATACCTCCTACAACAAGGAGATCATGGGTCTGCTCGGACTGGTGGACGATGGGACGTACGTCGGTACGCTCCACAACATCAACCGGACGACCTACCCGATCTTCTCTTCCAAGGTCATTTCGTCCGTGGGTCCGCTTTCGGCGGACGTGTTCCAGCGCGGTATCGACGTTGCCGACGAAATCGGTAGCGGCGAGATCAGCGATCTCGTGATGCACCAGAGCGTGCGGCGCGCGTACCTCAACATGATGGACGCCGATCGCCGTTACGCGGGTTCAGACCTGGGTCGCCCTGACGCGGGGACCGTCGCTGCGAAGCGCGGCACCGTGACGTTTGGTGGAATCCCGATCACCGAAGAGAAGTATTCGCCGTACGGCATCGTCTTCGGTTTGGATCGGAGCGGCTTCAAGCGGTGGACACTCGTGAAGGGCGAGTGGGCGGACGAGGACGGCTCGGTGCTCTGCCGAGTTGGTACTGGTTCTTCGGCTTCGGACGTGTTCGAGGCCTACTACCGGATCTGGGACAACTTCGCGAACGATTACCCGAACCGTAGCTTCCGCCTCGACGGCGTGACTGCGTCGGTCGTGGTTGTTCAGGTTCCCTAAGCGGAACCAGAAAGGTACTGAGAGTACATGTCTTCTTTTGCGCAGGCTTCAGGTTACGAGTTCGTCACTCTTGTGGATCGCACCGGGAAGGGTGGGTGCGAGATCATCCACGACGGTGTTCGATGCGTGTTTCCGATGGGTCGCGCAGAGCGGCCGGTGCCTCGGTTCCTCGTCGAGTGGCTGTACCGGGTCGATCAGCAGAAAGTTCACACGGTGACTGGTGAGTACGTCCAGCGCTTCGGGATCAAGGAGCCGAATGATGAGCTCGCGGCCATCCTCGGTCCCGAGGCGTTCGACTGCTCGCCGATCGAAATCGATAAAGAGCGGCTCGAGGGCTGGGATACCGACGCGGTGCCAGATCGTGGCCCGATGAAGGCAATCAACCTCGGCCGGCAGACTCTCACGAACGACGCCCCGACAGGCGGCGCGACGTTCAGCGGCAAGGAGCGCGGCAAGTAGCTTCGTTTCTCCCGCGAAGGACAACAGTAGGACATGGCAAGCAACGCAGCTGTTCTCAACCAACTCCAGGCCGACGCGCAGTACGGCAAGGAGTCTCTGTCTCGCGTGATCGCGCTGCTCAAGCAGGAAGTCGGTGGGCAGTTCGAGGCCGGGACGGATGCGCTTCAGATCTTCCGTGGCTCGGTGACCGCGCTTGCGGCCGGCGGTGAGATTCGCACGAACGGCGCCATCAAGGTGTACGCCGTTCACGTCGAGTCTCCGTCGGGTGCGACGCAGGACGTCGTGGTGCGGATGTTCAACACGTCGACTGGCTCGACCGCGCTGACCACGACTGCCTACGGCACGTCGAAGGAAGTCATCGCTGTTCCCTGCCTGCAGACCAAGAGCAAGACCGCAGTGTACCTCCCGAACGGGCTGGAGTTCTCGGCTGCCGCGTCGTACGCGGTGGTTCAGGCTGCAGCGCTCGACACGGCCGCCAACGCGACGGCCGCGCCGATCGTGACCGTTCTCTACGCCAACGGTTAAACCGTAGGCAGCAGTAGGCAGGCCCGCCGGTCACCTGACCAAGCAAAACGACCGGCCTATTCCCGACGACGTTCACGTTTCGTGAACAGAAAGCGATTCTGAACAGTGATCTTCGTTCAGTCGAACCACGCCCCCGGCATGATCGGCTTCGTCGGTGGCGAGATCGCGCGGTATCACGCGTTCACCGGCTGCTTCGCGGCGTTGAACGTCCCCGCGCGCACGCGCATGTATTCAGGCCTCGGCTACGACGTGAGCTATAACCGCAACCACGTCATCGAGGACGCGCTGAAGCACCCGGAGACACAGTGGGTGCAGCTGTGGGACGACGATCACGTCTTCGCGCCCGACGTACTGATTCGGCTGCTCGACCACGGGGTCGACGTCGTGGCGCCTATCTACGCGCAGCGCCAGCCGCCGTTCCATCCTTGCATCTACAAGGAAGAGAATACGGACGGCTCATTTTCGATCTTCACGTGGAAAGAGCTCGAGGGCAAAGACGGCCTTCTGCCAATCACGAGCGCCGGCGCTGGCGGGTTGCTGATTCGCCGCCACGTTCTCGAGGCCATTCCCGAGCCGTGGTTCGAGCGGCAGGGCAAAATCGGTGAAGATCATCTGTTTCTGAAGAAGTGCCGCGAGGCTGGCTTCGGTGTGTATGCCGCGCTCGACGTGCCGATCGGCCACATGAGCACCGTCGAGATCTGGCCCCACTCGGACGGCTCGCGATGGTGCGGCAAGGTCGCGCTGTCGTCGAAAGTTTCCGTCGAGTATTGGGACGCGTCGTACGCGGGTCAGGTCTGATGGAACTCCTGATCGGCTGCGGCAACTCGCGCCTCAAGCGCGTGCAACCGGGCTGGCGCCGTGCGGAGTGGGAGAAGCTCGTCACGCTCGACATCGACCCGAACTGTGGCGCTGACGTGCTCGCGGATCTCGAGGACGGGCTGCCGTTCCCCGATAACACGTTCGATGAAGTGCACGCGTACGACGTCATGGAGCACCTCGGCACGCAGGGCGATTACCGCGCGTTCTTCCGCCACTTCGGTGAGGTCTACCGCGTGCTGAAGCCGCTCGGCCTCTTCTGCGGGATCACGCCGCGCTGGGACCGCGTGTGGTCGTGGAGTGATCCCGGCCACCGGCGGATCGTTTCGCTTCATTCGTTGCAGTTTCTCAATCAAGACACCTACACGCGCGAGGTCGGCGTCACGGCGCTGACCGACTACCGCTGGCTCTGGAAAGGCGATCTTCGGATCGTCGCCGCGGAAGAGCAGGACGACAGCAACGTCTGGATCCTCCAGGCGCACAAATCAGATTCGCAGCCAGTTTAGTTCGTCGGCTTTAACGCCGCACACCCCTGGCGCGACAGGAGAACAGTTCCCCCATGGCAATGCAGCGAGTCACTTCATTCGCGGCCGCGACCAACGTGTCGTCGGTCCCCGGGCGCGTGAGCGCCATCCACGTGCTCCGCGCCGACGCCCCGGGCGCTGACACGTTTGTTTCGGTCTACGACAACGCGGCCCCGTCGCTCGGCACCACGGTGCCGGAGTTCGAGGCCCGCATCCCGCAGGAAGCTCAGGCCGGCAAAGCGCGTATGCAGAAAATCGTGCTGCCGGGCGGTGGCATTCGCTTCACGACCGCGATTAGCGTCGCGGTGACAACGGGCTTCCACGGCGCCACCGGCGCCACCACGACTGCTCCTCAGGCGGTCGATGTGTTCTTCGAGGTCGGAGGTTAAGCCGTGAGCGCCAAGGTAGTTAACGGCGGTCTCGACAAGGTTCTGATTCCCGACACGGTGAACGGTACGAACAGCCGTCCGTTCACTGCGCCGAAGGGTGCCAAGGTTCTGACGATCCACGCCCCGGCTCTGACTGGCGGCGCGACTCTGAAGATCCAGGCGGTCGACCCGCAGGACAACGATCAGCAGTCCGAGACGTGGCGGGACGCTTCAGCCGCGGTTATCGCGGCCACGATCGCGTTCTGTGCGCTAACGACCATCCCAGGCAACGCGGCAACCACGATCCCTGCGGCTGCACTTCCCACCGGCCCGATGCGCTTCGTCGCCTCGGCCGCGCAGACCGGCGCCATCGACAACGAGACGATTCTGCTCTCGTGGGGCCTGGATGGCTAGGTTCGTTGAGAAGTTCACGTACGCTGACGGCCTTCTGCCGTCAGCGACGTACGGCGCGGTAGCCGCCGACTCGCTGCACAACGTCGCGAGCGGGATCTGCCAGACACCCGCCGCGGGCGGTAACGAGAACTACGTCAAGAGTACGGCGTTCTCGTTCGCCACGAACGATCAGTTCATCCGCGGTCGCATTGCAGCCTTCACAGGTGCGAGCGGCGGCGACATCGGCCTCATGCTTCGCTGCGCGACCGACGGCACGCGGACGTTCTACTGCTTCCTGATCCAGAAGAATCCGTTGCGCACCGCGATTCAGAAGCGCGTGGTCGGCGTCTTCACCGAACTGATTTTCGACACGTCCACAACGTGGGGTGCGATGGACATTATGGAAGGTCGCGTGATCGGCACGAACCTGTTCCTGTTCAGGAACAACATTCAGGTGCTCACGATCAGCGACAACGCCATCGCCAGCGGTGGCGCTGGGCTCCGACTCACCGAAGCCGGAGCGACGCGCACGGACACCGGCCTCGACGACCTGTACGCGGGCGACTACCCCGACCCTGTGTACGACATTCATCGCCACTACCTCAGCTAGACCATGGCTTGGACAATCGTCGCGCACATCGGTGCGATGTCGACGGACGGCGCGAGCGTCACTACCCCGGCGATCGACACCCGAAACTCCGATCTCATCGTGCTTGGCTGCACCACGGCTGCCGGCACGGCGGCGGCGCCCACCGATTCGGCTAGCAACACGTGGACGCAGATTCAACAGACGAACAACGGAAGCGGCGTCCGCGGGACGCTCTTGTACAAAGCACAGCCAGCGGTTAGCCAGACGCACACGTTCACGCTGAGCCCAGGCGCGAACAACTTCCCGTGCATCTGCGTGCTTGCGGTCAGCGGCTCCAAGACTACACCGCTCGACCAGAACAACGCCACGGCGAGTGTTGCGGGCGGCTCGAAACAGCCCGGTTCGATCACGCCGACGCAGGCCGGTGAGCTCATCGTCTCGTACGAGACGACTGGCGGTCTTTCCATCACATTCTCTATCGACTCTGGCTTCACGATCTCGGACCAGAATCCCGGCGCGAACCTCGCTTCCTTCTGTAACGCGATGGCGTATCTGGCTCAAGGCGCTGCGGCTCCGATCAACCCGACGTGGACGATTACCGGGTCGCCCAACTCGAACAACGCCTGTTTGATCGCTTCGTTCTTGCAGTTGGTCACAGGCGGCTTCGACATTCATCGGCTCTACGCCTAAAAAGAAAGGCCGTGCATGACTCCCGAAGCTTCCTTCGTTAGAGATCTGGCTGCGTACGACCCGAAACTGCGAGTGCGGTGGGCGCGGCACACCGAGAAGTGGCTCATCGAGCGCAAGCTGGACAAGCGCCATCCGCAGCTGACGAGCGAGCAGCCGCTGCCGGAATCGCGGCAGGGCCTGCAGCGGGATTTGTGGGAGGGCTGGCAGGAAGGCTACGTGCACGTCCTCACGGTGCCGCGCGAAATGCTGCACTGGAGCGAAGTCGCGCCGCACCTCGCGAAGTTCGATGCGCAGCGCCAGGGCAGCATGGCCGCCATCAACCGCATGCTCGACGACGAAGACGAGCAGTGGGAGAAGCAGACCGACCGCAAGATCGAAAACCACATCGAAGCGGCCACCGACGACGCGTATGAGCACCTCGCGTGGGCGAGCGGTCGCCGCGTTTCGATGCACCAGCCCGAACCGAAGCCCGTCGACAGCGGCTTCGGCTTCCTGATCAACGACCGGAGAGCCGTCAAGGCGTAATTCATGGCGAACGAGCACTACAAGACGCTACTGACCATCCGCACGATGGTCCGCGACCTGTTGGACGAGCCTACGGCCTCGTTCTGGACCGACTCGCAGCTGAATCGGTACATCAATCAGGCGAAGGATCGCGTCTGGAACCGTGTCAAGGCGCTCAACGAGGACTATTGGGATATTTCCCGCACCTCGCAGGACGGGTCTCTGACGATTCAGGGCGAATCGTACCTCGCGAGCTCGTTCGCTATCGTCGCGGGGACCACGGATTACATCCTGCCGCCAGATTTCGTCGAGATGAAGCTCATCGAGGTGCTCACGTCGGGCTACGAGTGGGTGCAGTTCACCTACACCGACATGGCAAAGCCGCAATTCCGCGGTTTGCTCGCGCTCACCAGCAATACGTCGCCCTCGGAGATCCTTTTCGACATCTTTGCCGAGCCGCCGGCGATGCGGATCGCTCCGAAGAGTGATGTCGCGCTCGATTTGCGCATCACGTACGTCCAGTCGATCGCGGATCTGGCTGGCGACACCGAGCGACTCACGATGCCGCAGCCCCTCTACCTCGCGGTCGTCCAATACGCGACTTCTTTCGCTCTGAAGCAGGATCGGAGCAACGACGCCGGCGCCTACGAGGCCGCGGGCGACAAAATCATCGCGGAAATGTTCGGCGCGTCGCATCGACAGACGCAGGACGTCGAGGTGGCCGGCGGATACATGGAAGACTGGTAATGGCGCGCGATCCGCAGTCTGGCGCCGCCCTACAGGTCTATAACGTCTTCGATTTTCGCAAAGGCGAGGATCTGAAGACGTCTGCGCTTCAGCTGGCCGTCCAGCACGGCCAAAACGCGCTCCGGCGAGCGAAAAACTGCGTGTACACGGCCGCGGGCGCCGTGTCGGCGCGTCTGGACCAGACAATCATCAATTCGAGCTCCGTGGGCGCCTCCGTGGCGATCACCGGCGGCATCCAGTTCGTGAAATCGGACGGAACGAGCCAAATCATCTTCGGTGGCGACGACGGGAAGCTCTACAAGCTCAATACCGACGGCACGACGACGACTCAGGTCACCGGCCTCACCACAGGCAAGCGAAACTACTTCACCGTCTATAACGACAAGCTTCTGTGGGGCAACGCGGCTGATGCGCCGAAGAAATATGACGGTACCACGTGGGCCGCGCTCGGCGGCACGCCGCCCGCGGACGGCTACCGCCCGACCGTGCACGGCAACCGCGTTTTCTGGCTCAAGCCGAACTCCTCGCTGTTGACGTGGTCAGCGCTGAACAGCGAGGAAGATTACACGACGGCGAGCAACGCCGGTAGCGTGCTTGTTAGCGCGAACGACGGTGGTGTGTTGGTGGACCTCGTGCCGTCTATCAACGAGCTCATCCTGCTCAAGTCGAACCGTCCATACCGGCTGCAGGGCACCTCGCCGAGTACGTTCGCGATCACGAACGTCGTGCCGACGACCAGCAGCAAGGGCGCGATCAGCACCATGGGTGCAGTATTCGCGGTGAACGACGTGTGGTTCGCGGCCGACAACGGCTTCGTGAACCTGCGCACGTCATTCAACTTCGGCGACCTGACCTCGAGCTTCGCCAGCGACAAGATCTCCCCGCGGTGGGAGCCGGACAGCGGCTTCACGTTGTCCCTCAACCAGTTGTCGCAGGCCGTCACGTGCTACGACTCGCAGTTCAACCGCGTCTACCTTGCCGTTGACTCGGATAACGACGGCCACAACGACCTGTTGCTCGTGTTGGACCTCCACACTAACGCGTGGTCGTTCTGGGACAACCAGTCGATCGCGTCGATGTGGCCGGTGCGTAACTCGACGAACGGCCGCATCGAGATCTACGCCGGCGGCTACGACGGCAACATCCGCGTCCTGAACCGTAACGTCAGTACGAACGCGTTCACAGCTGAGGCGCGGCATCTGTCGGCGCTCGGCAAGCCTGGACTTCAGAAGTCGCCACGGCACGCGTACTTCTACTTCAAGGAGCAGGGCAACTACAGCGTCTCGATCGATACGAAGTTCGATTTCGGCGCGACGGGCGGCCAGACGTATACCGCGTCGCTGCTCGGCGGCGCGCACACGCTCGGCGTCAATTGGACGCTCGGCATTGACCCACTCGGCAAGAAGGATCAGATCGTGAAGCGCATCGATCTGTCCGGCGTCGGCGAGTTCCTCGAGGTTGGCGTCAAGACGTCGGCTGCCGGTCAACCGTTCACGTGGTACGGCTACGAAGTCTTCTGGCGCACGCGACGCGCTATCCGGCCGAGCTCCTCAGCGAGTTAAAACTAATGCCTACAATGGTCACGCTGGTCGACGGCACCGTTCCGGTCGCCGCCGACTTCAACGGTAACTTCAACGCGCTTAACAACGCGATCGGCTCAAGCACCGCGATCAGCAGCTACACGACTGGCGACACGCTGTACGCCAGCGCGACGAACACGCTGTCGAAGCTCGGCATCGGCTCGACGCGGCAGATTCTTGAAGTCGTCTCTGGCCTGCCGGCGTGGGCGACGCGCTCGCTCGGCCTGAAGTCGGTTCAGGTTTTCACCTCGAGCGGGACGTGGACGCGGCCGACTGGCATCCGTCGTGTACAAGTCCTCGTCACTGGTGGTGGTGGTGCGGGCGGCGGTGCCGCAGCAACTGGTGCAGGTCAGGGCTCGGTGGGCGGTGGCGGCGGCTCGGGTGGTACGGCGATCAAGACGATTGACGTCTCCGCAATCTCGTCCGCGACCATCACCATTGGAGCAGGCGGTACAGGCGGCACCGGCGTTGGCGCCAACGGTAACAACTCGTCGTGGTCAGACGGCACGAACACTCTCACTGGCGTTGGCGGAACCGGTGGCAACGTCAGCGGCGCCACGGCGAACGCTCAGTTCACCAACGGCAACTCGGGCGGTAGTCCCACCGGCGGCGACATCAACCTCGGCGGCAACGCGGGCGATTTCGGCGGTCTGGTGGCTGCCGGCGCATCCGGGATTGGCGGAAATGGCGGCGCTGGTCATGGAGGGCTCGGCGCAGGCGGCGGTGGCCTCACGAACACTGCGGGTGGCGCTGGTACGAACGGTGGCGGCGGTGGCGGCGCCTGTAACGGCGTCAGCCAGTCTGCGCGCAACGGTGGCAACGGTGGCAACGGCATCGTCGTCGTCTGGGAATACGAATAATGGCCTTCACCGAAATCCTGCTCTACGGTCCGCGCGGCCGATCGACCGACTGGCTTCAACACGCCGCGTATCAGTGGTCGTGGCCGGGCGACGCGGTGACCGCAGCGACGTGTCTACTGCGCGCCGATCTGATGGACCCGATCAAACACGCGGAAGTCGAAGTGGTATGGGTTCCGCAGAGCCGCGCATACTTCCGTATGTGGGTTGTCGACTACGTCAACAATGGAGAGCCGGTCAACCCGATCGCGCTTCTTAACCCCGAGCTAACGTCGCCCGATTGGGCTAATCCCGTGTCCGCGCGGCAGGATATTACGGCGCTGTTTGAAAGCTGGCGGCAGAGCATGTGCGGCCAGATCGACAACCGCTACCTCGCTTGGCAGCTTCACGGCTATCTGCTACTCGCGAAAGCCGCGATCTACCTCTGGAGCTAAACCTTGGCACTCGATCCCATAGCCTTCGGGCCTGACTCTAACGACAAGCTGTCGCAGTCGGATGTTCGCCGGCGACAGCTGAGCTCGGTGCTCGGCCGCGGCGGCCTCAGCGCGCTGTTCGCAAGCAACGATGATCCGAACGACCTCTCCAAGGAGCCGCAGAACGAGGGCGACACGTCGTCACCGATCGCGACGCCCGGCTTCGGTAAGAACGAAGAGCCGGGAGCGCCGTCGCTGCTCGCCACGGAGCGCGTCCAACGCGCGCCGAACTTCCTGGCCGCGACGCCTCTGCTCGGCGCGGAGCAGCGCGCTGGTGCGGCGTTCGGCGAAGCTGCGCGCGGCGAAGAGGGCGTCCTCGGTGGCGGCCCCGGCCGCCAGGGCCTATCGACGGCCGCCCGCAACCACGCGCTGATGTCATTCTTCCGTCCCGATGCGGCGCCGCAGCAGTCATCGGAGCCTGCAGGGCCGTCGGACACGTCGAAGGCGATTGGATCTGCGAAGTCGGCCGTGGGCGCCGGCAGCCGCGCGAGTCGCCTCTTCGGCACGTCATCGTCGGCGTATGGCGACACGATTCCGACGGGCTTCGGCGACATCACGCTCAGCGCACGTGGCGGCGGACTGCCGGGCGGCGCGGCGCGCACCGTCGAGGGCGACCCGAACTTCGACATTGGGGCTGGTGAAGGTCAACCGCTTTCAGAAGGGTCGTCGTTCTCGATGCCCGACTTCAGCAAGCTCGGCACCTACGGCTCGGGCCTTGGACTGCTCGGTTCGCTGCTCGGCCTCGCAGGCAACGCCGCCGGCAACCCGACGCTGGCGAAAGCCGGTGCGGGCGCGGGCGTCGCGGGCCAGGGCGTGAACTTCGCGTCGAATCCGAGCATCGCGGGCGGCGCTGGTCTCGCCGGCGCCGGACTCGGCCTCGCTGGCTCTCTGGCCGGCGAGAAAGATCTGAGCACCGCTGGTAACGCGCTCAGCGCGATCGGTTCGCTCTACGGCTTGTACTCGGGCCTCTCGTCGGCGCTCGCCTCCGGTGCCGCCGGCGCGGGCGCTGGTGCCGGCGCAGGTGCCGCAGCTGGGGCTGGCGCGGGAGCCGCGTCAAGCGCGGCGGGCGGCGCTGCAGCGACGGGCGCAGGCCTCGGTGCCGGAGCGGTCGGCGGAATGGCGGGCGGCGTGCTCGCGATTCCGGCGATCGTCAAGCTGCTCATGGACACGTTCGAGCCTGACTACACCGACTACTCGATCCACCGACGACGCTCGCAGGATCTCGGTCAGGCGGGCAGCGAGATCGCACGTGGTGCGTACTCGCGTATTCCAACGGGCGATCTGCGCACCACGTTCGGCGCGCTGCGTTCGGAGCTCGTGCCGAACACGCGGAACGCGATGCGTTCGTCCATCGATCCGGCGGTCGCGAAGCAGCTGGGCCTCTCGTCTGGCGAGTGGAGCGACATGACGCCGCAAGACTTCGCGTCGGCGATGCAGTACTTCGGTGCGGATCCGTCGCGCCTCAGCGCGATCCGCGGCTCCGGCGACTTGCCGTATCTGTCGCCCGCCGGCGGCGCGAACCAGTACGCCGAGAACGCGCAGAACGCGGCTCGCGCGCTGATCGCGCGGCAGCTGGGCTTGCCGTACCTCGACGTGCACGGCGGCGCCGGCTACGGCGCGAACGACATTCCATACTACGGCAACCCGGAAGACGTGCTGGGCATGGCGTCGAACGAGGATGCCTACATGGCGGCGCGTGATGCGTGGCAGCAGGCGCATCCCGACGTCCAGCTGCAGGCGTACAACCCGGTCTTCTCGGGTCACCTCGAGGATTTGATGCGCGACATCGCGCTGAACCAAGCCGGCCGCAACTGGCAGACCGCGAACACTCTGTAAGGCGAGACATGGCACTCGAAACGACCGTTCCACAGGGACTCGAAGGACTCGTGATGTCGCCTGCGCAGATGCAGGCGTATCAGGACGCGATCGTCAACGCGGCCAAGCAGAACATCAACCGCAGCGCCGGCACAGAGGCGCAGCGGGTCAGCGAAGCGGCGTTCGGCCGCGGCATGGGCCTCTCGACGCTCAACGCGTACCAGCAGGCGCTCATCCAGGGCGAGCAAGCGCGCGCCGTGGCGCAGGCTGAGTCGCAGGCACAGCAGGCCACGCGTCAGGCGCAGCTGGCCGCGCTCGGTCAGGCCGCGAGCTACATGACCTCGCAGCGTCAGTTGGGACAGCAGCAGAGCCAGTTCGATCGCTCGCTGAAGGCGAACAAAGAAGCGCAGATGCGCGGCATGATCGGCTCCGGCCTCGCGGGCCTCGCCGGTGCGGCGCTGAAGGGCGGCGGCTACGTCTTCGGCGACGACATCAAGAAGGGCCTGCGCGGCGCGATGGGCCTCGGCGGCGAAGAGAAACCGAACTCGTCCATTTACGGCGGCGCGACGGCCGCGTCCGGCCAAGGGCCGGGCAACGTGCATGCGAACGAACCGATCGAGGCGAACCTCGCCGCCATCGCTCAGCCGCAGACTGAGTCCATGCCGGATAGCTACGACTTCGGTGGCAGCAGCCCGTCCGGTGGCGGCAGCTACGGCGACTTCACAGCGTACGACCCGTCGCAGTTCGACATGGGCGGCAGCTGGGGCAACCTCGCTGATCTTCTCGACGAAAACAACTGGAGCTTCTAATGGGCAGCGACTACGGCCTCGCAGCGTTGATGGGACTGCTGCGCGGCTCCGAAGGTTTCCCTGAAGGGCTGATCGCCGGCGACAAGCAGCGACTCGCGGAGAAGACGCAGCAAGAGTCGAATGCGCTCGCGCAACAGCAGCTGGAAGAGTCGAAGCGCCACACCGCAGTGATGGAAGGCCAGCTGAACACGCCGATCGCCTCGATCAAGAAGATGCTCGGCATGCCGACCACGGCGGAAGACGAGTCGAACGTGATCCCGACGTCACTCGCCGGCCACGGGTTCAGCGCGCTCGAGAAAGAGCGCGCGGCTGCCGACGAGAAGACTCGTCGCGCGGCCCTGGGCGCTGAGCTCACCAAGATACAGGCCGAACAGACGCCGCAGCCGCTGCCGGACGAGGCGGCGATGTACGCGCCGACAGAGGCCAACCCTGGCAAGAAGCTGACTGGCGAAGAGAAGCTCGCGCGCCTGCTGCCGTTGGCCGGAAAAGACGAAATGACGGTGCTGCGGGACTTCATCTCGCCGCACAAGTCGGTGGCGATCAAGCAAGGTGAAACGCTCGTCAATCCAGACACTGGCGAGGTCATCTTCCAGGGCGACGCGAAGCCCGCAAACGAGGCCGCCTACGAGCGCATCGCGCGCAAGAGTGTCGAGGGCGAGTACCAGCGCTATCTGCGCGGCGAGAAGGCTGACGTCTTCCCGTATCCGCCCGATTCGCCGGAGTTCAACATCGAGGTGCGGAAGCGTACCGAGAAGATCCTCATGGCGCCGCAGGGCAGCGAAGGCTACCGCCAGTCTGAGCTCGGTAGCGGCCGTCCTGATATGCGTAACGAAGCTGGTGCGCCTGCACGTCCGCAACCGGTCATCCGTGGTGAGACGCCGCCGGTGCCCGAGCCTATCACGCAGGACATCCGCGGCCTCGCCGCGGTGAAGCAGGCCGTGAAGGACGTGAAGAGTGCGCTCGAGCTTCATCCCGACACGGTGGACTCCTACATCGGTCCCTACGCGCAGTACGGATCAACGGTGCAGGGAAAGGTTCCATACGCTGCAGCCGGCA
>Ga0075421_100000498_pt1 | contig 41175 bp, 38 predicted proteins | sample SoiMetdeltSBSDD5_FD_75292 | JGI IMG/M metagenome (GOLD analysis project Ga0075421, IMG submission 75292) | Bulk soil microbial communities from a Populus tree surrounding site in Tennessee, USA - Soil MetaG P. deltoides SBSDD5 | ecosystem: Environmental > Terrestrial > Soil > Tree plantation... | reverse complement strand
GCGGCGTCGTTGGTGTGGAGCGTGCTGAGAAGGAGGTGGCCGGTTTGCGAGGCTTCGAGCGCGATACCCGCCGTCTCCGGGTCGCGGATCTCACCCACGAGCACCACGTTCGGGTCCTGGCGCAGGAACGAGCGCAGCCCCGACGCGAACGTGAGCCCGGCCTTGGGATTGATCTGGACCTGGTTGATGCCGGGCAGCCGGTACTCGATGGGGTCTTCGATGGTGACGATGTTTTTCGTGGGCGACTTCACCCAGTTCAGCGACGCGTAGAGCGTGGACGTCTTGCCGCTTCCGGTGGGACCGGTGACGAGGATCATTCCCTGCGGCAGCTTCAGAAGCTTCTGGAGCCTCTGTAGATTGGCGGGCAGGATCCCGAGCTGGTCCATGTCGATCTGGGCCTTCGAGCTGTCGAGGATCCGGATGACGATCTTCTCGCCGTACTGCGTGGGGAGCGTCGAGACGCGGAGATCGATGCGACGACCTTCCGTCTTCAGCTGGCTCCGGCCGTCCTGGGGCTTGCGCCGCTCCGCGATGTCCATGCCCGACATGATCTTGAGCCGCGAGATGGTGGCGTCCTGCAGGGAGCGCGGCACGATGAGCGTGTCCTGGAGGAGCCCGTCCACCCGGTAGCGGACTTGAAGGCCCCGCTCCTGGGGCTCGAGATGGATGTCGCTCGCGCCCTCCTTGACCGCGTTGGCGAGGAGGCTCGTCACGAGGCGTACCGTTTGCGGGAGCTGGCCGTCCTTCTCCAGCTGCTGCGGCAGCGCGTCTTCCTCATCACGCACCGCCTCCACCTCGGCATCGACGTTCATGTCGCCCAGCAGCTCCGCCACTTCGGCGGCGGCGCCGCCATAGAGACGGGTGAGCACGTCGCGGATCGCCGATTCTGTCGAGACGACCGGCACCACCCGCATGTTGGTCATGAACTCGACGTCCTGGATCGTCGGCATGTCGAACGGATCGACCATGGCAAGCCGCAACGTGCGGTTCTGGACGCCGACGGCGGCGATGAGCCGCTTCTCGCAGAACTCTTGCGGGATGAGACGCGCCGTTTCCGGCGCCACCGGGAGACGCTCCAGACACTCGAAGTCGAACCAGTCGGCGATGGCGGACGACACCGCCTTTTCGTCCACGAGGCCGAGACCCGACACCACGCGCGCGAGCGTTCCGCCCTCGCGCGACTGGACTTCGAGCGCGCGCTTGAGTCCCTCGGCATTGATGAGCCCGAGTTCGATGAGGATCTCGCCGAGCTTTCTGGGCTTCATCGTCCCCTGGTGTGCTCTGTGCCCGGCCGCGAGGCGCCCGCCAGAGGCGCGCGTAGCCGGTCGTTCGCAATTCGGAGCGAACGATCACGCGGCGGAAGTGCAAGGCGAGTACCAAACCGGTCGAAATGCCACGTAAACTGCGTCGACACATGATGTTTCAGGCGAAATCGGGGGCACCACATGCGTCTGTGCGCAGTGGATCGCCGCGAGAGGGCGGCGAGTGCTTGAAGCTCGCGCGAAGACTACGTTATTGGCGAGTGAGGGGAGAGCTGGAGGAAGTTGCCAGAACGCCGCCGCGGACGCGAACTGACCAGGCGGGTGGCCAGCGCGCTACCCCCCGCGCGTGTGCATTTCGAGATGCGGGTCGCGCCGGAGCTCGCGCACCTGGATGAGCGATGAGCGGTCGCGGACGGCGAGGCGCTCCTCCGCGCCGCGATCGGCGCGCCGCTGCCACGTGGGGACAATGAGCGCCTTCAGCTCGTCGACTGACGCGCCCCGGCGGAGCGGCCCGCGCAGGTCGGTGCCCCGCTCCGCGTAGAGACAGAGATACCAGAGCCCGTCCGCGGTGAGGCGGCTGCGGTCGCAATCGGCGCAGAACGGCGCCGTGGTGGAGGCGATGATCCCGAAGATGGTCCCGTCGGGAAGCCGATAGCGATCCGCGGGCGCCGAGCTCGTCTCCACCACCGGCTCGATCGCCCCGTAACGCGCCTCCAGCAACGTCAAGATTTGCGCGCGGGAGACGACGCGCTCCCGCGACCACCGCGTGGCCCCGCCCACGTCCATGTACTCGATGAACCGGACCTCGGCGTCCACGGTCTTCCCGAACTCGATGAGATCGGCGAGCTCGTCGTCGTTGACGCCCCGGATGACCACCGTATCGAGCTTCGTGCCGCGGAGTCCCGCCGGCCCCACCGCCCGGATGCCTTCCAGGACCTGGGCGTGCGTGTTGCGGCGCGTGAGGGCGGTGAAGCGCTCGGGGCGCAGCGTGTCGAGGCTGACCGTCACCCGGTGGAGCCCGGCGTCCCGCAAGGCGCGCGCCTGCTCGGCGAGCAGCACGCCGTTGGTGGTGATGGCGAGGTCACGCAGGCGTGGCTTGGCGGCGAGCAGTCCCACCAGCGAGGGCAGGTCGCGGCGAAGCAACGGTTCGCCGCCCGTGAGCCGGACCTTGTCCACGCCGAGGTCGAGAAAGATGTCGGTGAGCCGGCTCAGCTCCTCGAAGCCGAGAATCTCCGCGCGCGGGAGCCAGACGTACTCCTCCTCCGGCATGCAGTACTGGCAACGGAGATTGCAGCGGTCCGTGACCGACATGCGGAGATTGCGGAGAGGGCGGCCGAAGGTGTCCGCGATCATCCGAGCGCTTCCAGGATCTCCTCGAGCGGGCGCCGCGCACACGTGTGCTGGGGGGTGTCGCGCACGGTGTACCGGCTCGCCTCTGTTTCCCGCAGCCGCATCAAGAGCGTGACGAACTCCTTGGGTTCATCGCCCTCGAAGGCGACCACGAAGTCCTGATCGTCGAGACCGAACGAGTACGCGGTGTTGATCCGGATGGCGGGGAAGCGATGGCCGGTCCGGATGTGCTCTGCCATCATCCGCCGTCGCTCCTCCATCGGGAGCAGGTACCACTCGCGCGTCTTCACGAACGGATAGACGAAGAGGTAGCGCGACTGACCGGATTGCATCGTGACCTGAGTCTCGTCGTCCGTGTGCGCCTTCACGTACTGGGACTCCCGCGTCACCGCCAGGTACGTATACGTGTTGTCGAGATGAGCGGCGAGCGCGGTGTGCCGCAACCCCTCCAGCATCTCCTGCATGACCGGCATCTCGGGAGCGATGACCCAGAGCAGGAAGTCGGTGTCGCGACGGAGGCCGATGGTCGAGTAGGTGCGGATGGTCAGCCGCCGCGCAAAATCATCGACCTTCGACACGTACTCGGCGACGGCGCGGCTCTTGTCGTCCTTGGCGAGCAGCAGCCACGACGCCCTCGCCTTGAAGAACGTGTACAGCATGCAATGGCCGGGCGGTGTCTGTTCCACGCTCCCTCCTCGGCGCTAGGGCGCGAACGCGGCCGCCGCCGGAACGAGGTCCTGGGCCCGTTCCCATTCCCGCAGCAGTCCCGTCTTCTTGACGTTGACATCGAAATGATCCCACGGCATCCGCTCGTGGACGGAGCGCGCGCGCGTGGTGTAGAAGGCGGGATCGCCATCCCATTCGCGCAGCGCGCGACGCCAGTCGCCGTCGAGGCGGGCCGCCAGCTCCAGGAAATCGGCGACCCGACGGTCACCGCGCGCGAGCAGCGCCTGCAGCGCGGCCTCTCTCGGATTTTCGTGGAGCACGCGCACGTTCGAAAGCCGGCGCACGCCAACCTTGACGACCTCGAGTTTTTCTTGAAGCGCGGGCGCGCCCGCGAACGGCGCCCACTGGAAGGGTGTCCACGGCTTCGGCACGAACGAGGATATCGAGAGCGTGAGCCGTCCGAAGGGCCGGCCCTGAGCATCGAGCGCGGAGAGCCGCTCGAGCAGGCGGCGCGCGAGGTCGGGGATCGCTTCCACGTCCTCCATCGTCTCCGTAGGCTGGCCGATCATGAAGTACGTCTTGAGATTTGGGATGCCGTGCCGGCGCACGAGGTCGCACGCCGCGTAGAGCTGCTCGTCGGAGATGGCCTTGCGGATCACGCGGCGCAGACGCTCGGTGCCCGCCTCCGGCGCCACCGTCAGGGTCCGATGTCCGCCGCGGGCAATCGCCTCCACGAGCCCGTCGCTGAGGCTGTCCGCGCGCAGCGACGAGATCGACAGCTCCATGCCCTCATCGGCCACGACCTTGAGGAGATCGCCGATCCACGGATAGTCCGAGACGCAGGCGCCCACGAGGCCGATCCGCTTCTCCACGCCCTCCGCCGCGAGCTTGCGCACGGTCTCGCGGAGCGCGTCCACGCTGCGGTGCCGCACGGGCCGGTACACCTGGCCCTCCAGGCAGAACCGGCAGCCGCGACCACAACCCTTGCCGACTTCGAGCAGCGCCATGTGGCCGTACTCGGCGTTCGGCGTGCGCACGAGCGAGATCGTGTCGAAGGCGTCGACGTTGCGGAGCCGGCGCTTGCTCACCACCGCCGGCGCGCCCGCGCGCGCGCTCACGATGTCCACGCACCCGTTCGGGTCGTAGCACACGTCGTAGAGCGAGGGCACGTAGATGCCCTCGATGGCGGGAAGCGCCTCCAGGAACGACTGGCGATCGCCATAGCCCTCGCGATAGGCGGCCACGAGGTCGCGCACCAGCTCCTCGCCCTCCCCCACCGCGACGAAGTCCATGAACGGCGCCATGGGCTCCGGATTGGAAAATGCGCACACGCCGCCCATGAGGACGAGCGGATCGTGCGGGCGCCGGTCCGCCGCGCGCAGCGGAATCCCGGCCAGCGCGAGGAGCCGGAGGACGTTCAGGTAGTCACCCTCGTAGGTGACCGAGAAGCCCACCATGTGGAAGTCGGTGAGCGGGCGGAACGATTCGAGCGAGAAGGGCGGGGTGCCGGTCCGCTGCAGCTCGTCCCGGTCCTCGGGATCAGGGAGAAAGACCCGCTCGCACACCACCTCCGGCATCGCGTTCAGATGCCGATAGATGGCCTGGAACCCGAGGTTGGACATCCCGACCGCGTACGTGTTCGGATACACGAGCGCAACCGCGATCTTCCCGCCCCAGTCCTTCCGTACCGTCCCCTGCTCCTGGGCGAGCAGATCCTGAGCTTTCTTCTTTAGTTTCCAGGACATCGCGTCAGTGTACCACGCCCTCAACCCTTGATGACGCCGACGGGCCGGAGGCGCGCGACGCGGGTGGAGATCCCGAAGTTGTGGACGACCTCGACCACGTCCTTCACGTCCTTGTAGGCCTCAGGCATTTCCTCGGCGAGTGCCGCACGCCCCGCCGCGCGCGCGACCACCCCCTGGGCGCGTAGCTCCTCGGCGATGTGGCGGCCGCGCGCGGCCTTGACGGCGGCCGTACGGCTCAGCAGGCGACCGGCGCCGTGGCAGGTGCTCCCGAACGTTTCCCGCATTGCCGCCTCGGTCCCGCGCAGCACGAAGGAGTAACGTCCCATGTCTCCCGGAATGAGGACGGGCTGGCCCGGGAACGCGCGGGTCGCGCCTTTGCGATGCACGAGCACGCGCCGCCGGCGGCCGTCCACCTCGTGTTCTTCTTCCTTGGCGATGTTGTGCGCGACGTCGTAGACCGTCGCGACGTCGTTCGGCCGTACGCCCACGACCTGCTCCAGCACCCGGCGCGTCACCGCCGCCAGCAGCTGACGGTTGGCGAAGGCGAAGTTGGCGGCGGCGCGCATCCCACCAAGATACGCCCGCGCCTCCGGGGAACGGACCGGCACGCACGCGAGCTGACGGTCGGGAACGCTGATGCCGTACCGCGAGAGCGCGCCCTCCGCCACGCGGAGGAAGTCGGTGCACACCTGATGACCGAGTCCGCGCGATCCCGTGTGAATCATGACCGTCACGCGTCCGCGTTCGAGACCGAACTCGGCGGCGGCGGCATCATCGAAGATCTCGTCGATCACCTGCAGCTCGAGGAAGTGATTGCCGGATCCGAGCGACCCGAGCTGGCGCAGACCGCGCTCGCGCGCCTGGGTGGAGAGCGCGTCGGGAACCGCGCCCGCGATGACGCCTCCGGACTCGAGGCGCGCGAGATCCGCGGGGTGACCGTGGCCACGCTCCACGGCCCACGCCGCACCCTGCACGAGCACGTCAGGCAGATCATCGGCGGCCAGACGCACGGCGCCCCGCGCGCCAACGCCGGTCGGGATCGCCTCGTAGAGCGCATCCACCACACGCGGAAGCCGCGGCGCGAGCTCCGCGGCGCGCAGCGGCGTCGCGAGCAGCCGCACGCCGCAGTTGATGTCGAAGCCGATGGCGCCCGGGCTCACGGTGCCATGCTCGGCGTCGCTCGCCACGACGCCGCCCACGGGAAGGCCGTAGCCCTGATGGATGTCCGGCATCGCGAGCGCGGCCTTCACGATGCCGGGAAGGGTGGCGCCGTTGGCGAGCTGGTCGAGGGCTGCTTCGCGCTCGAGGTGCGCCATGATCCGGTCGTCGGCAACCACGAGGGCGGGCACCCGCATGCCAGGTTTGGCGTCGGCGGGGATGCGCCAGAGGTACGGACCGAGTCGCTCCAGCCTCACGCTCGGATTGTAACGAACGCGCGTGAGCGGAGGCGCCGCCGCGTTAGCTGGCGGTGGCGGTGGCGCGACGGCGCGAGATCAGCGCGAGCGCGACGACGGCGATGCCGATCCCGACCAGACTGGCGACCTGCGGGATGCGGACGGCACCGAGCCAGAAGCTGTCCAGGCGCAGGCTTTCGATGGCGAAGCGCCCCGCGGAGTAGAGCGCGACGTAGACGAAGAAGAGCGCGCCGGGGCGGTGGCGGAGCAACGGCCGCAGCCACAGCACAAGAGCGAGAAACACCCCGAAGTCCCACAGCGACTCGTAGAGAAACGTGGGATGGAAATATTCGTACTGTGTGAATCCCGGCGGCCGGTGCGGCGGCGAGATGTAGAGCTTCCACGGCAAGTCGGTGGGGCGGCCGAACGCTTCCTCGTTGAAGAAGTTCCCCCACCGTCCGATCGCCTGACCAATGGCGATGCTCGGGGCCGCCACGTCGAGCGCGCGCAGGACGGGGATGCGCCAGCGCGCCGCAAGCCACACTCCCACGAGCGGTCCCACGATGAGACCGCCGTGGATCGCGAGTCCGCCTTCCCACACCGCGATGATCTTCGAGGGATACTGCCCGTAATAATCCCAGTTGAAGACGACCTCGTAGAGGCGAGCGCCCACGAGACCGGCGAGGATGGCCCACTGCGCGGCGCTGATGAGGTCATCGGCGGGGAGCCCTTCCTTTTTTGCCTGCCGGTGCGCGAGCCACAGCCCCACGACGATCGACAGCGCCATGAGAATGCCGTACCACCGGATGACGATGGGCCCGAGCTGGAACGCAATCGCGCCGGGAGACGCCATGACTGACGTAAGATAGCCCCTTGTCGGCATCAATTCCAAGCGAATGACGGGAAAACGGGTTCGTGCGGGCCGGCTCCTCGCCCTCGGCTTCCTCCTTGCCGTCGTCACCGCCATCGTCGTGGGCGCGCCCGCGCTCGGCCTCTTCCTCGTCGTCGCCGACCGCCTCGAGCCGAGCGACGCGATTTTCGTGCTCGACGGCGGAACGCCCGCGCGCGAGCTCGAGGCCGCCGCGCTCTTCCACCGCCGGCTCGCGCCGCGCATCGTCATCCCGCTCCCGCGCGAGCCGCTCGACGGTGTGACGCGGCGCCTCGCCGGGCAGCGCACGGCGCAGGAGCACACGGCGTGGGTCCTCCAGCACGTTCAGGTGCCGGCACCCGCGATCGTGCGTCTGAAGATCGTCGTGGAGAATACGGAGGAGGAGCTACAGGTCGATCACGCGCACGCGCGCGCGCAGGGATTCCAGCGGATCATCATCGTGACGGCGCCCTATCACACACGCCGCGTGCGGCTGATGTGGGACCGCCACTATCAGCGCGACGTGCGCGCGCTCGTGCATCCGACGCCGTACGAGCACTTCGAGCCCGCGCGGTGGTGGCGCTCCCGCCGCTCGCTCGAGGCCACCGCGCACGAGGTGTTCGGTATGCTGAACTACCTCGTCGGCAGCCCGTTACCGACGTACGACCGCCACTGACGCGATCACGCGCCGCGGGACGCCACTTCTTTACGCAGTGACTTGCCCTCGGCAAGCCAGCACAGCGCGTGGACGATGTTCTCGTCCTGCTGCACCGCCCCCACCCGCGGCCGCACCGGCTTCTTGCAGACCGCGCACAGCGCTGGCTCTTCATTGACCACGTACTGCCACGTCCGGTTGGCATATCGGAGGTTGGCCATGCGGGTCCGAGAGTGCAACCGCGGCGCCACGGGCGACCGGCTGGCGCCGCCTATACTTGCGTGGCGGTCCTGCCACGAACCGTCACTGCGAGTGTCTCGGTGACGCCGTGTCACGCGCTGATCGTAAAATATCCAGATCGGCGCAGAGCGAAATGGTCATGCGCACGCGTACGCGGGAACGCGCCGCGCGTTTGGAGCGTTGTGCTGGTGGAGGGATTCGAACCCCCACTGGGCCGATTTTAAGTCGGCTGCCTCTGCCGATTGGGCTACACCAGCGTCGTCCGCTCACCATCACCGACCGTCCGCGCGTGCGCCGTTCACCTCGCGCCGTCGCCGCCATCGATGCGCCTCTCGTCGCTCGCTGAGCGTCCCTCACGTCGCACATCGCTCGCCGACGCATCATCGGGACACGACGCAGGGCGCGCGATCGCCGTCGGATGTGTGGTCATGCGCGCGGCGCGCGGCGGCGCGCGCGAACACACGCGAGAGAGTGGAGGCGGCGGCCGGATTCGAACCGGCGCATAACGGATTTGCAGTCCGCTCCCTTAACCACTTGGGTACGCCGCCGTTGTCAGGGGCGAGGACCGGGAAATTTTGGAGCGGGAAACGGGATTCGAACCCGCGACCCCGACCTTGGCAAGGTCGTGCTCTACCACTGAGCTATTCCCGCTCGCGCCGGCCACTCTAGCACAGCATCGGAACTCCGAACTGGTGAGCCATGATACCGATCACGCCTTTCCCCTGCAATGGAGCGGTTTCACCGGATGGCGTGTCGCCGGCGGCGCGCGGAGCTCGCCACGTGAAGCGGCGGCGCCGGCGGTCCGGGGATATCCTCCTCCTCGTGGCGATCGCGAACCCTCGCTACCCGTCCCTGTACCAGATCAACACGCGCGTCTGGCTCTACGAGCTGGGCGAGGCGCGCGGCCGACCCGCAACGCTCGAGGACGTCGATGACGCCGCCCTGAACGACGTCGCGACCCGGGGCTTCGACTGGGTGTGGCTGCTCGGCGTCTGGCAAACGGGCGAGGCCGGGCGCGAGGTGTCGCGTCATCGCCCCGAGTGGCAGCACGAATATCATGCGCTCTTGCCGGACGTCACGCCCGAGGACGTCTGCGGTTCGCCCTTCGCCGTCACCGAGTACGTCGTGAACCGCGACTTCGGGGGGCCACGCGCGCTGGAGCGTTTCCGCAAGCGGCTCGCCGACCGCGGGGTCAAGCTCATGCTCGATTTCGTGCCGAATCACACGGCGCTCGACCATCCGTGGGTCCGCCGCCATCCGGAATTCTACGTGCACGGGACGGACGCGGAGCTCGCCCGCGAGCCGCAGAATTTCTGCCGCGTGCAGACGCCAGCGGGCCAGCGCGTGCTCGCCTACGGACGCGATCCCTCTTTTCCCGGCTGGCCCGACACGCTCCAGCTCAACTATCGTCACCAGGCCTTCCGCGACGCGATGCTCGGCGTGCTCGACACCGTCGCCGGTCACTGCGACGGGCTGCGTTGCGACATGGCCATGCTCGTCCTGCCCGACGTCTTCGCACGCACGTGGGGCGACCGGGCGCGTCCCGCCGACGGCAGCGCGCCGATCGACGACGCCTTCTGGCCGGCCGCCATCGGCCGCGTGCGCGAGCGTCGCGCCGACTTCGTGTTCATGGCGGAGGCGTACTGGGATCTCGAGTGGACACTGCAGCAGCAGGGCTTCGACTACACGTACGACAAGCCGTTCTACGACCGATTACGCGCGCAGGATGCCGCAGCCGTACGCGGTCATCTCCTCGGCGATCCCGACTATCGGCGGCGGTCGGCGCGCTTCCTCGAGAACCACGACGAGCCGCGCGCGGCCGCCGTCTTTCCCCCCGCCATACACCGCGCCGCCGCCCTCGTGACGTTCCTGGTGCCGGGACTGCGCTTCGTCCACGAAGGACAGCCGTCGGGCCGGCGCGTGCGGACGTCGAACCATCTCCGCCGTCGCGCGCCGGAGCCCGTCGATCGGGAGCTCGAGTCGTTCTATGGGGAGCTGTTCGCGTGCATGCGGCGGGCGGAAGCGCGCGACGGCGCGTGGCGCCTGCTCGAGCGGGAACCGGCCGGGGACGGCAACCCCACGTGGGAGCGCTTCATCGCGTTCTCATGGGAGGCGCCCGGGCGTCGGCTCCTCGTCGTGGTGAATTACGGGCCGACGCGCGGGCAATGCTACGTGCGACTCCCGTGGCAGGACCTCGACGGACGCGTCGTCGTGTTCCAGGAGCTCATGACGCCGACCGCACGCTACGAGCGCGACGGCGGCGAGCTGTCCCGGCGTGGCCTCTACGTGGACCGGCCGCCGTGGGGCGCCCACGTGGTCGAGGTGACCTAGCTGTTAAGCCGTACCGGCGCGGAGCGCGGCCGCCGCTTCCTCCGGGGGGACGGGATTGATGAAGAAGCCGCTCCCCCACTCGAAGCCCGCCACCTTGGTGAGCTTCGGGATGATCTCGAGGTGCCAGTGGAAGTGATCGAGGGCACCGTCGTGGAGCGGCGCCGTGTGGAGCATGAAGTTGAAGGGCGGATCCTTCAGCACGCGATTCATGCGGCGAAGGAAATCACCGAGGTGTTCCGCCAGCCCTCGCAGCTCGTCCACGTCGCTTTCCTCGAAGGCCGATCGGTGGCGAGTGGGCAGGATCCAGGTCTCGCACGGGAACCGCGGCGCGAAGGGCGCGAGCGCGACGAAGCCGCTCGATTCGCTGATCACGCGCCGCCCCGCCCGCCGCTCCTGGCGGATGATGTCGCACCAGACGCAGCGCTCCTTCATCTCGTAGTACTGCGCGGACCCCGCAAGCTCTTCCGTCACCATGATCGGGATGATCGGGGTGGCGATGAGCTGCGAGTGCGGATGCTCGAGCGACGCGCCCGCCGCTTCCCCGTGATTCTTGAAGACCAGGATGTACTGCAGGCGCGCATCCTTCTTGAGATCGAGCACGCGCTCGCGGAACGCGAGCAGCACGTCCGCCACCGCGTCGGGCGACAGGGTGGCGAGCGACGCGTGGTGGTCGGGCGTTTCGATGACGACCTCGTGAGCGCCCACGCCGTTCATCCGGTCGAACAACCCCTCGCCGGTCGGCTCCAGCTCGCCTTCCACGCGGAGGGCGGGAAACTTGTTCGGAATCACGCGGTACGTCCAGCCGGGGCCATTGGCGGGCGAGCCCGCGCGGCGGCCGGCGAGGATCTCGGGCGGCGTCTTGTCCTCGCTGCCCGCGCAGAAGACGCAGTTGGTCGCGCGCGGCTGCACCGGCTCCGGCACGAAATCCGACGGGCGGCGTCCCCGTTCGGTCGAGATGATGACCCAGCGTCCCACCACCGGGTCCTTCCTGAGCTCAGGCATTCCGGCTCCCCTGTCCCCCCGCGCCGGCGGCGGCGGGGACGTCCTCACGGGTGGCGGCGCGGCCGAGAAGGGCGTCGAGCGCGTCGGCGGGAGACTTGCCCTCGAAGAGCACGGCGCCCACCTCCTCACAGACCGGCAGTCGGACGCCGTGACGTGCGGCGAGCGCGAGCGCGGAGCGCACGGTGCGCACCCCCTCCGCGATCATGCGCGTGCCGCCCTCCGCCACCGCCAGCGGCGTGCCGCGACCGAGAGCGACGCCGAGCGCGCGATTGCGCGAGAGCCCCCCCGTGCACGTCAGCACGAGGTCGCCGAGGCCGGCGAGGCCGGCGAGCGTCGCCGGCGCCGCCCCGAGCGCGACGGCCAGCCGCGTGATCTCGGCAAGTCCGCGCGTGATGAGCCCGGCGCGGCTGTTCTCGCCGAGCCCGAGGCCGTCCGCGAGCCCGGTCGCGAGCGCGACCACGTTCTTCAAGGCGCCGCCGATCTCCACGCCGATGACGTCGCGGTTGGTGTAGAGGCGGAATTCGCGCGACCCCAGATCCGCTTGCAGCCGGGCGGCGACGGCATCGTCCGCGGAGGCGATCACGCACGCGGTCGGCTGTCCTAGCGCCACCTCGCGCGCGAACGTCGGACCGGACAGCGCCGCCACCGGGCAGCCTGGAAATCTGAGGGCGAGGAGCTCGGTCATGCGCAGCGTCCGCTCGGGATCGAGGCCCTTGGTGGCGGACACGAGCGCGGCGCGCCGCGAAAGGCCGCGCGCACGATCGAGCGTCGCCGCGAAGAACTCGGACGGCACCGCGACGATCACCACGCCCGCCCCGTCGAGCGCGCGCTCGAGCTCGTCGGTGGCGCTCACGCCCGGCCCGATGTCCACGTCCGTCAGGTACCACGGGTTCCGGCGGGTGCCGGTGATCGCGCGCGCGACGTCCGGCGAGCGCGCCCACAATCGCACGGGCAGCCCGAGCCGTCCGCAGTGCACGGCGAGCGCGGTGCCCCAGCTGCCGGCGCCGACGATGGCGACGGCGTCGCGCGCCTGGCTCATGCGGTGCGGCTCCCCAGGCGCCGCTCGCTGCCGGCGAGGAGACGCGCGATGTTCGCGTGGTGACGCCCCACCACGATCGCCGCCACCGCCGCCGCCGCCGCCACGTACGCGCTCGGGTAGCGCGCGAGCAGGAGCGCCGCCATCGGCACGCAGGCGGCGGCCACGAGCGAGGCCAGCGAGACGTAGCGAGAGACGATGGTCACGGCGAGCCACACGAACGCGGCCGGCAACGTGGCGAGCGGCACGAGATGGAGCAGCGCGCCGAACCCCGTCGCAACCCCCTTGCCGCCCCGGAAGCCGAGAAAGATCGACCAGCAGTTTCCGATCACGGCCGCCACCGCGGACAGCGCGGTGACCGCGGGATCGCCGCCAGCGACGACGGCGCCAACGGCCACCGCGCTCCATCCCTTCGCGATGTCGCCGACGAGCGTGAGGAACGCGGGACCGCGGCCCGCCGTGCGGAGGACGTTGGTGGCGCCGATGTTGCCGCTGCCATGGCCGCGGATGTCCCCGATGCCGAAGGCGCGCCCGACGAGATAGCCGATGGGGACGGCGCCCACGAGATAGGCGGCGCCGAGGGCGAGCGCCGCCGTCACGACCAGCGGTCTTCCTCCGGGACGATGGCGCGATAGTCCGCCTTGCGGAAGAATCGATAGAAATAGTCGGCGGCGGAGACGATGGTCAGCGCGACCGCCACCCAGAGGACGCCGGTGGCGGCGAGGTGGAACGGCGGCGAGCCGAAGCCCTTCTCGACGATGAGCATCGTCACCGCGAAGTACTGGCTCACCGTCTTCCACTTCGCGAGCCGCGAGGCGGGCACGATGACGCCGACGCCGGCGGCCACCGCGCGCAGTCCCGTCACCGCGAGCTCGCGTCCGATGATCACGACCACGATCCAGGCGTCGATCTTGTCGATGGTGAGCAGCGACACCAGCGCCGCCGCCACCAGCAGCTTGTCCGCGATGGGATCGAGGAGGGTGCCGAGCGTCGTGACCTGGTTGCGGCGCCGCGCCAGCAACCCGTCCAGCCAGTCCGTGACGGAGGCGAGGATGAAGATGGCGGCGGCGATGAGCGCGTGCACGCGCGACGACGAGATCAGGAAGAGGATGAGGAAGGGGGCCGCGACGATGCGCGTGATGGTGAGACCGATCGGAAGGTTCACGCCGACACCCCGCCGTGAGCGATTCGTGGCCGCATTATCGAGGCCCCGAAACGACCTTGTCAACGTCGGGCAGGAACACCGGCACCAGCGTCGTCGTATCGATGGCGAGGCAGGCATCGACGTCGGCGCCGCGGCCGGAACGGACGAGATGGCGCGCCCACGACGACGCCGCCCGCAACCGCGCCACGTCCTTCGCGTAGGGGCGCGCCGTCGCCGCCGCTTCGGCGGCGGCGGGACCGAGCTGCACCCCCGGCTCCGCCGTCTTCATGCGCTCGACGAGCAGCCCCGCGCACACGACGTCCTCCAGGGAGCGGGCGCCGCGCTCGCCCGCGCACAGAATGGCGATGTGGCGTTCGGCCGCCATCGCCCACGCGGCGGCAGCGGACAGGTTCACGAGGCCGGCGACGCCGATGGCGGGCGCGCCGCGGGCGGCGAGGAGCGCGCGTGTGCCGTTGCTCGTCGTGAAGATGACGATCTTGCCGCGCACGGCCCCGGACGCGAATTCCACCGGCGAGTTTCCGAAGTCGAAGCCGTCGATCGTGTTGCCGCGGCGCTCCCCCGCCAGCACCGCATCGCGGCCGGCGGCGGCGCGACGACGGCGCGCGTCCTCCGCATCCGCCACCGGGACGATGGCGGTGGCGCCGGCGGCGAGGGCCGCCGTCATGGTCGTGCTCGCGCGGAGCACGTCGACGACGAGGACGGTGGCGGCGGCGATGGCCTGGGGATCGACGGCTTCAGCGGTGAGGGTGACGTCGATCCGCACGCTCACGCTCCGCGGTCCCGGAGGGCGCGGATTTTCAGTCGCAAGGCATTCAGGTTGATGAAGCCGCCGGCATCCCGCTGCGAGTAGACGGTGTCCGCCTCGAAGGTGGCGAAGTCGGTGCGATAGAGCGAGCGTGGCGAGCGCCGTCCCGCCACCGTGACGTTGCCCTTGTAGAGCTTGAGTCGCACCGTGCCCGTCACGTCGCGCTGGCAGTCGTCCATGAGCGCCTGGAGCGCCTGCCGCTCCGGCGCGAACCAGAATCCGTAATAGATCATCTCGGCATAGCGGGGAACGAGGGAGTCGCGCAGGTGGAGCACCTCGCGGTCGAGCGCGAGCGATTCCAGCGCCCGCCGCGCCGTGTGCACGATGGTGCCCCCGGGGGTCTCGTAGACGCCGCGCGACTTCATCCCCACGTAGCGGTTCTCGACGAGGTCGATGCGGCCGACACCGTGTTCGGCGCCGAGACGATTCAGGCGCGCGAGCAACGGCACCGGCGCCAGCGCCTCGCCGTCCACGGCCACGGGATCGCCGTGCTCGAACGCGATCTCGACGTAGACGGGGACGTCGGGCGCCGCCTCCGGCGAGTTCGTGAGCAGGAACATCTTCGGCGGCGGCTCCGCCCACGGGTCCTCGAGGATGCCGCCCTCGTACGAGATGTGGAACAGGTTGCGGTCGGTGCTGTAGGGTCGCTCCGCCGTGACCGGGACCGGGATGTCGTGGCGCCGCGCGAACTCGAGCAGCGCCGTGCGGGAGTCGAGATCCCACTCGCGCCACGGCGCGATCACGCGCAGATCGGGCGCGAGCGCGGCGTACGTGAGCTCGAAGCGGACCTGGTCGTTGCCCTTGCCGGTGGCGCCGTGGGCGACGGCGTCCGCGCCCTCCTTGCGCGCCACCTCGACCTGCGCGCGCGCGATGAGGGGACGCGCGATCGACGTGCCGAGCAAGTACCCGCCCTCGTACACGGCGTTCGCGCGCAGCATCGGAAAGACGAAGTCGCGCACGAACTCCTCGCGGAGGTCGAGCATGTGCACGGACCGCGCCCCCGTGCGGAGCGCCTTGTCGCGCACGGTGAGCAGCTCCTCGCCCTGACCGAGATCGGCGCAGAACGCCACCACCTCGCACGCGTATCGCTCGATCAGCCAGCGCAGGATGACGGAGGTGTCGAGGCCCCCCGAGTAGGCGAGAACGACCTTCTTCGGATTGGACATCGTCGAGGCCGGCCCCTCAGACATCGTCCACGGTGGCTCCGAGCAGATGGAGCAGGATCGCCTTCTGCGCGTGCAGGCGATTCTCCGCCTGATCGAGCACGATGCTCTGGGGGCCGTCGAGGACGGCGTCGGTGATCTCCTCGCCGCGGTGGGCGGGCAAGCAGTGCATCACGAACGCGGACGGCTTTGCGAAGCGGAGGACGGTCCCGTTGACCTGAAAGCGCGCGAACGCCTCCAGCCGTCGCACCCGCTCCTCCTCCTGTCCCATGCTCGTCCACACGTCGGTGTAGACCACGTCGGCGCCGGTGGCGGCGTCGCGGGGGTCGTGGCTGATGCTGAGACGGCCGCCGAGCCGGCGCACCTGCTCCTGCACGGTGCGCTCGGGTTCGTAGCCGGGCGGGCACGCCACCGCGACAGAGCCGCCGAAGAGCGCGCCCATGAGCATCACGGAGTGGCACACGTTGTTGCCGTCGCCGATCCAGCCGAGGCGCATGGCGCCGAGGTCCACGCCGCGCTCCCACAGCGTGAAGAAATCGGCGAAGGCCTGACACGGATGCTCCAGGTCGGAGAGCGCGTTGACGACGGGAATGCTGGCATGCCGCGCCAGCGCCACCACCGTCGTGTGCGCGAACACGCGGGCGGCGATGCCGTCCACCCAGCGCGAGAGATTGCGCGCGACGTCTTCCACCGATTCCCGGGAGCCCATCCCGATCTCGGTGCCGGTCAGGTACACGGCCCGGCCACCGAGATGGACCATGCCGACCTCGAACGTCACGCGCGTGCGCAGGGACGGCTTCTCGGAGATGAACGCGAGGGTGCGGCCGGCGAGCGGTGCCTCCCGCCGTCCCGCCTTCGAGCGCTGCTTGAGGTCGGCGGCGAGCGCGAACAGCTGGAGGAGCTCGTCGCGCGTGAAATCGGCGGCGGAGAGGAAGCTCTTCATCCGGGCAGGGCCCGCTCGATGATCTCGAGCGCGCGGGCGGCATCGCGGGATTCCACGATGAGCGGCGGCGCCAGCCGCAAGACCTTCTCGCCCGCGCTGAGCACGAGCAATCCCGCGTCGCGACACCGATCGACGATGGGGCCGGCCGGGACCGTGAGATCCATGCCGATCAGCAGCCCCTTGCCCCGCACCTCGCGCACGATGGGCTGCCGGCTCTGGATCGCGCGCAGCCCCTCCATCAGCTCGCGACCCATCCGCGCCGCGCGCTCGGGAATACGGTCGGCGAGCACGGTCGTGAAGGCGGCCAGCGCCACCGCGGTCACGAACGGCGTTCCCCCGAACGTGGAGCCATGCGTGCCGGGCGTGAGCACGGCCGCGACCTCCTCGCGAGCGAGGGTGGCGCCGATGGGAACGCCGTTGGCGAGGGCCTTGGCGAGGGTCATGATGTCGGGCTCGATGCCGGCGTGCTCGTACGCCCACAGCCGGCCCGTGCGGCCGACGCCGGTCTGGATCTCGTCGAGGATCAGCAGCGCACCCGCCGCGTCGCAGAGCTTCCGCAGGCCGGGCAGGTAGTCGTCGTCGGGGACGCGAACGCCGCCCTCGCCCTGGATCGGCTCCACCAGCACCGCCGCCGTGCGGCTGTCGATCGCGCGCTCCATGGCCCGAAGGTCGTTGTAGGGGACGTGCTTGAAGCCGGGCACGAGCGGCTCGAACCCGTGCTGGTACTTCTCCTGGCCGGTGGCGGTGACGGCGGCGAGCGTGCGGCCGTGGAACGAGTTGCGGGTGGCAATGATGTCCACGCGGTCGGATGCGAACCGTTCCTTGGCGTATTTGCGCGCCAGCTTGAACGCGGCCTCGTTCGCCTCCGCCCCCGAGTTCGAGAAGAAGACGCGATCGGCGAAAGAGTGCTCGCACAGCAGCTTGGCGAGGTGGATCTGCGGCGCCGAGTGATAGAGGTTGGACACGTGGAGCAGGGTCGCCGCCGCCTCCCGGATGGCGCCCGTGACGCGCGGGTGGCAGTGACCGAGCGCGGTCACGGCGAGGCCGGCGCCGAAGTCGAGATACTCGCGGCCGTCGGAGTCCCACACGCGCATGCCGTCGCCGCGGACGAGCACGATGGGAGCACGGCCGTAGTTGGGTGTGTGGTACTGCGCCGACCACTCGAGGAGCTGCTTGCTGTCGGTCATGTCTGCCTCACAGGACGATCTCGGTCCCGATGCCCTCCCGCGTGAACAGCTCGAGCAGGATGGCGTGCGGGACACGGCCGTCGATGATGTGGGCCTTGCCGGTGCCGCCCTCGAGCGCGCGCAGGGCGGATTCGACCTTGGGGAGCATGCCGCCGTCGATCACGCCCTGTTTCACGAGACCCTCGGCGTCCTTGCGCGCGAGCGTGCTCACGAGCTGCCCGTCGGCGCCGTTGATGCCCTTCACGTCGGTGAGGTGGATGAGCTTTTCCGCGCCGAGGGCCGCCGCCACTTCGCCGGCGACGAGATCGGCGTTGATGTTGTACGTCTCGCCGCCGCTGCCCGCGGCCACCGGGGCGATGACCGGGATGAAGCCGTGCTCTTCGAGGAGGCGAATCGACTCCACGTTCACCGCCTCCACCTCGCCCACGAGCCCGATGTCGACCTCGTCGCCGTTGGGGAGCCGGTGGGAGCGCCGGCGCGCGCGGAGCAGGTTCGCGTCCTTGCCGGAGACACCGATCGCCTTGCCGCCGTGGAGGTTGATGAGGGCCACGATCTCCTTGTTGATCTTCCCCACGAGGACCATCTCCACGATGTCCACCGTCTCCTCGTCGGTGACGCGCATGCCGCCCACGAACTGCGGCTCCTTCCCGAGCCGCTTCATGAGGGCGCCGATCTGCGGTCCGCCTCCGTGCACGATCACGGGATGGATACCGACGAAACGGAGCAGGATGACGTCGAGCGCGAACGATTCCTTGAGGTCGGCCTGCTCCATGGCGGCGCCGCCGTACTTGATGACGACGGTCTTGCCCCAGAACTCCCGGATGTACGGCAGCGCCTCGAGGAGGACCTCGGCCCGGGTCACAGGATGTACCTCGAGAGATCCTCGTCGCGAATGATGTCGGCGAGCCGCTGCTGGACGTAGCCGGCGTCGATGGTGAGGTCTTTCCCCGGCATGTCGGGGGCGTTGAAGGAGACGTCCTCGAGCAGCTTTTCCATGATCGTGTAGAGTCGCCGCGCCCCGATGTTCTCGGTGCTGGTGTTGACGCGCATGGCGATCTCGGCGATGGCCTCCACCGCGTCCCGCGTGAAGCGGAGCGTCACCTGCTCCGTCTTCAAGAGCTCCACGTACTGCCGTATCAGGGCGTTCTGCGGTTCGGTCAGGATGCGGATGAAATCCTCGCGCGTCAAGGGGTCGAGCTCGACCCGGATCGGGAAGCGGCCCTGGAGCTCGGGAATGAGGTCGGAGGGCTTGGCCACGTGAAAGGCGCCGGCGGCGATGAAGAGCACGTGGTCCGTACGCACGACCCCGTACTTGGTCGTGACCGAGGAGCCCTCCACGAGCGGGAGGAGGTCGCGCTGGACTCCCTGCCGCGACACGTCGGGTCCATGGCCGCCTTCGCGGCCGGCGATCTTGTCGAGCTCGTCGAGGAAGACGATGCCGGAGTTCTCCACGCGCTTGATGGCGCGGCTCACCGCCTCGTCGATGTCGATGAGCTTCTGCGCCTCTTCCTGCGCGAGCAGGCGCCGCGCCTCCGCCACCCGCACCCGCCGCCGCTTGGTACGCGAGGGCATGAAGTTCGACAGCATGTCCTTCAGATTGATGCCCATCTCCTCCATGCCCTGGCCGGAGAAGACTTCCACGATCGGCATCGCCTGCTGCTGGGTGTCGAGCTCGACCATGCGGTCGTCGAGCCGTCCCGCCCGCAGCTGCGCGCGCAGCTTCTCCTTCGTGGTCTCCCGCGAGGCGTCCGGCGTCACTTCCTCCAGGGAGCCGCTCGTGTAGGGCTCGGCGGCGCGCCGGGGGAGCAGGATGTCGAGCACGCGCTCCTCCGCGAGCTGCGCCGCCTTCTCCTCCACGGAGGCGAGGAGCTCCGCTTTCACCATCGTGACCGCGAGCTCGGTGAGGTCGCGGATCATCGATTCCACGTCGCGGCCGACGTAGCCGACCTCGGTGTACTTCGACGCCTCCACCTTGATGAACGGCGCCTGCGCGAGCTTGGCGAGGCGGCGCGCGACCTCGGTCTTCCCGACTCCGGTGGGACCGATCATGATGATGTTCTTCGGCGCCACCTCGTCGCGGAGCTCCGGCGGCAGGCTCTGCCGTCGCCACCGATTACGAAGGGCGATGGCGACCGCACGCTTGGCGCGGTCCTGGCCGACGATGTAGCGATCGAGCTCGGTGACGATCTGGGCGGGCGTGAGGTTCGAGGTGGCCATTATAGGAGCCGCGAGGCCGGCTTCATCCGTGGGTGGGCTGATGGAGGTGCGGGTGGCTGCTCACAGCGCTTCGACGGTGACGTAGTCATTCGTGTAGACGCAGATGGTGGCGGCGATGCGCATGGCCTCCATGACCACCGCCTTGGCGTCGAGATCGGTGTGGGCGGTGAGCGCGCGCGCCGCCGCCAGCGCGTAGGGGCCGCCGGAGCCGATGCCGATGAGGCCGTCGTCCGGCTCGATGACGTCGCCGGTGCCGGAGACGATGAACGAGTGCTCGCGGTCCACCACGGCGAGGAGCGCCTCGAGCCGGCGCAGGATGCGGTCCGTGCGCCAGTCCTTGGCGAGCTCCACCGCTGCCCGCGGCAGGTTGCCGCGGTACTCCTCGAGCTTGGCTTCGAACCGCGAGAACAGCGTGAAGGCGTCGGCGGCCGCGCCCGCGAAGCCGGCGAGCACGCGGTCGTGATAGAGCTTGCGTACCTTCTTGGCGCTCGCCTTCACGATCGTCTGCCCGATCGAGACCTGGCCGTCTCCGCCCACGGCGACGCCACCGCGGATACGCACGGACACGACCGTGGTGCTCCGGATCACCGGCGCTGTCACGCCGACGTCCCCCGTGCGCGCGGATGAGCGGCATCGTACACGCGCATGAGCTGATCGGACCCCACGTGCGTGTAGCGCTGGGTCGTGGAGAGCCGGCTGTGGCCGAGGAACTCCTGAATGGCGCGGAGGTCGGCGCCGGCATCGAGCAGATGGGTGGCGAAGGTGTGGCGGAGCGTGTGCGGGCTCACGCGACGGGTGATGCCGGCCGCCCGTGCCGCGCGCCGCACCACGGTGTGCACGCCGCGCGCGCTCAGGCGGCCGCCGCGCGCGTTCCCGAACAGGGGTCCGGCCGCGCCGCCGCGGGCGGCGAGATGACGGGCGAGCGCCGCCTCCGCCTTGGCGCCGAAGGGCACGATGCGCTCCTTCCGTCCCTTGCCGAGCACGCGCACGGTTCGCTCGCGCCGATCGACGTCGGCGACGTCGAGCCCCACCAGCTCCGACACGCGGAGACCGCTCGCGTAGAGCAGCTCCAGAATGGCAAGGTCGCGCGCCCGCCAGCGCGCATCGGCGCCCGGGGTCGATACCAGCGTCACCGTCTCGTCGATGGGGAGGAACGAGACGAGCCGGCGCGGTAGGCGCGGCGAGCGGACATCGCGGGCGACGTTCCGCGTCAGCACGCCGCGCCGAACCAGAAAACGGCACCAGCTTCTGAGGGCCGCGAGCTGGCGGGCGATCGACGCCGGCTCGAGGCGCCGGGCGTGCAGGTGCGCGAGATATCCCCGCACGAGCGACGTGTCCACGGCATCGACGGAGGCGGCGCCGTGGGCGGCGGCGAATTCTCTGAATTGCGTGAGGTCGCTCCGATAGCTCCGCACGGTATGGGGTGAGGCGTCCTTCTCTACGGCGAGGTACTTCAGGAACAACGCGAGCGGATCCGTCATGCCACGGTGGCGTCGACCTCGCGCTGGAAGTCGCAACCCTCGCGGACGCAGACGCGGATCTGCCGGCCGCGGGTATTTTTCTCCGTCACGAAGGTGGCGCCGCACTTCGGGCACGGCTCCGCGACGGGACGCTGCCACACCACGAACTTGCAGGCGGGATACGCGGAGCATCCATAGAAGATACGCCCGCGGCGCGATCGCCGCTGCACGAGCTGGCCCGTGCAGCCGGGCTCCGGGCACGCGATGCCGAGGGTCACCGGCTTGGTCGTCTTGCACTCCGGGTATCCGGAGCACGCGATGAACTTGCCGAAGCGGCCGTGCTTGATCACCATCGGCTTGCCGCACGTGGGGCAGATCTCGTCGGTGGGCTCGTCCTCGGCGCGCGCGCCGCCGTCGAGGTTACGCGTGTACTTGCAGTCCGGATACGCCGAGCAGGCGAGGAACTTGCCGAAGCGACCGCGGCGCGCCAGCAACGGCTCCCCGCATTCGGGGCAGACCTCGTCGGTCTTCTCCCCCGCCTTCTCGTTCGGCATCTCCTTCTTCGCCCGCTTGAGGTCGGGCTGGAACCGATCGTAGAACTCCTTCACGGTATCGACCCACTTGCGGTCGCCCTCCTCGATCTTGTCGAGGGAGTCCTCCATCTGGGCCGTGAACTCGACGTCCATGATCTCCGGGAAGTACGGCTTCAGCTTGTCCGTCACCGTCATGCCGAGCTCGGTGGGGAAGAGCGTGCGCCGCTCCCGGCGGACGTAGCCGCGGTCGTTGATGATGGTGCCGAGGATCGAGGCGTAGGTCGACGGGCGACCGATCCCGAGCTCCTCCAGCGCCTTGACGAGCGATGCCTCCGTGAAGCGCGGGGGCGGCTGCGTGAAGTGCTGGCGCGGATCGAGGCCGAGCAACTCGAGGACGTCGCCTTCCTCGAACGCGGGCATCGCGCTCTCCGCCTCGTCGTCGGGGGTGGCGTCGGTCTCCTCGCGGCTCTCGACGTAGACCGCGGTGAAGCCCTTGAACTTCATCGTCTGACCCTGGGCGCGGAAGAGGCAGGGCCCGGCCTCGATGTCGGCCCCGACCGTGTCATAGACCGCGGGTTGCATCTGACTGGCGAGGAAGCGCTCCCAGATCAACCGGTAGAGCGCGAGCTGGTCGCGCGTGAGCGCGCGCGCCAGCGAGCGCGGCTCGCGGGTGGCGTCAGCGGGCCGAATCGCTTCGTGGGCCTCCTGGGCGCGGCCTCGCGACTTGTAGACGGGCGGCGTCGGCGGCAGATACTCCGCGCCCACTCGCGCCTCCACCCACTCCCGCGCCTCCGCCTGAGCGTCCTGCGAGACCTGGACCGAGTCCGTCCGCATATACGTGATGAGTCCGACGGGCCCGGTGCCATCGACGTCGATGCCCTCGTAGAGCTGCTGGGCGAGCGTCATGGTCTTCTTCGCGGAGAATCCGAGCTTCCGCCCCGCATCCTGTTGCAACGTCGATGTGATGAACGGGGGCGCCGGGTTGCGCTTGCGCTCCCCGCGCGTCACCGACCGCACGACGAAGCGCGCGCCGTCCAGCGAGGCCATGACCGCCCGCGTGGCCGCCTCGTCGGCGAGCGACGCCTTCTCGCCGTTGACTTCCTTCAGCGTCGCCTCGAAGTCGGGCGGGCGCGGGCCGCGCAGATTCGCGTGCAGCGACCAGTACTCGACGGGCACGAAGGCCTGGATCTCGCGCTCCCGATCGACGATGAGGCGTACCGCTACCGATTGCACGCGCCCCGCAGAGAGCCCGCGCTGCACCTTTTCCCAGAGGAGCGGGGAGAGACTGTAGCCGACGAGCCGATCGAGCACGCGGCGCGCCTGCTGCGCGTCCACCTTCTTGATGTCGATCTTGCCGGGACGGGTGAAGGCGGCGCGCACCGCGCGCTCCGTGATCTCGTTGAAGGTGATCCTGAAGATCCGCTTCTTGTCGACAGGCAGCTCCTGGGCGAGATGCCAGCCGATGGCTTCCCCTTCGCGGTCGGGGTCGGTGGCGACGTAGAGCGCGTCCGCTTTCTCGGCCGCCTTCTTCAGCTCGTCGAGGACCTTCTTCTTGCTCGGAGAGACGACGTACTGGGGCTTGAAGTTCTTCTTCGGATCGACGCCGAGCTTCGACTTGGGGAGATCGCGCACGTGTCCCATCGACGCTTTGACGACGTACTTGCCGTCCAGATACTTCTGGATCGTCTTCACCTTGGTGGGCGACTCGACGATCACCAGCGAACGCTTGGCCACTACGCTCTCCTCACTCTCCCGCCCGTCGCCACCCACCGCTGTCCGGCGAGCTGACGAGCCCAACCGCCGAGCTCGAGCGCGACGAGCGCGGCCGCAACACCGGCCGCATCTCCGTCTCGCCGGGCGATGACCTCCTCGATGTGATGCGGCTCATCGGGGCTCAGTTCCGCCAGCACGCGGGCTACTTCGTCGTCGACGGGGAGCGCGCGCGCGTCGTCCGGCGGCGTCGTCACGTCTCGGACCGCGCGACGCCCATGCTCAGGTAATTCTTGCACGACGTCAGTCCAATTCCTCACCAGTTTAGCACCGTCCTGAATGAGCCCATGCGGACCGGCGCTGAGCGGCGACGAGATTCGGCCCGGAACGGCGAACACTTCGCGGCCGAGGTCCGCCGCCAGCCGGGCCGTGATGAGGGCGCCGCTGCGTTCCGCCGCCTCCACGACCACTACGCCCAGAACGAGCGCGGCGATGACGCGGTTCCGCGCCGGAAAGTGCCACGCGAGCGGCGGCGTTCCCGGCGCAAACTGCGAGAGCAATGCGCCGCGCCGCACGATCTCGCGCGCGAGGGGACCGTTCTCGGGCGGATAGAGGACGTCGAGGCCGTTGCCGAGCACCGCGATCGTGCGGCCGCCGGCGCCGAGGGCGCCGCGGTGAGCGGCGGTGTCGATCCCGCGCGCGAGACCACTGACGATCGTCACCCCGCGCGCGGCGAGCTCACCCGCGAGCTGCTCGGCGGTCTGCATCCCGTACGCGGTGGCGGACCGGGAGCCGACGATCGCAATGGCGAGCGCATCGTCCGATGAGAGTATGCCTTCCACGTACAAGTCGGGGACGACCGAGGCCGCGCCCAGGAGCGCGGGATAGTCCGGATCGTGCGGAGTGAGGCGCCTGCTCATGGTGCCGTCGCGCGAACGACGCGGCGGTCAGTATAGCGAGCGACCACCACCGATCAATGCGATGGAACCGATACGGCTATCGGCGTGCTGCCGCACGCAAGAGCGCGCGCGCCGTTCCCGCCGCGTCCGACCTCGGATAGTCGTGCACGACGCGGTGCCACGTCTCCTCGGCGCGGGGAGCGTCGCGGAGGCTCGCATAGCAGAGTCCCATCTTCACGAGCGCATCCGCCGCCTTCGGCTGCGTGCCACCGTACGCGAGGACCTTCTGGAATTCCAGCGTCGCCTGCCGGAAGTCGCGCTGCGCGTAGTACGCTTCCGCGATCCAGTACTGCGCATTCACCGCGAGCGGATGGCGCGGATAGGTGGCGATGAAGTCGGTGAAGTCGAGCACCGCCTGGCCGTGCTCGCGCGCACGGAACGCGGCGAGCGCGGCCGTATACGCGCGTTCGGCGGGACCGGTCACCGCCGCCGGCACCTCGCGAGGCGCCCGTTCCTCCGCCGACGCGCGCGGGATCGGCGTCGATGCCGCCGTCCGCGCCGTGTCCGCGGCGCTCCGGGCGTCGCGTGCGACGGACTCCGCCTCGTCCACCCGTGTGCTCAGCTTCGCGAGGCGCTCCCGCGCGTCGATGATCGTCGCCTCGAGCTCCGCCATCCGCGTGTCCGCGGCCTCCAGCTCGCCGCGCAGGCGCTCGGTCTCCTGTGCGGCCGCGTCGCGTGACTCTTGCAGGGCCGCCGCGTCCGCGCGCAGCTGGGCGACGTCGATCTCGAGCTGCTTCAAGGTGCCACGCGTGGCGCATCCGGTGGCGAGGAGGGCCGCGAGGAGGACACTGAGCGCGGTGAATTTCATGTACTCGCGCGACCGTATCACGCGGTCGAAAGCGAAGTCAAAAAACGCGGTGCGGCGGTCCCGATCTCCAGTAGAGTATTAGTCGTTATGATTTAACTATTTGATATTGATGACGTCTACATAGTCTCCTTCCTGGACGGTCGTATCGCCTTCGAGCACGGCGAGGCCGTCGGCGAGCACCATCGAGCGCAGAATCGCGGAGCCCTGCTCGCCCGTGAGGCGCGCGCGATACTCATGGCCGTCGCGACGCAGCGTGACCCGAAGATAGCCGCGCCGCCGCCCCGGATTTTCGATGCGGGCGTCCGCACGCGCACGCACGCGCGGGCGATCGAGGTCGCGATGTCCCGCCATGCGCAGCAGCGCGGGACGCACGAAGAGCTCGAACGTCACCATCGCGGACACCGGATTGCCGGGAAGCCCGAACACCCCCCGCCCCTGCCACGAACCGAAGGTGATCGGCTTGCCGGGCCGCATCGACACACGCCAGAGCACGAGCTCGGCGCCCACGCGCGTAAACGCCTCCTTCACGACGTCGTGCTCGCCCACGGAGACGCCCGCGGAGGAGATGATGACGTCCGCGTGCGCGCCCCAGCGCAACCGCTCCTCCACCGCCTCCACGCGATCGGGAGCCACCCCGAGGTTCATCGGCTCCGCGCCCGCTTCGAGGACCTGGGCCATGAGCGAGTACGTGTTGGTGTTCGGAATCGCTCCCGGCCCCGGCTCGGTGCCGAGATCCGCGATCTCGTTCCCGGTCGAGAGAATGGCCACGCGCGGCCGCCGATACACCGCCACCCGGGGACGCCCGAGCGTGGCGAGCAACCCGATCTCGGCGGCGCCGATGCGCTGTCCGGGCTCGAGCACGATGTCCCCCGGACGCACGTCCTCGCCCGCGCTCCGCACGTAATCGGCGGGCTTCACGCGCGAGCGCACGACGACGCGCGTCTCGTCCGCCTCGACGTCCTCTTGAGGCACCACGGCGTCCGCGCCGGCCGGCATCGGGGCCCCCGTGAAGATCCGCATCGCCTCGCCACGTCCGACGGCGCGATCGGGCAGCGCCCCCGCCGCCACCCGCCCCACGATTCGCAGGGTGGCGTTCGCCGTCGCGGTGTCCTCGGCGCGAATGGCATAGCCGTCCATCGAGGAGTTCGCCCACGGCGGGATCTCGCGCGTGGAGACCACGGTTTCGGCGAGCACGCGCCCGAGCGCCCCGAGCAGCTCCACGTACTCGGTTTCCCGCGGCTGCACGCGCGCCAGGATCTGGGCCCGGGCCTCTTCGACGGTCAACACACCGCTACTCTACCGTGAACGCGCTCTCCGCGCCGGGCGCGCGGGCAGCGGTCTAGTGACCGCCGTGAGGAAGGTTGAGCGCGGGCTTGAAGCGGGTGAAGAACCAGCGGCGGCTCAGCACGAAGAGCGCGAGGAAGCCGGCGGTGATCGCGAAGTCACGGAGGCCGAGCGGCAGCGTCGCCGTCGCCGACACCGACGGGAAGATCGTCAACACGCGCTCGAGGAAGATCGCCACGAGCCCGAGGACCGCGACCACGAAGAGCGGCGCGTGCCGCTGGGGCGGGCGGCCGGTGAGACGCTTCAAAAGGTACGCGAACGGGATGAGCCAGCCCACCACGAACACCACCCACGCCAGCGTCAGCCACGGCTGCACGAAGAAGCGCCGCAGGAAGAACCGCGTTTCCACGGGCACGTTGCCGTACCAGATCACCAGATACTGCGACCAGAAGAAGTACATCCACATGATCGACATCGCGAACTGCAGCTTGGCCACGTCCTGCACGGCGCCCGGCGGCACGGTGGCGAGCCCGCGGGCGTTGGCGCGGATGGTGAGGATCGAGAGCAGCGCGAAGCCCGTGTAGAGCGTGCTCACCGCGAAGTAGCCGCCGAAGAGGCCGCTGTACCACACGGGGTCGAGGGTCATGATCAGGTCGTAGCCCCACAGCGACAGCACGACCACCCACAGGATCAACACGATCGTGGCGAGCCGGTTGCGGCGCACGCGCTCGATCTCGCTCCCGGGCGGAATGGGATCGCGCAGGAGCGCGCGCACGAACACGAAACACACGCCGAACAGGATCGCCGCCCCCGCCAGCGTGCGCGCCCAGAAGAACGGCACGTTCAGCCACGCCGCCTTCACCGGCACCGGATTCGTGACCCAGGAATACAGCGCCGCCTGCCCCGCATAGAGCACCACGAAGAGCACGAACGCGACGGGCAGGAAGCCGGCGGTGGTGAGCGCGATGCGACGGACGCTCGGCGACCACCGTGCTTCCGTGAGCTGCATCATCCCCGCGATGGCGGGCCCGGTGACGGCGAGGCCCGACCAGAACAGCACGTTGACGAGATAGATCGACCATACGCGGGCGGCGTCGGCGGATCCGACACCAAGGACGAACGCGACGGCGCCGACGAGGGCGAGGAGGCTCCAGAAGACGGTCATGACGGCATCATCGGGCGGCGAGCGTGCGCAGATAGTTCACGACGTGCCACGCTTCTTGCGACGAGAGCGCCTCGCCGTAGGCCGGCATGACGGCGCCGCCCGCGACGATGTAGCTGTGCCAGTAGCCGTCCGTACGCGCTTTGTGGAGCTCGGCGTTGGTGAGATCCGGCGTCGGGATGAACTTCGTCGCCACCAACCCCGTCACGCCACCCTTGGCCTCGGCACCATGACACGGAACGCAGAACGTGACGAACCGCTCCTTGCCGATCGCGATCGACTCCGGCGATCGGCGCACCGGATTCGGTATCTTCGCGGCCTGCTCGCGCTGCTCCTTCGGCAAGATGAGCTGGCCGTCGCGGGGCACCACGTTGGCCGGCATCGGGAAGACGCGCTTGCCAGGCAGCACCTTCACCGTCTCCGACATGTTGTGATTCCACCGCCACACGACCACCGCGCCCATGAGCCCCCCCGCCCCCGCCACCATCAGGAGGACGAGCATGAAGATCCACTTCATGGCCGCACTTCTTCCGCCCCTGCTCCGCGGAGGATCTCGCGCACGGAGGCGGCGCGGTCGGGCGGGCAGTGCACGGCGACCCCGAAGCGGTCGTTCGTGAAGCGCGGATCGTACGTCGGGCTCGGCCGGACCCGCGGCAACCGGCCGAGGATCGCCATGCCGATCACGGTGGCGAGACCACCGAAGAGGATCGTGAGCTCGAACGCGATGACGACGTAGGGCGGAATCGACGCGACCGGCTTGCCACCGGTGACGAGGCCCCACTCCATCGCCGTCCAGATCGTGAGCAGGAACCCCGACGTCGTGCCGGTGAGGCCGCCGATCAGCGTGAACAGGCGCACCCGGCTCACCGGACGGTCGCGCTCGAGAACGTCCTCGATCTCGTGGACGGGCACCGGCGTGTACACGGTGAGGTCGTGGTAGCCCTTGGCGCGGAGATTCTCGAGGGCACGGACGATGGTATCGACGTGCGCGAACACGCCGAGAATCGTCTCAGTGATGGACGGCATGGGCGGTGTCCCGCACCGGATGGGGAAGGGTCTCCTTGACCTCGACGATCGAGAGCGACGGCATGAGCTTGATGAACCCGAGGAACAGGATGAAGAACCAGGCGAAGCTCCCGATGATGATCGTGGTGTCGGTGACGGTGGGGACGTAGATGCCCCACGTGTAGGGATAGAAGTCGTGGGCGAGCGAGGGGACGATGATGTTGAACCGTTCGAACCACATCCCGATCAGCACGAAGATGGAGACCACGTAGAGCGCGACCGGGTTGAGGCGCATGCGCTTCGAGAACAGGACGAGCGGCGAGACGCTGTTGCAGAAGTACATGAGCCAGATCGCCCACGCATAGGTGCCGGTGGAGCGCCAGAAGAGTGACGACCGCTCGAAGTGGTCACCGCTGTACCAGGCGGTGAACGCCTCGCATGCATAGAAGTACGTGAGGACGAGGCTGGTGACGAGGATCAGCTTCGCCATCGCATCCACGTGCTTGTCCCGGATGTAGCTGTGGAGGCGGAAGTAGTGGCGCATGGGCAGCACGAGCACGATCACCATGGCGAAGCCGGAGAAGATGGCGCCGTTGACGAAGAAGGGCGCGAACAGCGTTGAATGCCAGCCGGGAACGAGCGCCATCGCGAAATCCCACGACACGACGCTGTGCACGGAGAGCACGAGCGGGGTGGCGAGGGCGGCGAGGAGACCATAGGCGCGGCGGTAGTGACGCCACTGGGCGTGCTCGCCCTCCCATCCGAGCGCGAGCATGGAGTAGATCCGACGCCGCCAGCCTTCGGACGCGTCGCGGAGGGCGGCGATGTCGGGCACGAGGCCGACGATGAAGAAGACCGTGCTGATCGAGAGGTACGTCGAGATCGCGAACACGTCCCACACGAGCGGCGAGCGGAAGTTCGGCCACAGGTAGCGCTGGTTCGGGTACGGAAGCAGGAAGTACGCGAACCACATGCGGCCGGCGTGGATGAGCGGGAACAGTCCGGCCGTCATGACGGCAAAGATCGTCATCGCCTCCGCCGCCCGGTAGATCGACGTCCGCCACCGCGCCCGGAAGAGGTAGAGGACGGCGGAGATCAGCGTCCCCGCGTGTCCGATACCGATCCAGAAGACGAAGGTCGTGATGTACATCGCCCACATCTGCGGCGTGCGCTTGCCGGCGGCGCCCATGCCGACCCAGATCTGGTATGTCCAGGCGAGGATCCCCGCCGTGAGGATGAGGGCGACCACCGACATCCAGAGGAAGTAGAGGTTGCTGGGCGGACGCAGCGTCGCCAGCACGTCGCGGTTGACGTCGGCGAAGGTCGGCTCCGGGAGAGGGTGCACGCGCTCGGGGGGCGGCGACGTCGTGACGCTCACGCGTGCTCCCTCACCACTTTCTTCAGATAGGTCACGGACGGGCGCGTGCCGAGCTCGTCGAGGACGTGATAGGCGCGCGGCGCCTGCGACAGCTTCGTGACGTTGCTGCCCTCGTCCTTGAGGTTGCCGAACGTGATCGCGCTCGTGGGACACGTCTGCTGGCACGCCGTCATGATGTCGCCGTCGCGAACGGACCGCTTCTCGTCCCGGGCGCGATCCTTGCCGGCCATGATGCGCTGGATGCACATCGTGCATTTCTCCATGACGCCGAGCTGCCGCACCGTCACGTCCGGATTGAGCTGCACCTCGAGCGGAGGCGGAAATTCGTAGTTGTACCAGTTGAAGCGGCGGACGTGGTACGGACAGTTGTTGCCGCAGTAGCGCGTGCCCACGCAGCGGTTGTAGACCTGCCCGTTCAATCCTTCGTCGGTGCGGTAGGCCGCGAACACCGGACAGACCGGCTCGCACGGCGCCACCTCGCAATGCTGGCAGAACATGGGCAGGAACATGTTCATCGCGTGGTCGGGCCGCCCCTCCGCCCAGCGCTCCACGCGAAGCCACTGGACTTGCCGCCCGTAGGCCTCCTGTGCTTTGCCGACGATGGGCACGTTGTTCTCGGCCTGACAGGCGACCACACACGCCTGACACCCCACGCAGGCGTCGACGTCGACCGCCATGCCCCAGCGGTAGCCGGGATACTGATGCGGCGGGTACATGCTCGGGTGGGCGTCGTGGCTGACCCGGCCCCGCAACGCTTCTTCCCGCGCCGCGCGCAGATCGACGTGGCGCGCGATCTCGCGGTGGTCCTGGTCGTGCGTGGCCTGGACGACGGCGAGCGGCCGGCGGGCCCCCGTGCGCGTCACGCTCACGCGCACCGCCAGGTACGTGGGCCCGCCCGATGCCTCCTCGGCCGCGGGCGGGAGCAACACGGCGGGATTCATCGACGTCGGCGGCGCCGTCACGTAGCGCGGGACGTGATAGGGCGCGTAGCGATGCCCGAGGGGGACGGCCACCGCGTCCGGATGCAACGACTCCGAGATGTAGGCGGGAAGCTCGATGGCGCCATGTGGTGACGTCAGCTTCACCACGTCGCCGCGCGCGATGCCGAGCGACTTCGCCATCGCGGCCGGGATCTCGACCCAGGCATCCCACGCCGCTTGCGTCATGGTGTCGGGAGTTTCCTGGAGCCAGGCGCGGCTGCCGGCGCGGCCGTCGTAGAACCGGAACGACGGATACGCGATGAGCGCGGGCGCTTTCGCGTCGCCCTCGAGCTTCGCAGGCGCCACCTCTACGGGGGCGAGCTTCGGCGTCACTGCGGCGGGGGCGACGTCCTTCCAGACACCGCCCTGGCGCAACGCCGCTTCCCACTGCGCCCCCACCACCGGCTCCCACACCGACCGCACGTACTGCTCGAAGCTCGCCCACGGCAGCGGGCCCTTGCCCTCTTCGCTCCCGAGCGCGGTACGGCCCGCCGCGAGCAGCACGTCCGGCATCGGACGCGACTCGCGGATGGGCGACATCGTCGGCTGCATGAGACCGATCACGCCCTCGCGCGGCGAGTAATCGCCCCACCCCTCCAGCCAGTGCACGTCGGGCAGCACGAGGGACGCGAGCGCGGTCGTGTCGTCCGGCTCATAGGCGAAGCTCACCACGAACGGCACCTTGCGCGCCGCCTCCGTGAACTTCACGCCGCCGGGGAGGGTGAAGGCGGGGTTCACGCGCGGACCGAGCAGCAGCAGCTCGATCTCGCCCGCCGCCATCGCGCTCACCAGCCGCGCGACGTCGGCGTACGGCGTCACCTTCCCATAGGCGGAATCAGGGCCGAAGCGGATGGTCTTCCCCACGTTCCCGGCGGCGGCGTTGAGAAGATTGATCGCGCTGAGGGTCGCCGTCGCATTCGGCCCCGTCACCGCCATGCCGCCGCCGATGGCGAGACCGGGCTTGGCTCGCGCGAACGTCTCCGCCACGCGCCGGATGGCATCGACCTCGACACCGCTCTCCGCCGCCACCGCCCGCACGTCGATCCCTGCCGTCGCCTCGCCGAAGCGGCGATCGGCGAGACCGGCGTCCACCATCGATTTGAGAATGGCGAGGGCGAGGCGGCCCTCGGTTCCCGGCGCATTGCGCACCCACTCGTCGGCGTTGGACGCCGTCAGCGATTGCCGCGGCTCGACGTGGATGAACGTGCCCGCCCGGCCCTCGCGGAACGTGTGCATGCGCGCGAACGCGCGTGAGTACCCGACGTTGTTGAGCCACGTCTCCACGAAATCGGCGCCGAAGGAGAGCAGCACCTCCGCGTCCTCGATCGCGTAGTACGGGATGGCGTCGCGACCGAACGTGGCACGGTTGGCGGCGCGGATCGCCTCGTACGCGAACGGCTCGAACGCCACGCGCGGCCGCGCCCCCAGCGCTTGCGTCCACCGATCGAGGAAGCTCCCCGCGCTGCCGTTCTCGAGCTGCGACACGACCGCGATGGCGCGGCCCTTCCCCGCTCCGCGGAGCGCGGTCACGCGTTCGGTGAGGAGCTTGACGCCGTCGTCCCACGCGATCGGCTTCCAGGTGTCGCCGTCGCGCCGCTGGGGCCCGGGGAAGCGGTCGGGCGCGTACAGACCCTGTAATCCCGCCTGCCCGCGCACGCAGAGCGCACCCTGGTTCACCGGGTGCTCGGGATTCCCTTCGAGCTTGACGATGCGGCCGTCGAGGTTGCGCGCGATGACCCCACACCCGGCCGGACACTCGCGGCACACGGTGGCGAACCACGACGCCACGCCGGGCACGAGCTGTTCGTTGGGCACGACGTGCGGCAGCAACCGCTCCGCCGCCTCGTGGCATCCGCTCATGGCCGCGGCCGCCCCGCTCGTGGTGACGATCTTGAAGAAGTCGCGCCGGTTCATGGCCTCATCGTATCGGGCGCCTCAATGGTGACAGGCGACGCAATCGAGCGGGGCATGGGTTCCGCGCGTCGCGTTCTCCCGCCGGTGGCACTCCACGCACCAGCCCATCGTCAACGGCGGTCCGGCGGTGCGCACACCGACGAGATTGAGGAGATCGTTGGTGAGACGCGGACCGGTGCGGGCGGCGACGGTGGTCATCGTCTCCACGGGGCCGTGACACGTCTGGCAGGCGACGCCCGCGCGTACGTGCGGCTTGTGCGGGAAGTAGGTGAAGTCCGGCACCTTGAACACACGTGCCCACGGGATCGGCTCCCCCCGCGCCATGTAGTCGGCGAGCTTCTTGATCTCCGGTCGATCGGCGGCGGTGATCCTGTGGCAGCCCATGCAGCGGCTGACCGACGGCAGCCCCGCGTACTCGGAGCGGCGCGCGTCGGCATGGCAGTACTGGCAATCGATCTTGTAGGTCTGCACGTGCACGTTGTGCGGGAACTCGATCGGCTGCGCCAGCGCCTTAGCGGCGGCGGGCTGCCGACTCCAGGAAGCGACGGCGATGAGAATGAGCACGGCCAAGAGCACGACGCCCAGCGCGCCCACGCCCAGCCTCGCTCTCATCGACGGACACACGACCTCCGGGAGGATTCACAAATGCCGCTGAAGACTAACAGCAGCGTTGCAACGGAGTCAACCTCGTCGCGCGCACTTCGGTGCGCGTCCGCTCGCGCGTCAGTCGCGAGCTCGCGCCGCCGCCATCGCGTCGGCGGCCGCCTTGGCCGTCCGGTCGAGATCGGCGTCGGAATGCGCGAGCGATACGAACGCCGCCTCGAACTGCGACGGCGCCAGGTACACGCCGTGGTCGAGCATCGCGTGGAAGAACCGCGCGTAGCGTTCGGTGTCGGCGCGGCGCGCGTCGGCGTAGCTCCTCACCGGTCCCTCCGTGAAGAAGGCGGTGAGCATCGAGCCCACCCGGTTCACGGTGAGGGGGACGTCGGCCTGGCGCGCCGCCTCCCGCAGGCCGCGCTCCGCGCGCGCGCCGAGCGCTTCCAGCCGCGCGTAGGGATCGCCGGCGCCGAGCGCCTTCAGCGCCGCGAGTCCCGCCGCGACCGCGAGCGGATTGCCGGAGAGCGTGCCCGCCTGGTAGACGGCGCCGAGCGGCGCCACGTGGGCGAGGAGATCGGCGCGGCCGCCGTAGGCGCCCACGGGCAGCCCGCCGCCGATGATCTTGCCGAGGCACGTGAGGTCGGGACGGACGCCGTACCGCTGCTGGGCGCCGCCGTACGCCACGCGGAACCCCGTGATGACCTCGTCGAAGATCAGGAGCGCGCCGTGGCGCGTGCACAGCTCGCGGAGACCTTCGAGGAATCCCGGCGCCGGCGGCACCACGCCCATGTTCCCCGCCACCGGCTCCACGATCACGGCCGCGACGTTGTCGGGATGGGCGCGAAACGCACCGGCGACGGCGTCGATGTCGTTGAAGCCGACCGTCACCGTGAGCGCCGCGAGGGCCGGCGGCACGCCGCGGCTGTCCGGGATCGACAACGTCGCGGCGCCGGAACCCGCCTTGACGAGCAGGCTGTCGGCGTGGCCGTGATAGCAGCCGTCGAACTTGATGAGGAGGTCGCGGCCGGTGGCTCCGCGCGCGAGCCTGATCGCGCTCATCGCCGCCTCCGTCCCCGAGCTCACGAGGCGGACCATCTCCATGGAGGGATAGGCGGCGCTGATCGCCTCCGCCATCTCGACCTCGCCCGCGGTGGGGGCGCCGTACGTCGTCCCCCGTCCCGCCGCCTCCACGACCGCTTCCACCACCGCCGGCGCCGCGTGACCGAGGATCAGCGGGCCCCAGGAGCCCACGAAGTCGATGTACGCGCGGCCGTCGACGTCGTACAGCGTGCTTCCCGCCGCTCGCGCCACGAAGAACGGCGCGCCGCCGACGCCGCGAAAGGCGCGCACGGGACTGTTGACCCCGCCCGGAATGACGCGCTGGGCGGCCGCGAAGAGACCCTGCGAGCGCGAACCGGGTGTCGTCGTCATCGCACGGACGTTTCCGACGACGGCAACCCGAGATCGACGGCGACGAAGTCGCGACGGTGGGAATCCCATTGAAACGCCGCCATCGCCGCCACCCGTCCCTGCACCGCCGACGTCACCACGTACGTGGCCCCCGGGTATGCGGGCTCGTCGCCGACCAGGGCTTGACGCCGGTCGGTCTCCGAGAAGTAGGCGCCGGCATCGACGTGGGAGTGATAGATCACGGCCACCGCGTACCCCTCGCCTTCGAGGCGGCCGATGCGCAGCAAATCTTGAGGGTCGATGTAATACGCCGTGCGCGCGTCGCGGGGATAGCGCTCGGGATCGCGCGCGTGGAGATCGTCCTGCACGTTGCGACAGCGGACCAGCCGGCGCTCGGCGCCGCGGGTCACGATCACCCCGCACGATTCGCGCGGGTAGTCCTCGACGGCGTGGCGCTGGACGGCGTCGAGCTCGGTCGCGGTGAGGATCACCGCCCGCCGCCGGCGAGGGCGGGGATGATCGACACCTCATCGCCGTCCTTGAGCGGGGTGCCGAGACCGTCGAGGCTCTCGATGGCCTCGCTGTTCACGTAGATGTTGATGTGGTGGTGCACCTCGCCGCTCTCGTTGCGCACGAGCCCGCGCAACCCCGTGTAGGAGTCCTCGAGCTCGTCGAGCAGCCGCTCCACGCTCGGCGCCGCCACCTCGATGCGATCGCGATTGTTGGTGGCGCGCCGGAACGGCGTGGGGATGTAGACGGTGACAGCCATGACGTGATCCTCCGCTTCTAGCCGAGACTCAGATAGCGCTCGCCGGTATCGGGAAGCACGGTGACGACGAGCTGGTCCGGCGGCAGCTCGGCCGCGATCGTGCACGCCGCGAAGACGGCGGCGCCGGCGGAGATGCCGACGAGCAGGCCTTCCTCGCGCGCGAGCCGGCGCGAGCAGGCGATGGCGTCCTCGTCGCGGACGGCGATGATGTCGTCGATCACGGCGCGGTTCAGCACGCCCGGCACGAACGACGCCCCGATGCCCTGGATGGCGTGCGGCCGCGCCTTGCCGCCGCCGAGCACGGGCGAGCGCGCGGGCTCCACCGCAACCACGCGCACGCTCGGCAGCTTCGCCTTGAGCACCTCGCCCACTCCGGTGATGGTGCCGCCGGTACCGACGCCGGCCACGAAGACGTCGAGCCGCCCGTCCACCGCGTCCAGGATCTCGAGCGCGGTGGTGCGACGATGGACGTCGGGATTGGCCGGGTTCTGGAACTGCTGCGGCATGAAGTACTCGGGATGCTCCCGGAGCAGCTCGGTGGCGGCGTGGACGGCGCCCGTCATGCCCTCGATGGCGGGCGTGAGATGGATCTCCGCTCCGAAGCGCGCGAGAAGACGCTGGCGCTCCACGCTCATGTCGTCCGGCATGGTGAGGATCAGCCGGTATCCCTTCACGGCCGCCGCCATGGCGAGGCCGATGCCGGTGTTGCCGCTGGTCGGCTCCACGATGGTGCCGCCCGGCTTCAACACCCCGCGGCGCTCGGCATCGTCCACCATGGCCACCGCGATGCGGTCCTTGACGCTGCCGCCCGGGTTGAGCGACTCGACCTTGGCGGCCACCGCGGCGCCGCGCGCGTCCGGGATGCGGTGCAGGCGCACGATGGGCGTGCGTCCCACGAGCTCGAGCACGGTGTCGGCGATCTTCATGACGCTGTTCGCTTTCGCTCTGCCTGCCGTTTAGATGTGGTACATGGGCCGCGCGGCGCTGCGGCGCTCCGCCGACCGCGCGGCGAGCTCCCCGAACGTCAGCCGATCGATGACCTGTGACACCGCCTCGCCGATCTCCCGCCACAGCGCCGCGAGATCCTCGCCGGCGCCGGTCGAGCGGCGGTCACCGTTGACGGCCTCGAAGGGCGCGCTGCGCCCTTCCACCGCACGCAACACGGCGCCCACCGTGATTTCTTCGGGCGGCCGCGTCAGGTGATAGCCACCGGACGACCCGCGCCGCGACGTGAGGAGTCCGGCGCGCTTGAGCGCGAGCAGGACCTGCTCCAGATATCGCTGCGGGATGGCCTGGCGCGCCGCGATTTCCTGGATGGGGACGAGGCCACGGTGGCGGTGCAGGGCGAGGTCCAGCACGGCCTTGATCGCGTACTCGCCCTTCGCGGAGATCCTCACGGTCGGCCGCCACCTCGGGGACGCATCAGAGCCCGCGCCCCCGTTCCAGGAGCCGCGCCGCGTCCTTGGCGAAGTACGTGATCACGATGTCGGCGCCCGCGCGGCGAATGGCCGTGAGCGCCTCCATCATCGCGCGCTCTTCGTCCAGCCAGCCCAGGCGTCCGGCCGCCTTGATCATCGCGTACTCGCCGGAGACGGAGTAGGCGGCGAGCGGGAGGCCGAACTCCGCCTTCGCACGCGAGATCACGTCCAGGTACGGCAGCGCCGGCTTCACCATCACGATGTCCGCGCCCTCGTCCACGTCGAGCGCGATCTCGCGCATGGCCTCGACCGCGTTGGCGGGATCCATCTGATACGAGCGGCGATCGCCGAACTGCGGCGCCGACTCCGCCGCATCGCGGAACGGACCGTAGAAGCTCGAGGCGTACTTCGCGGAGTAGGCGAGGATGGGCGTCTCCACGTACGTCGCCTCGTCGAGCGCCTCGCGGATGGCGGCCACCCGCCCGTCCATCATGTCCGAGGGCGCCACCATGTCGGCGCCGGCTTCCGCGTGGGAGACGGCCGTGCGCGCGATCAGCTCGAGGCTGGGATCGTTGCGGACGGTCCCGTCCTCCACCACCCCGCAGTGACCGTGGCTCGTGTACTGGCAGAGGCACACGTCGGTGATGACGAGCAGGTCGGGCACGGTGTCCTTCACGGCCCGGACCGCCTGCTGCACGATCCCGTCGTCCGCGTACGCCTCGCTCCCGCGCGGATCCTTCGTGTGCGGGACCCCGAAAAGGAGCACGGCGGGAATGCCCATGCCGGCCACGTCCTTCGCCTCCTTGGCGAGCTCGTCCACGGACAATCGCGCCTGCCCCGGCATGGACGCGATCGTCTCCCGCACCCCGCGTCCGTGCACGACGAACAGCGGATGGACGAGGTCGTCGACGGCGAGCGTGGTCTCGCGCACGAGCTTGCGCAGGAGCGCCTTCTCGCGGAGGCGCCGCGGACGGAAGAGGGGATGCGGCATCATTCGCTCCTTCTGCCGCGCCGCCCCGCGGGCGGCACGCGTGAAAAATGATCGGCGAGGGCGCGGGCGAGAGCGGGAATCGTGTACTCGCTCGGCATGACGTTGGTGACGAGGCCGTACTCGGCGGCGGTGCCGGCGGTCACGGGACCGATGGAGGCGATCGTCACCGACGGCAGCCACGCCCGGCGCTCGCTCTCGGTGAAGAGCTCGGCGAAATTGCGCGCGGTGGACGAGCTCGTGAACGTGATGGCGTCCACCGCCCCCGCGGCGAGCGCGGTCCGCAGTCGCGCCCCGCTCGCATCCACCCGTCGCGTGGTGTACGCGGGGACTTCCGTCACCACCGCGCCCAGCGCCTTGAGCCCGGCCACGAGCGCGTCCCGCGTCTGCGCCGCGCGCGGCAAGAGCACGCGGTCGCCGGGCCCCACGCTGTCCCGGAGGCGCTCGAGCAAGCCCTCCGCGCGATACTCGCCGGGAACGACCGCCACCTGTACGCCATGCTCGGCGAGCGCATCGGCGGTGGCGGGGCCGATGGCGGCGACCCGCACCCGCGCGAACGGCGTCCACCCGAGCCGCCGCGCGCTCAGGCGACGGTCCACCATGACGACGCCGTTGACGCTCGTGAAGAGCACCCACGTGAACGTGTCCACGGCGGCGAGGGCGGTGTCGAGCGGTTCCCACGACGGCGGCGGGTCGATCGCGATCGTCGGCGTCTCCAGCACCCGCGCGCCTGCCGCTTCGAGCAGCTCGACGAAGCGCTGGGCCTGGGCGGCGGCGCGGGTGACCACGATCGTACGGCCCTCCAGCGGACGCGCCTCGCGTACGGGGTTCACGCGAGCCACCTCAGCGGCCTCCCGGCGAGAGCGCGGTCACGGAGGCGGCACCGCGCGCGAGCAGGATGTCCGCCATGCGGCGCCCGAGCGCCTCCGGTTCCTCGGCGGTGGCGGTGTCGCTCGCGCGCAGGATCTGTCGCCCGTCCTCGCTCGCCACCATCGCGTCCATGCGAAGCGGTGACACCGGCGCCGCCGTGTCAGCACCGCCGACCACGCGCGCGTGAGCGGCCAGCGGCGTGGTGCACGAGCCGCCGAGCCGCTGGAGGAACGCGCGCTCGGCGAGCGCCGATCGGCGCGTCGCGGGATGATCGAGAGCGGCGAGGGCATCGCGCGTCGGTTGGTCGTCCGCGCGCGCCTCGACGGCGAGGATGCCCTGCCCGACGGCGGGAACGAAGACGTCGAGGGCAAGCGGCCGCGCGTGCGCCGGCGTCAGGTGGAGGCGGTGGAGCCCGGCCGCGGCCAGGATGGTGGCGTCGCACGCTCCGGCCGCGAGCTTGCGGAGCCGGGTGTCCACGTTGCCGCGCAGCGGCTCGACCACGAGATCGTCGCGCACGGCGAGCGCGACGGCACGCCGCCGCGGGCTCGAGGTGCCGAGCACGGCGGCCCGCGGCAGATTCGCGAGGTCGCCGCCGTCGCGGGTGACGAGCACGTCGTGCGCGGCCTCGCGCTCGGGAAACACCGTGAGACAGAGCCCATCGGGAAGCTGCGCCGGGAGATCCTTGAGGCTGTGGACGGCGGCGTCGATCGCCCCGCGCAGCAGCCATTCCTCGATCTCGCGCACGAAGAGGCCTTTCCCGCCCGCCAGGTCCAGGCGCGCGTCGGCGAGGCGATCGCCCTCCGTGCGGATGGGGACGATCGTCACGGGAACGCCTGCCGCGCGCAAGGGCGCCGCGACCGCCTCCGCCTGGGCGAGGGCGAGCGGGCTGCCGCGGGTGCCAAGCCGGATCACGTCGAGCGCCCCAGCCCGAACAGCTCGTGCACGAGCTCCGTCCACGAGCGGCCCATGCCCGCCCGCGAGGACTCGCGCAGCTTCGTGATCGGCGAGTGCAGGATCTTGTTCACGATGGCGGCGGAGAGCGCCTCGATGGCCTGGCGCGTCTCCGGCGAGGCATCCGGCAAGCGGGCGAGCGTCCGCCGCACCTCGCTCACGCGGATCGCCTCCAGCCGTTCGCGGAGCGACACGATCGTGGGCACCACTTCGGCGTCGCTCTGTCGGGCGAGGAACTTCGCGATCTCTCGTTCGATCAGACCATCCGCGCGTTGCGCCTCGCGCAGCCGCTCGCGGCGGTTGGCGTCCACCACCTGGCGGAGGTCGTCGATGTCGTAGCAGTAGACGTCTTCGAGCGTGTTGACGCTCGCCTCCACGTCGCGCGGCACCGCGATGTCGATGAAGAAGAGCGGCCGCGCCCTCCGGTCGTGCATGATGCGCTGCACGGTGGCGCGATCGATGAGCGGCGCCAGCGCCCCCGTGGACGTCACCACGATGTCCACCGCGGTCATCGCGGTGGCGAGCTCGTCGAACGGCACCGCGGTGCCGGCGAGCGCGCGCGCCATCTCCTGCGCCCGCGCCCACGTCCGGTTCGCCACGTAGATGGGAAACGCGCCCTGCTCCACGAGGTGCTTGGCGGCGAGCTCGCCCATCTTCCCCGCCCCCACCAGCAGCACCGCCCGCCCCGAGAGCTGGGCGAAGATCTTCTTCGCGAGCTCGACCGCCGCGAACGACACGGAGACGGCATGGCGCGCGATCTCGGTCTCGGTGCGCACTTTCTTGGCGACGGCGAACGCCTGCGTGAACAGCGTGTGCAGGGCCGGTCCCACCGTCTGGCACGACTGCGCGAGCGCGAACGCGTCCTTGACCTGGCCGAGGATTTGCGGCTCGCCGACGAGCATGGAGTCGAGACTGGAGGCGACGCGGAAGGCATGACGGACAGCGTCGGT
>Ga0075421_100000497_pt1 | contig 41185 bp, 36 predicted proteins | sample SoiMetdeltSBSDD5_FD_75292 | JGI IMG/M metagenome (GOLD analysis project Ga0075421, IMG submission 75292) | Bulk soil microbial communities from a Populus tree surrounding site in Tennessee, USA - Soil MetaG P. deltoides SBSDD5 | ecosystem: Environmental > Terrestrial > Soil > Tree plantation... | reverse complement strand
CTGCCTCCTGCCTGCTTCCAGCGTTAGTATGAGTGGAGCAACCTTCAAGAGGTTATCCACTCATGCTCACCCTTCGTAAAGCTGAGGACCGCGGCCACACCGATCTCGGGTGGTTGAACAGCTATCACACGTTTTCTTTTGGGAGCTATCACGACCCGAAACACATGGGGTTCAGATCGCTGCGTGTGCTGAATGACGACCGCGTGGCTGCGGGGAAGGGCTTCGGCGCGCACGGCCATCGCGACATGGAGATTCTGTCCTACGTCCTCGAAGGGGGGCTTGCGCACAAGGACAGCATGGGCGAGCAGCACGTGCTCGGGCCGAACGAAGTGCAGGCCATGAGCGCCGGGTCTGGCGTGATCCACAGCGAGTTCAACGCGTCGGCAACGGCAGCGACGCATTTTCTGCAGATCTGGATCGTTCCCTCGGTGGAGGACCTCAGGCCGTCCTATCAACAGTTCGCCTATGCGCCGTCGGAAAAGCGCGGCACGTTGCGATTGATCGCCGGGCCTGACAAGAGCGCCACTCCGCCCGCCGCGTTCATCAACCAGGATGCGCGAATGTACGCCGCCGTGCTCGGCACGCGTGACTCGATCGACTATGCGATACGGCCGGGGCGGCACGCGTGGGTGCAGTGCGCGACCGGCGCGATCGACGTCAACGGCCTCACGCTGAAAGAAGGCGACGGCCTGGCAGTGAGCGAGGAGCCAGCGCTCACGCTGCGCGGTTCGAACGGCAACTCAGAGCTGTTGCTCTTTGACCTCGCGTAACCAGCGTGTCAACTCCCAAACGCCAACTCCCAACTCCCAATTAACGGAGTTCGGATTGGAAGTTGGAGGTTGGGAGTTGGAAGTTGACGGGAATGAGTGACCCATGTCGGACGTGAATGTCCTGATCGTCTTCTACTCCCGCTACGGAGTTGCGGAACGGCTCGCGCTGGCCGCTGGTGTCGGCGCGATCCAGGCGAGGGCCAACATCCGCCTTCGGCGTGTTGCCGATCAGGCCGACGCGAAAACGATCGACGCAACGCCGGCGTGGCGCGAGAATCTCGATCGAATGAACCGGGACTACGTTGTGCCGCGTCCGGCCGATCCGCAATGGGCCGATGTCATCGTGCTTGCCACACCGTCCGATTCGTGCGCCGAGATCGAATCGTATTGCGCCTCGCTGCGATCGATTGCGCCGATGGCGGGAAAGATCGCGGCTCCTCTTGCACCCGGCGATGACGAATCGATGCTCAGGCCAGTCTATGGGGCGGCCGCGTGTGCAGGCCTGGTCGTCATCCCCGCGAGGACGGGTTCGGCCGATCCGATTACGGCCGCGCGCGAATATGGTCAACACGTCACGCGGATAGCCCGCTCGCTGAAAAGCCTGTCGTCGGTTTAAAACGGTCCTCGAGGTTTCGCTTACGGACGGGCTTGTCCCAGAAGCGGCCATCCTCAGGCCGGCCCAGATCCTCAGATCGCACTCAACACGCCGGAATTCAATTTGCCCAATGCCGCCAGCCTGGCACACGGTTTGACATTTGTGCCGGCGCGAGATCTCTCGCGAGGATGCGATGACTGAGACATTCCGGCAGGATGTTCGTAACGCGTTTAGGGTTCTCTTCCGTTCGCGAGGCTTTGCCTTCGCGGCCGTGGTCATGTTGGCGCTTGGAATCGGGGCGAACACGGCGATCTTCAGCGTGCTGCGCGCCTCATCCCTTCGCGGCTCGCCGCTGCCGGAGCCCGAGCGCCTCACGGTGATCTGGACCACACCGGCCAATGACCCCCAGTCGCTCGAGGGCGCTCGCATCATCGAGTACTTCGCGTGGCGCGACCAGAATCAAGCCTTCGATGCCATCGGAACGATGCTCGCCTGGTCGAGCACGGTGAACTCGGAGCGCAACGGTGAGCCGGCCGACAGGTTGAACGGAGCACGGTTCAGCGCGTCGTTGTTCCGCGCGCTCGCTGTTCAGCCGCAGATTGGCCGCTTCTTCACACCGGACGAAGACAAGGTGGGATTCGGCGACGGTGTGGTCGTCATCAGCGATCGGCTGTGGCGCACCCGATTCTCCGCCGACCCCATGGCCGTGGGGCAAACGATGATTCTCGATGGCAGCCCGAGCGTCATTGTCGGCGTGATGCCGGCCGGCTTCGGGGTCTTCGATACGAATGCTGATTTCTGGCTCCCAAGCTCGTTCAGTCCCTTTCAAGTGCAGGCGAGGGGCGTCAACCGCGTTCTGACGATCGTCGGACGCGTGAAAGCGGGCCTGTCGATGGGGAGCGCGCAGTCCGACATCGAACGCGTCGCCGCCAGGCTTGCCGAGGAAGATCCCGGTCCGCAGAAAGGGCGGGGCATTCGCGTTCAGCCCCTCGAAGATGCGTTGTATGGAAATCTGCGCCGCATTCTGACCGTGTTGCAGGGCGCCGTTGGGTTCGTGTTGCTCATCGCGTGCGCGAACGTGGCCGGCCTGCTTCTCGTCCGCGCCACGACGAGACAAAAGGAAGTCGCGATCAGGCTCGCACTCGGCGCGAGCTCCTCGCGGATCGTGCGCCTCTTCCTGACCGAGAGCCTGATCCTCTCGTCTGCGGGAGCGCTCCTCGGTGTTGGACTCGCGTGGATGGGGGTGCGTGCGATCCTCGCCGCGTCTCCGCAATGGCTCTCGAGGGCTCAGCACATCGAGCTCGACGCGAGCGTCCTCGCGTTCACCGTGGCCGTGTCCATCGTGACCGGCGTGTTGTTTGGATTGGTGCCGGTGCTGAGCGTCTCTGTGCCGAGCCTCGTTACTCCACTCAGGGCGTCGGCGCGTGCGGCAACAGGAGCTCGCGGACACCGGCGCGTGCAGAGCGCGCTCGTCGTGGCGCAGGTGACGCTCACCCTCGTGCTGCTCGTCGGGGCGGGATTGCTGATAAGAAGCTTCTGGCAACTTCAGCGCGTGAATCTCGGACTCGACTCAAACCGCGTCGTGTGGTTCCAGACGCGCGTGCCGGCGAACAACGGCTTCCGTCAAGTCGGCAATCAGGGTGGATCCATCCAGCTCGAGGTCAGTCCTGTTCCAGGGCAGGTGTTCGATCGTGTTCGCGAGCGGTTGCAAGAGATACCGGGCATCGAGTCGGTGGCAGGAACGAACTCTCCTCTTGTGTCGGGCGGCATGATACAAGCGCCATTCAGGATCGAGGGGCGGCCCATGGAAGGCGGGGGACCCGGACCGGTTGCGGGGCTTGCCGCGCAGACGAGAGATCCGTTCGTGAACTATTCACTGGTGACCGCCGATTTCTTCAAGACGATTCGCGTGCCGGTGACTCGCGGGCGTGAGTTCACCTCGCGCGACAACCGCGACGCGCCGCCTGTGGCCATCATCAACGAAGCGATGGCCCGTCGCTTCTGGCCGGGCGAGGACCCGATCGGCCAGCGCGTCACCGTGACGATTGTGTCCGGGGATCAACCACGCGAGATCGTCGGCATCGTCGGCGACACACCGGCCAGTCGATGGGATCGTTCGATCGCGCCGGGGCTGTATGTGCCGCATCTGCAGGAATCGTTGCGATCGCGCGTGCCGTACGGGCAGAGTCGCGTGAACATCTGGTTCATCGCGCGGATCAACCAGCCGCTTTCAGCAATCGTGCCGGAATTGAGACGGGCGGTGGCGGAGGTGGATGCCAGCCTTCCGGTCACACAAGTCGAGATGATGGACACGTTCTTCGCCCGGCAAGTGGACGCTCCACGAGATTCAATGGTGCTCGTCGGGATTTTCGGAGCCGTGGCGCTGCTGCTGGCAGTCTGCGGCATCTACGCCATGGTGGCGTATGGCGTGGTCCAGCGGACCCACGAGATCGGCATCCGCATGGCACTCGGCGCGCGACGTTCGGAGGTGCTCGGCCTGGTCATGCGCCAGAGCTCGATCTTGACCGTCGTCGGCCTGGTGCTTGGCGTGGTTGTCGCTACGACGGTGACGAAGTACCTTAACAGCCTGTTATTCGAGCTCACGCCGCTGGACGCGACGACTTTCTTCGCGATGCCGGTGCTGTTCGCGACAATCGCGGCCGTCGCGTCGTACGTTCCCGCGCGCCGCGCTACGAAGCTGGATCCGCAGACAGTACTGCGAAGCGAGTAGTTAACTCCCAACTCCCAACCGCCAACTCCCAACACGGCGGTACGTTTGGTAATTGGGCATTGGGAATTGGGAGTTGACAGGTGCTTCAATGCCTAAAGACCCGCCGCTACTGGTGCACCCTTTATTCCGCGTGAGGCGGGAGCGAACTTGCGCCTGTAGTATCGAGTCCAGATCGCGATCGTCGGGACGCCGATGATCGTTGGCGTGAGCCACACCAATAGCGAGAACGTTTCCACTCCAAGCCGCCCTGCGTTGACGACGAGGAACGCCGTTGTCGCCGCAATGCACGACCCCAACATGCTTCCCATGTGCTCGAACCACCAGTGCATCGCGTGCGATGGTGGTGTCAGCCAATACGCCAATTGTCCGCCGCCCACGAACAGGCCGATGACCGAGAACGCCGTGAAGAGGTGGTGGCCGGCGCTGAGGCCGTAGAAGGCGGCGGCCAGACTCGAGGCGGTGAGCAGCGCCGGCCATCCGATATCCCACGCATTCCGATGTGCGGCGGTTCGCGTCTTCGCGCGAAGCGCTCGCACTCCGCCTGAAACACTGGTGGCGGTGAGAATCGCGACGAAGAAGAGAAAGGCCCCGGCCTCGCGTCCCTGACGCGTGGGGTCGGTCAGCCAGCGTGCCCCAGCCAGGAGCAGGGCGGTAATGGCGACGACGGTCATGCCGGTGACGAAGACCCAGCCGGCGCGCCGGTGTGTGAGGCCGCCCTTCTTCGAGACGAGCGGAATCAGCATGGATACAAGGGCGGCAGTGCCGCCAGCAATGTGCAGGTAGAGGACTGAAGTCAGCATGCCGACATGATGCGCTTCGCCTCGGCGCGATGCATGTGCCGGAGGTCACGAGCGCGACCCATGACTTCCGGCACTGGGCCGCGATGGGTCCGGCACCCCTACAATGACGCATGCGCGGGGGACAGTGGCTGAACGTCGCGGCACTTGCCACCTGGCTCATTTGCGCCGTGCCCCAGATCGTTCTGATCCTGCAGGGCCAGTTCACGGGATGGCCGGCGATCCTCTGGATGGCGGCCTATGCGCTGTACGGTCTCGCCCTTACTCTTTTTCTGGGACTCGGCGGCATCCGACTTCGTCTCGGGTACTACGCCCCGCCGGCGCTGGCTGCCATCCTGATGGTGACGGCTATCGCTGTCGTCATGCTGCCCGTCGTGTCCGGGCACAGCACGAACTCGACCTCTGCCTTGCTCGTCATCATCGCCGCCTGTCTTCCGTACCTGACTCCCTCGCAAACTCCTGGTAGCGCGGCGCATCCTCACGCGACCCTGGGGGCGCCTTGGATCTGGTCGATCCTCGGAGCGCTCATGCTGACGAACGTGGTGATCCTCCTCGCGATCGATCGTTCGTGGACCGAAGCGCTGACGTTTGGTCTCACCATGGGTGGATTCATGCTGTTTGCGGCTGCCAGCTCGTTTCTCGTGCGCAGCGAAGCCGCGGCGCGGGCGCAGCTGGCGTTGGCCAACAGCGAGCTTCTCGCCACTCGTGCGATGCTGGTCGAGACCAGCCGGGTCGAGGAGCGACTGCGCATCTCGCGCGATCTGCACGACACGCTCGGGCATCACCTGACGGCGCTGAGCCTTCAGCTCGATGTCGCCGCGCGGCTATCCGATGGCAAAGCAGCCGACCATATCCGTCAGGCGCATGCGGTCGCGCGCCTGCTCCTGGGTGATGTGCGCGACGTGGTCAGCCGCCTGCGAGACACCAGTCAGCCCGATGTCGCGGAGGCCATTCGGTCGCTTGCCGCGCAGCAGGGCACCGGCCCGGCCGAAGGTGGCTCCGGCGAACACGTTGCCATTCATCTCGACTTAGCCGAGACCTTCATCGTCGACGATGCCCCTCGCGCGGAGATCCTGCTTCGCTGCGTGCAGGAGATCATCACGAACACCGCGCGCCACGCACAGGCCAGGAATCTCTGGATTTGCCTCGAAGCGCGTCCTGACGGGATTGCGCTGCACGCTCGAGACGATGGCCGCGGCGCCGACGTCGTGACGTGTGGTAACGGCCTTACCGGGATGCGCGAGCGCTTCGAGCAGTTCTCGGGTCACGTCGAGTTCAGCGCCGGGCCGGGTGCCGGCTTCGAGATTCGCGGATTTCTTCCGACCCCGGCGGCGACATGATCCGCCTCGTGCTCGTCGACGATCAGACGCTCGTGCGGCAGGGCATTCGCTCGTTGCTCGAACTCGTTGCCGACATGTCGATCGTGGCGGAAGCGTCGGACGGCGATGAGGCCGTGACCGTGATTCAACGTGAGAAGCCGGACGTCGTGCTGCTGGATCTCCGCATGCCCAGAAAGGGCGGTGTCGACGTGTTGAGAGAGCTTCAACGATTGTCGACCCTGCCGCCGACCATCGTCCTCACGACCTTTGACGATGACGAGGCGCTGCTCGATGCCGTGCGGGCTGGCGCGAAGGGGTACTTCCTCAAGGACGTGTCGCTGGAAAGGCTGACGGACGGCATTCGCGAAGTGGCACGTGGGGGATCGATCATCCGCCCGGCGGTTACGGAGCGCGTGCTCAAAGGTCTCGAGCACGTGCGACGCGACTTCGACGCGCTCAACCCGCCCGATCCGCTCACGAAACGCGAAGTGGAAATCTTGCGCCTGATGGCGGGTGGCTACAGCAATCGCGAGATCGCTGAGGCGCTGGGGACTGCCGAGGGCACAGTGAAGAACCACGCGTCGAGCATCTTGTCCAAGCTTGGTGTTCGCGATCGCACGCGGGCTGTCCTGAAAGCACTCGAGCTCGGTTACATCTAGTCTCGACCCTTGTCGCCACACCTCCCACTGGAGTTTTCAACGCGGAGATCGCGGAGGAGCGGAGGGCCGCAAAGGCTGCCACGACTGAGCCACGGGTGAGGCCCGGTCGCAGACCGGGCCTTGGGTCGAGCGGCGCTTGGGACGCAAGCGTTACTCGGACTGTCAAACGCTTGCGGTCCCTAAGCGTCGCTCGACTCACGCCGCGCTGCGCGCGGCTCACCCGTGGCGGGTGATGGGCAGCTCTGCGTACCTCGGCGCCCCTGCGGTCTCAGCGTTAACGCTTTTCCCTGCGCCCTCAGCTCCCTCTGCGATCCTATCGGGACAGGTCATGTCGATACGTCTCCTTCAGTCCCAGCGTGCACAGCCATGAAATGAATGACATTGCGGTGATGTACACAGTAATGAGAGAGGAGTTCCCGGTTGCGCCGAATAACGCCGCCGCAATCGCCGGAGAAAGCGCACCGCCGAGAATCGTGCCGAGCGTCAGGCTGAGCGACGCGCCGCTGTAGCGCGTTGCGGTTGGGAAGAGCTCGGAGAACACTGCCGGTTGCGGACCAATGTACGCCCCCTGAATCACGAGTATTCCGCACAGCGCCAGCGCGGCCAGTGGAACGGATCGAGTATCCGCCAACGGAAAGAAGACCAGCGACCACAGTACGAGCCCGCCGTTTCCCCACTGCATGATCCGTCGTCGCCCGAAGCGATCGGACCAGGTCGCGAACAGGAAGATCGACCCCGCAAACATCACCGCGGCGATCAGGAGAAGGGCGAGCGTCGTGGTCAGCGGGAACTTGAGCTCGCGCGTCGCGTACGAGACGAAATAGACGATGACGATGTAACCGAGCGTGCTGATGCCGATATAGCTGCCCGCGGCGAGGAAGACGGCGCGCGCATCATGACGCAGGACGTCGACGATGGGCATCCGGCGGGCGCTTTGCGTTTTCACGATCTGCGCGAAGATGGGGCTTTCGGCAAGGCCCATCCGGACCCACAGTCCCACCGCCACCAATCCGGCGCTCGCGATGAAGGGAATCCGCCACGCCCACTCCGCAAATGCGGCAGGTGACACCGCGCTCGACGTCACGAGAAAGACCAGGTTCGACAGGATGATGCCGGCGGGCAGGCCGAGCGCGACGAAGCTCCCGAAAAAGCCGCGGCGCCCTTGCGGCGCATGCTCCACCGACATGAGCACCGCACCGCCCCACTCGCCGCCGAGCGCGAATCCCTGCACGAACCGGAAGGCCACGAGCAGCAGGGGAGCCCCGACGCCCAGTTGCGCGTAGTTCGGCAGCAGACCGATGCCGAGCGTCGACAGCCCCATGAGCATGAGCGACCAGACCAGCATCGATTTGCGGCCAAGCCGATCGCCGTAGTGGCCCATCGCGACACCGCCCAGGGGTCGCGCGATGAATCCGATGGCGAACGTGGCAAACGCGGCCAGCCTTCCGGCAAGATCCGATACCTGCGGAAAGAATTGCGGCGCAAAGACCACTGCTGCCGCCGTCCCGTAGATGAAGAAGTCGTACCACTCGATGGTGGTGCCGATCCCGCCCGCTAGGGCTACGCGCCGAGCTTCGACGGCGGCGCGATCGAAGGGCCGCGAGGTCAGTGAAGATGCCATGTGGTCGATATTCTGTGCCGGGATCCGCGATCCGGGATCCGGGGCCCGGGATCCGGGACTCGGGGCCCGGAGCGAGCAATGAACCCCCGAGTCCCGAGCCCCGAATCCCGAGTCCCGAGCTCGGAGTCCCGAGTTCGGAGTCCCGAGTCCCGAGCCCCGGCTCCCGCCGGTACGGCCTATACTGATCGCCTCCGGAAGGGATCCCTTTGCGAGACAGATAAGAGGCATATTGCGCCATGAGAAAGCCACCTTTGCCGCACAAAAACACTCATTGGACCGCTATGCGGCTGTTGGTTGTCGCAGTCGTGGCGATCGTCGCGCTCGGGGTCCAGCTGCGAGCCGGCCAGCAGAAGGTCGAGTTCCGCGGTGGCATCCCGCTCGCCCCGTCAGGGCTCGCGGGTCACAAGTTGCCGGCAAAGCCGGTCGAGGTCGACACCGGTGAGGGCCAGCGCATACGTGTTTCCGCCGTGACCCGGGCCCTGGAATATCCGTGGGCTCTGGCATTTCTTCCCGACGGCACCATGTTGATCACCGAGCGGGCCGGACGCCTGCGGGTGATTCGACATGGCACGCTCGATCCCCAACCCGTCGCCGGCGCACCTGCATCGTACTGGGCAGGCGAATCAGGTCTGCCGGGTGCGGTTCACGGTTACATGGATATCGCGCTCCATCCGCAGTTTGCGCAGAACCGGCTCGTCTATCTTTCGTACACCAAGCCACTCGACGAAAAGCGACGGACCGTGGCCGTTGCGCGAGGACGCTTCGATGGGAAGGCGCTGACGGAGGTCAAGGACGTCGTCGTGCTCGATCGCGCTGGCACGTCACGGATCGCGTTCGGTCGAGACGGCATGCTCTACATCTCGACCACCGGAACCGACCCGCAGGATCCGAAGGATCCACAGAACCCGAACACGCAGGGCGGAAAGGTCCTGCGCTTCACAGACGAGGGCGGCATCCCCAAGGACAACCCGTTCGTCGGCAAACCCAATCATCGACCCGAGGTGTATACCCTCGGTCATCGCAGCGCGCTCGCTCTTGCGGTCAATCCCAACACAGGAGAGATGTGGCTCAACGAGAACGGGCCCAACGGTGGCGACGAGATCAACATCCTCAAGCCCGGTGCCAACTACGGCTGGCCGATTGTGAGCTACGGGCGTCAATACACAGGTCCATGGCAATCGGAGATTCCGGGACATGCGGGCTTCGAGCCGCCGCTGGTGTTCTGGGTGCCGTCGATTGCGGCGTCGGGGATGGCCTTCTACACCGGCGACAAGTTCCCGAAATGGAAGGGGGACGTCTTCGTGGGCGCGCTGCGCACGGGCGAGATACCCGGCACGGGACACCTCGAACGAATCCTCTTCAACGAGAAGATGGAGGAGTTGCGGCGCGAGTCGCTGCTCGTCGAGTTGCGACAGCGGATCCGCGAGGTTCGCCAGGGGCCGGATGGGCTCCTGTACCTGCTGACCGACGAGAAAGAAGGCGCAGTGCTTCGTATTGAGCCTGTGCAGTAAGCAGTCGGACGGAATAAGCAGTAAACACAGGCGGGTCTTGGTTTATGGGCGGAGGCGGTGCCCTGTTTCCGCCGCGATTTAACAGTCTCATAACAAGATTCGGACTACGGCGCGTGCGCGCGCCAGTAAGATGGCATTCATATCGGGGTCGGACATCACGCATGGGCTTCATTCGAATCAATTGGGTCTCAGCCGCGGTCGTGGCGACGTCGATTGCCGCGTCGGGTTGCGCCGACGAGAATCAGGCGGCTCCCGCCTCGGGTCCTGGTGGACGGGGTGGCGGAGGCGCCGTCCCAGTCACGACGGCACCTGTCATCAACAAGGCGATGCCGATCGAAATCAGCGTCATCGGCACGGCTGAGGCGTTCTCGAACGTCGCCATTCGATCGCAGATCACGGGGCAACTCGAAAAGGTCAACTTTACAGAAGGCGACGAGGTGCAGCAGGGGCAGGTGCTCTTTACGCTGGATCGTCGTCCGCTGGAGCTGGCACTGCGCGAGGCGCAGGCCAACCTCGATCGTGACTCGGCGAAGGCAGAGAACGCGGCGCTGATGAACAAGCGATACGAAGACCTGGCCAAGCGCGGCATTGCGCCGCGCGAGCAGGTCGATACCTCGCGCGCGGACATGAGCGCCCTCAACGCCACGGTCAGCGCCGACAAGGCTGCCGTCGAGAGCGCAACGGTGCAGCTCGACTACGCAACCATCAAGGCGCCTATTTCAGGACGAACCGGCGCCCTCATGGTGCACGAGGGCAACTTGGTACGCGCCAACGATCAGACACCGCTCGTGACGATCAACCAGGTGATGCCGATGTCGGTGTCGTTTGCCATTCCCGAGGCGCGTCTCTCGGAATTGAAGCGCTACATGAGTGGCGGTTCTTTGCGTGTCACGGCAACTCCGCCGAACGACGAGGGTCCTCCCGCGGTAGGCAAGATTGCGTTCGTCGACAACGCTGTCGACGAAAACACGGGGACGATTCGCATCAAAGGTACCTTTCCCAACAGCGATCGGCGACTCTGGCCCGGTCAGTTCGTCAACGTCGTGGTGACGTTGACGACCGATCCCAAGGCGATCGTGGTTCCGTCCGTAGCCGTGCAAAGCGGTCAACAAGGCACCTATGTCTTCGTCGTAAAAGCTGACCAGACCGTTGAGATGCGCCCGGTCACGGTGAACCGCGCGAGCGCAAGCGAGACCGTGCTTGCCGACGGCGTTCAGCCCGGTGACACCGTGGTCACCGACGGTCACCTGCGACTCGTGCCGGGTAGCCGTATCAGCGTGAAGAACGAAGGCCAGCAGGCGGACCAGAGCAAACCGCAGGTCGATCGCAGAGGAGCGCCATGAATCTGTCGGCAATCTTCATCAAGCGCCCAGTCACCACGACGCTCCTGATGCTGGGCATCCTGGTGTTCGGCGGGCTTGCGTACCAGGTCCTGCCTGTTGCCGATCTACCAAGCGTCGACTTTCCCTCGATTCGCGTCAGCGCTGGCTTGCCAGGCGCCAGCCCGGAGACAATGGCCGCGTCCGTTGCGCTCCCGCTCGAGAAGCAGTTCACGTCGATCGCCGGTGTGACGAGCATCAACTCCACGAGCACGCAGGGCGGAACCGACATCACCATCCAGTTCGACATCAATCGCAACATCGACGCCGCCGCACAGGACGTGCAGTCGATGATCGGTCGAGCCGCGCGGCAGTTGCCGCCGGAGATGCCGTCGCCGCCCTCGTACCAGAAAGTGAACCCCGCGGATCAGTCCATCTTCTTCATCGTCCTGCGGTCGTCGACGCTGTCGCTCGCCGTGCTCGATGAGATCGCGCAGACGCAGGTCGCGCAACGCATTTCGATGGTGAGCGGCGTCGCGCAGGTCAACATTTTCGGGTCGCAGAAATTTGCCGTGCGCGTGGACGTCGATCCGCGCGAGCTCGCCGCGCGATCGATCGGCATCGACGAAGTCGCCGCCGCCATCAACAGCGCCAACTCGAACCTCCCCACCGGCACCATCTACGGTGAACGGACCTTTGTCGTCCGCTCCAACGGGCAATTGATGCGGGCGGCCGCCTATGGCCCGACGATCATCGCCTATCGCAATGGCCTGCCCGTTCGGCTGGACGAAGTGGCGCACGTCTACGACGGGGTCGAAAACGATAAAACGGCGAGCTGGCAGAACGGTGAACGCTGCATCTACCTGCCGGTGCAGAAACAGCCCGGTGTGAACGTCGTCGAGACGGTGGAGCGGATCAAGGCGCTGCTGCCGACCATCCGAGAGCAGTTGCCAGCGTCGGTGACGCTTGACGTCCGCAGCGATCGCGCCCTGACGATTCGCGAGTCCGTACACGATGTGAAGCTCACGATGATGATCACGGTGGCGCTGGTCGTTCTCGTCATCTTTATCTTCCTGCGCAATCTCTCGGCGACCGTCATTCCGAGCCTTGCACTGCCGTGCTCGCTGGTCGGGACCTTCGCCGTGATGTACCTCCTCGGGTACAGCCTCGACAATCTCTCGCTCATGGCGCTGACGCTGTCGGTCGGCTTCGTCGTCGACGATGCCATCGTCATGCTGGAGAACATCGTCCGGCACATGGAGATGGGGAAGAACCCCATGCAGGCCGCCTACGATGCGTCGAAAGAAGTGGCGTTCACGATTCTGTCGATGACGTTGTCGCTCGTCGCCGTGTTCATCCCGGTGCTGTTCATGGGTGGCATCGTTGGACGATTGCTGCACGAGTTTGCGGTCACGATTACGGCGGCGATTCTGATCTCGGGCTTCGTTTCGATCAGCCTGACGCCCATGCTGTGCAGCCGCTTCTTGCACCCGCCTCGCGATCAGCGTCATGGCCGCCTCTACTGGTTGTTCGAGCGGGTCTTCGACTTCTGGCGCGGGCTCTACAGCCGGACGCTGCGCGTGAGCCTCAGGTACCGGTCCGTCACGGCGGCGGTGTCGGTCGTCCTGATGGTGGCGACCGTTTACCTGTTCATTCAGGTGCCAAAGGGATTCCTGCCCAGCGAAGACCAGGGGCGATTCAACGTCAACACCGAGGGCGCACAAGGCATCAGCTTCGATGAGATGGTGCGTCATCAAATGCAGGTGGCCGACGTCCTGCTGAAGGATCCCAATATCGCGAGCGCCGGCGTGAACGTCGGACAGATGGGGAACAACGCGACCGGTGGCTCGAACCAGGGGCGAATGTTCGTCGAGCTGAAACCAAGGGAACAGCGCGACGTGACCGTCGATCAGGTGATTGCGTCGTTGCGTCCCAAGCTCGCCGAGATACCCGGAATCCGGACCTTCATGGTCAACCAACCCCCGATCAACCTGGGCGGCGGCGGTCAGAACCGTGCGCTGTATCAGTTCACCATGCAGGACACCGACACCGGTGAACTGTACAAATGGGCCCCGCTCTTCGAAACCAAGATTCGACAGACGCCAGGATTCGAGGACGTAAACAGCGACCTGCAGTTGAACAACCCGCAGGTGACCGTCGAGATGAACCGGGACAAGCTGTCGACGCTGGGGCTGTCGGCAACGCAGGTCGAGAACGCCCTTTATAACGCCTACGGCACGCGGCAGGTGTCGCAGATTTACGCGCCCAACAATCAATACCAGGTGATTCTGCGCGTTGCGCCGCAGTTCCAACGCGATCCCGCCGCGATGTCTTTGCTCTACATCCGCTCGAGCAGCGGGCGATTGATTCCGCTCGAGTCCGTGGCGCGCGTCAAGACGGACGTGGGTCCCTTCCAGGTCAATCACTACGGTCAGCTGCCGGCGGTCACGATCGCCTTCAACCTGGCGCCCGGCTTCGCGCTCGGCGATGCGGTGAACCAGATCCAAACGATGGCCGCTGAGACGTTGCCGGCCACCATCAATATCGCGTTCCAGGGTACGGCGCAGGCATTCCAGGACTCACTGCGCGGCCTGGGCCTGGTCCTCGCGATGGCCATCGTCGTGATCTACATCGTGCTCGGTGTCCTGTATGAAAGCTTCACGCACCCGCTGACGATTCTGTCCGGTCTCCCGGCCGCCGGCCTTGGCGCGCTGCTGACGCTGATGCTGTTCAAGACCGAGCTCAATCTCTACGCGTTCGTCGGTGTCATCATGCTCGTTGGTCTCGTGAAGAAGAACGGGATCATGATGGTGGACTTCGCCGTCGAATTGCAGCGCCAAGGGAAGTCAGCGGCTGAAGCAATCCACGAGGCCTGTCTCGTTCGCTTCCGGCCGATCATGATGACGACGATGGCGGCGCTCGTGGGGACGCTGCCGATTGCGCTTGGACTTGGCGCCGGCGCTGAATCGCGTCGGCCGCTGGGGTTGGCTGTCGTTGGCGGCCTGCTGGTGTCGCAGCTACTGACGCTCTACATTACGCCGGTGTACTACGTCTACATCGAAGGCGCTCGCGCGCGCCTGATGCGTCGCCGCCTGGCACGCGAGCATCACGAGGTCGCCGTCGCGGCGCATTGAGCGTAGGCCGGGTCCTGTTCTTCGGACCCGGCGTGGACGGTGTACGAAAAAGGCGGGTCTATAAAGCAAGACCCGCCCTACCCCTACTCCTACTTCACGTACCAATGCGCTGCGACGCTCAGCCCCATTCCACCAAGATTCAAGCCAGGGCTCGGCTCTTCGAACCAGCGGTAGCTCAACTGGGTGCTGATCGCGACCTGCGGCACGCTGGCGAAGGACAGCTCGGCGCCGCCGAAGAGTTGCGATCCGTAACGTGAGTCGGCCACGTCGGTGCCGAACGCCGGGCTGGTGATGGAGGAGCGATAGAAGTTGAGGCCGGCGCCGACATACGGCCGCAGCCACGTGTAGTCGGCCACGCGATCATTGAACGCATAGAGCGCGCTCGGGCCGAACTCAGTCGACGTCATCGTTCCGAGATCGATTGGACTCGAGACCTCATATCGCGAGAGCTCGAACTGGAGGCCGAACCGGCCGTGCGCCCATGCGCGGGCGCTGCCGCCGATGCCGAACGTGGGGCCGCCGAGGTGCGCGCCCAGCCCGAACATGTGGCTCGCGGTACCGCGCTGCGGTGCCGCTGTCCGTACCGGCAGGCGATTTCCGGTCTGGGCTTGCTCGGCCGCCGGCGATGTCGCCAGGCGCGGCGCCGGTTGCGTTGGCTGCGCGTTCGTGCGCGCCGCGGTGGCCTGGATCGGCGCCCTGGAGGCGACGGCGGGTGCCATCGTACCCATGCTCTTTCGCACGTACCCCACGCCGTCCGCGGCGGCCGGATATGCGACCTTGACCCAGTCTCCAACTTCGCGCGTGACCTCGAGCCTGGCGCCGCGTCCAACGATGCCAAGGGTGGGGCTCGTGTTAGTCGGTGACTTGTGCACACTCGCCGACGCGACGTTGACCGTCAGTTCGGTGCCCTGGGCGGTCACCCACGACGGGCTCAGCAGCAGAACGACGACGACGGCTGCGGCTTGGCGAATCATCTTGCTCCTCCTCACGTCCGGATTGCCGAATACGTAAATCACTGACGGTTCCGTGATCGACCGCGCTCATAGCTGCACGGAAATGGCACTATCAGGACCCCGTCCGGCTAGGAGGAGCAAATGACGTGCTGGCTTCCGGACGATTGTGGATTTCCCGATCTTTGATTGTCGAATCGTTGTGATTGGTGATCCCTGATTGTTGATTCGCGGGCGAAGTCGAAGCCCTCGTCAAATCGTTCGATAAATCACCAATCACGAGTCAACAATCGTCAACGGATCAAGAATCAACGATCATCAAATCTCCGATGTTGTGTAGGAGCATCTCGAGGTGATTGAGACGAAGGATCTGACGCGCCGCTACGGCGAGGTCACCGCGGTTGATCGTCTTTCGCTGAAAGTAGACGAGGGCGAGCTGGTCGTGTTGCTCGGCGGATCCGGCTCCGGCAAAACGACGACTCTCAAGATGGTGAATCGGCTGATCGAGCCGAGCTCCGGTCGAGTACTAATCGATGGGCAGGATGCCGGCGCGCTGCAGCCCCACGAGCTGCGTCGGCGAATCGGATACGTCTTTCAGCGTGTCGGCCTGTTTCCCCATATGACTGTTGGGGAAAACGTGGGCGTCACCCTCACGCTGCTCGGATGGGATCGGCGCCGAACTGCTGCGCGCGTCGAAGAGCTGCTGGAACTGGTGGAGCTCGATCCGGCGCTCGTGCGCGAGCGGCACCCCGACGAGCTTTCAGGCGGAGAGCAACAGCGTGTTGGCGTCGCACGTGCGCTCGCGGCGTCGCCGCGGCTGATGCTCCTCGATGAACCCTTTGGCGCGCTCGACCCGCTGACGCGCGACCGTTTGCAGCAATCCTTTCTGCGGATTCGGCAGCGTCTCGGGCTGACGGCGATCTTCGTGACACACGACATGGTGGAAGCGCTGCTGATCGGTGACCGCATTGCTGTCATGCACGGCGGGCGTCTGGTACAGGTCGGCACACCCTCGGAGCTGTTGCAGTCACCTGCGGACGACTACGTGCGGCAGTTGATGAGCACCCCGCGCCGGCAGGCGGAGCTGGTCGAGGGACTGCTCGCGAACAGAATCCAGTGAGAGAACAACTCGCTCTGCTGCCGGCCTACCTCACCGCACACGTGCAGCTCGCGCTGTTTGCCTTGCTGGCGGGCACCGCCGTGAGCATCCCCGCGGGCATTGCGATCACCCGCAGTCGTCGACTGGAGCGTCCCGTGCTGGCCGTTGCGAGCGTGATTCAGACGGTCCCGAGCCTCGCGCTCTTGGCGGTCATGGTGCCGGCGCTTTCTGCGCTGGGACTAAGAAGCATCGGCTTTCTTCCCGCGTTCATCGGGCTGACGCTTTACAGCGTCCTCCCCGTGCTTCGGAACACGGTCACCGGGTTGGCTGGCCTCGACCCTGCGTTGAAAGAAGCGGCGCGCGGTGTGGGGATGACGTCGCGACAGCAGTTGTGGCGCGTCGAGCTGCCGCTGGCGCTGCCCGTCATTCTGGCGGGCCTGCGGACGTCCACAGTCTGGACCGTGGGCATGGCCACATTGTCGACGCCGGTCGGTGCTCCAAGCCTCGGCAACTACATCTTTGCGGGGCTGCAGACGCGGAATCTGACGGCCGTCCTCGTCGGCTGCGTTGCTGCCGCCGTGCTCGCGCTGGTGCTGGACGGCCTGGTCCGGGCCCTCGGCTCGGCTGTGCTCGCTCGCCGGAAAGCGCCGCTGGTCACGGTGATCACCATCTTCGGCCTGCTGTACGCGCATGCGGCAATCGCGTTTGTGACCGCCGCCTCCGACCGGGGTTCCACGCGCATCGTCGTTGGCGCAAAGACGTTTACCGAACAGTACATCCTCGGCCAGATCCTCGCGGAGACGATCGAGCACGCCACCGGCAACGCAGTTGGCATCGCGTCGTCGCTGGGGTCGACCGTTGCCTTTGATGCGTTGCGCGCTGGCGATATCGATACCTACGTCGACTACTCGGGAACGATCTGGGCGACCATCATGCATCGTGATGCCGCCTCCGTCGATCGAGAGACGGTGCTGACCGAAGTCGGTCGCTATCTGAAAATGGAGCACGGCATTGAAATGGTGGGCGCGCTTGGATTCGAGAACGCCTACGCGATGGCGATGCGACGGAGTCATGCGAGCGATCTGCGAGTTCGCAGCCTCACCGATGTAACGCTCTACGCGCCGCGGTTATCGGTTGGGGGCGACTATGAGTTCTTCCAGCGGCCGGAGTGGCGGGCAATCCAGGATCGCTATGGGCTCCGCTTCCGTGAACAACGGAGCATGGATCCGTCGCTCATGTACCAGGCGGTCGCCAATGGCCAGGTCGATGTCATCAGCGCGTTCTCAACCGATGGCCGCATCGCCGCACTGGACCTGGTCCTTCTGGAGGACGAGCGGCAGGCAATCCCGCCGTACGACGCCGTCATCCTTGCCAGCGCGAGACTCGCCCGCGAGCATCCCGGCGCGATCGCGGCGCTCAAGAGCCTGACCGGATCGATTGATGCCGACCGCATGCGACTCATGAACCTTGCGGTCGATCAGGACGGCAAATCACCTCAAGTGGTGGCTGAGGAATTTCTTGAAGGTCAAAGGTCAAAAGTCAAAGGTCAAAAGTAAAGTCGCCGAAGCGACATAGTGAGCGTCCCGACCTTCATATAATGGCTATTTGATGAGAAGAGAATTCAGAGTGCCGAGAGCGCTTTCCATCGCCATCGGCCTGCTTGTTGCGATCGGCTCAGGAGCGAACCTGATCGCAGGACAGCTGGCAGCCGCCGACGCAAATGCGCTCGAGGTCATTCAGATTCGCCCGAACTTCTATGTGATTGCCGGCGACGGCTCCAACATCGCCGTGCAATTCGGAACCGATGGTGTTGTGGTCGTCGACACGGGCACCGGCGACAAGGCCAAGCAGGTGATCGGCGAGATTCGCAAGCTCTCGACGCGTCCAATCCGATATGTCATCAACACCAGCGCCGATCCTGATCACGTCGGCGGAAATGACGAACTGTCCGCCGCCGGCCAGTCGGTGATTCCAACCGGCGGCCTCAATGAGATTGGCGCCGCCGGCGGTCGCGCCCCGATCCTGGCGGAAGAGAACGTCCAATCGAGAATGGCTGCACCGGAAGGCGAGAAATCCACGTTCCCCATCGGCGCATGGCCGACGGTGACGTACTCCTCGGCGCTGGAGGAGGGACAGAAAGATCTCTATATCAACGGCGAAGCCATCATCACAACCCATCAGCCAGCGGCGCACACCGACGGCGACAGCATGGTCTTCTTCCGTCGTTCCGATGTGCTCGTGACCGGCGATGTCTTCGACCAGACGCGATTTCCCGTCATCGATCGCGACAAAGGCGGAAGCATTCAGGGAGTGATCGACAGCCTCAACCGCATCATCGGTATCACGGTCCCGCCTATTCCTTTTATCTGGCAGGAAGGTGGCACCGTGGTCGTGCCCGGCCACGGCCTCATCAGTCACGAAGCCGACGTCGTCGACTATCGCGACATGGTGACGATCGTTCGCGATCGGATTCGGGCGTGGATCGGTAAAGGGATGACGCTCGATCAAATCCGCAAAGCCGATCCGGTCAAGGGATTCCGCGGCAGGTACGGCAGCAACACCGGCGCGTGGACGACGGACAAGTTCATCGAAGCTGTCTACAAAGACCTCGGCGGAAAGTAAGCACGTGAGAAAGGCCAACTTCATATCCGCAACCGCGTTATTGATTTCGCTGGTCGCATCCCAGGCGCTCCTCGCTCAGGCTCCGGCGCGTGGACAAGGACAAGCTGGACAAGGACAAGGTGGACGAGGCGGCAGGGACCAGGCCCCTGCCGAACCACCGCCGACACCGCGTGCGGCAGCGCCGATCGATCTCACCGGCTACTGGGTCTCTGTCATCACTGAAGACTGGCGCTGGCGCATGGTGACGCCTCCGAAGGGCGACTACGTCAGCCTTCCGATTAACGCCGAAGCAAAGAAGGTTGCCGATGCGTGGGATGCGGCGAAAGACACAGCCGCCGGCGATCAGTGCAAGGCGTATGGTGCGCCCGGGCTCATGCGTCTGCCGACCAGGTTGCACATCACCTGGCAGGACGACACGACATTGAAAGTGGAAACCGATACCGGGACACAAACGCGGTTGCTGCATTTCGGTGATTGGAAACCACCCGCGGGCGGAACCTCCCGACAAGGCAACACCACCGCGCAATGGGAGACACGTCAGGGACGGCGCGGACAGCCGCTGCCGCCGCCCGATCAGCGCTTTGGAAATCTGAAGACGATCACGACTGGACTTCTGCCGGGGTACCTGCGCAAGAACGGCGTGCCGTTCAGCGAGAAGACCACGCTGACGGAGTACTGGGATCTTCTTCGCCAGCCGACTGGCGAACAGTGGATTGCAATCACGACAGTGGTCGACGACCCGACGTATCTGACGAGGACATGGATCACCTCGCTCAATTTCAAGAAGGAAGCGAATGGATCCAAGTGGGATCCTTCAGGCTGTGAGGCGACGTAATGAAGGGTGTCAGGCACATCACAGTTGTGGCGGCCGGTCTTCTGTGGCTGGCAGCGAGCGGTCCGGCGTTCGCTCAGGGCGGCGTGGAGGCGGCCGCCGCGGCGACGCGTGGAACCATCACCGACCTCGCGGGATCGTGGGCCAATCGGTTACATGAGGATTGGATCGAACGCGCGCCGGGCCCGCATATCGGCGACTACAGCGGGCTTCCCATCAACGACGAAGCGCGCGCGTATGCCGACCTCTATCAGGTCTCGATGCAGAACATGCCAGAGCGGCAGTGCATCTTGTACACCTCGCAGTACATCGTCATGGGCCCACAGAATTTGCGCATCGAACCGGAAGTCGATCCGATTTCCGGGGCCATCGTCGCCCTGCACATGACAGGCACGGTTGATCGCGCGCCGCACACGGTGTGGATGGACGGACGCCCACACCCGTCGAGGAACGCGCCGCACACGGCCGGCGGGTTCAGCACCGGCGTCTGGCAAGGCGGCATGATCGTCGCACAGACCACGCACTTGAAGGCGGGGCTCGTGTGGCGCAACGGCGTCCCGCACAGCGATCAGGCCACCATCACGGAGTACTACGCGCGCCACGGCGACCTGCTCACGATCACGATGATTCTCACAGATCCCATCTACTACGAAGAGCCGTTCATCAGGAACGCGACGTTCGAGCTCGACTCGCAGACGCGCGTGTTGCCCGAACCGTGTGAGCCGCAGGTGGAGATCCCACGCGCACCGGGAGAGGTACCGCACTATCTTCCGGGAGAGAATCCGTATCTGAGGGAATTCGCGGAGACCTTCAACCTGCCGCTCGAAGCGGTGCGCGGTGGAGCAGCGACGACGTACCCGGAGTATGGAAAGAAGCTGAGAGCGACGTACAAGCCGCCGGCCAAGTGCACGGTCTACTGCTGCGGCGGCACGGGCCTCACGGTTCCCAACACGAACAACGCGGCATGTCGCGAAGGAGACGCGCCGCCACCGGAGATCTTACGGTAACGCCAGCGCGACGAGCTCGCCGGGATACTGACGACCCGAGATCCCGACGACGATGTACTGCTTGCCTTTGGCCGTGTAGGTCATCGGCGCATTGCTGACGCCCGCTGGCAACTCCATCTCCCACGCGATCGCGCCTGTCTTCTTGTCGAACGCGCGGAATTTCTTGCCGCCCCATGGTCCACCGGGCGGCAGGCCCACGCCGCTGTCGCTCCCTTCGCCCATAAACACAAAGCTCTTGGTGACGAGCGCGGCAAGTCGCCCTGGCGTGCCCAGTGGTGGGAGATTGAGACCCTTGAATGCCGGGTGGTTGCGAAGCCCGTCGCCATTGGCCACCGAGAACGCGATATCACCTTTGTTCAAATCGATCGCCACCAGCCGCGAGTACGGCGGTTTGAACGGGTCCGGAAGTCCCTGTGGTCCTAGTGGCCAGGGCACTTGCTGTTTCACGTACGGCAACGTCGATTCCGGATGCTGCGACTTACCCAACGCGATCACGGTGGGCATGTGAGCCGACGGCACGTACAACATGCCGGTCTCGGGATCGAATGCGGCGCCGCCCCAGTCGGCCCCACCATTCGTTCCCGGGACGAGCAACAGGCCTTTCGGCCCATCCGGGCTTCCCAGGAGAACGGGCGGTGTGTAGATCGGTCCCGTCTTGTATTCGCTGACGATCTTCTTTGCCTCGGCTTTCAACTCCGGGGTGAAGTCAATCAAGTCGCTATCAGAAACGCCCTGTTGATCGAACGCCGGTGGTTTCGAGGGAATCGGCTGCGTCGGTGAATACCATTCACCCGGCACATCGCCTTTCGGGACCGGCCGCTCTTCGATCGGCCACACGGGCTGACCCGTCACGCGATCGAAGACGTAGACAAACGCCTGCTTCGAAACCTGCGCGACCGCCTTGATCCGTCGTCCGTTCACGGTGATATCGCCGAGCACCGGCGCGGCGGGCAGGTCGTAGTCCCAGAGACCGTGATGAATGGTCTGGAAGTGCCACACGCGCTGACCGGTTCGTGCATCGAGGCACACGATCGACTCGGCATAAAGGTTGTTGCCGGGTCTGGTGCCGCCATAGTAGTCGCCCGTTGCTTCTTCGAAGGGCAAGTACACGTAGCCGAGATCTTCGTCCGCGCTCAGGAGCGACCACGCACCGCTGTTGCCGGAGTAGGTCCAGGAGTCGTCGAGCCACGTCTCGTTGCCCGGCTCACCCTTTCGCGGCACGACGTGGAAGGTCCACAACAATCTCCCCGACCGCACGTCATAGCCGCGCACATCGTCCGGCGGCATCTCCTTTGGCGCGCGCGCACGCTCGTTGAGAATGTCCGTGGCAGGTGAGGGAACGCCTGCCACGACGACGACGTCCTTGACCACGATCGGTCCGCTGCTCCAGCGCCAGCCGGTGATCGGCCGCTCGAATCCCTTGGTCAGGTCGACCTGCCCGTTTTCTCCGAAGTCGGCGTAGCGCTTGCCGGTCTTGGCATTGAGAGCGACGAGATTGGCGCCGACGTTGGTGACGATGCGCGCGTCCTTGCCGTCGGTCCAGTACGCGATGCCCCGCGTCGCTCCGCCTCGCGCCGGCCCTTGTCCGTCGGGACGAGGTGGCAGGCTGTCGTACCAAATCGTCTTGCCCGTCGTGGGGTCGAGCGCGACGACAGCACCGACCGCCGAACTCATATACAGCACGCCGCCAACCACGAGTGGCGTGTGCTGATAATTGGCGGGCGCTTGCGCGTCGGGAAACGTCGAGCGGAGTTCTTCGGGTAACCCGGAACGCGTCCACGCGATTCGGAGATTCTTGATGGTGTTCTCGTTGATCTGATCCAGCGGCGAATACTTGGTGCTTCCCTTGTCGCCCGCGTAGGCGGGCCAATCGCGGTCGGCGTCGGCGGCGCTGCCAACGAGAGTCCATGCCGCGAGAGAGATCGTCAGAACGCAGAGAAGAGCGAGAGCTGCTTTGCGCATGCGCAAGTGTAGCTCGAAGGGCTAAGGGCGCGAAGGTGCGAGGGGGCGAAGGTGCGAGCGTGCGAAGCGGCGTGGTCTTGAGGTGCGAACGCGGACCGCTAATCGAGGAGCATCGCGGGTTTGGCTTGAGGCGCCTGGTCGGTCGACGGTGACCATTCGCGGCTGCGAAGCGCTTCGCGGATGTCCGCCAGCGCTCGCACGATGAGTCGCAGTTCGTCGACGCCTGATGCGCTCGCGCTCTGTTCCAGGACTCGCGTCTGTGCGACGTCGTTGATGTGCGCGATCGCTGTCTCGATGTGACGCCGCGCGACATCGATCCGCTGCACGGGGGAGTCGTTCTTGGCGACGATGTGGAGCATCCCGGGTCCTTCAGTCGTCACTTCTTGCGCCTGTCTTCCGCAGAGCGAGGTTGCCGGCGCCGGTCATATCCCGATCGCCGTTCACTAATGGGTAATACCCCGTAACCACTCGAGAGCAACTGCCGCTCGAATTGAACCTGATATTCGACGAGCGACAGCGCGTCCTGAAACGAATACGACCGTCGCAACGCTCCCGGCCCGAACACCTTCAACTCCATCCCGCGTCTGTCGGCAAGTCGAGTTTCCCAGCGAACTGTGATGAGTTGCTGGATGAACATCCGAATCACCGGGCGATCAACGTCAACTATCACTTCGGCTCCAGTGCCGGGACGATTTTCACCTGAACAGTCTCCGCGGAAACGGATTTTGTTTTAGCTTCCTGCTACCTTTCACTCGAATTTCCGCGTGGTTTTTCAGGAAATCGTCTAACGACGCCTGGTAGTAGCAAGTGCCGCGCCGCTTGTGTTGACCTTGCACACTACCGGCGATAGCCTACGGTCTCCATGGCCCCCACTCCACGCGCCTATCTGTCGGGTTTCGGAAATGAGTTCGCTTCGGAGGCGTTAGCGGGTGCTTTGCCGCGAGAGCAGAACACACCCCAGAAGCCGCCGTTGGGCTTGTACATCGAGGAGTTGAACGGCACCGCGTTTACGGCGCCGCGCGGCGTCAGTCGCTCGACGTGGACATATCGCATCCGCCCATCTGCGATGCACAAGCCGTTCAAGACGCGCGACGCGCGACTCATCAGGAGCGGACCGTTCAACGAGGTACCGCCAACGCCGAATCAATTGCGCTGGCGAGCGATGCCCATCCCGGCTGAGCCCACCGACTTCATCGATGGGATTGTCACCATCGGTGGGAATGGCGATCCCGCATCGCAATCAGGTGCCGCTATTCACATGTACGCGGCAAATATTTCTATGCGGGACCGGTTTTTCTACAATGCGGATGGCGAACTCCTGATCGTTCCGCAAGCCGGCGGCCTCATCGTGCACACTGAATTCGGTGTTCTCGATGCGCCCCCCGGTCACGTCGTTCTCATCCCGCGTGGCATCAAGTTCAGAGTCGAGCTTGTCAATGGATCAGCTCGCGGGTTCCTCTGCGAGAACTACGGTCAGCATTTGCGGCTTCCCGATCTCGGACCGATCGGAACGTTTGGTTTGGCGAACGCGCGCGATTTCGAAACGCCGGCGGCAACGTTCGAGGATCGTGAGGGCGACTTCCGGCTCGTAGCCAAGTACGGTGGAGGACTCTGGGAAGCCGAGATCGATCACTCTCCGCTCGACATCGTCGCCTGGCGCGGCAACTATCTGCCGTTCCGATACGACCTCTACAAGTTTCAATGCATCAACACGGTGACCTTCGATCACCCCGATCCGTCGATCTACTGTGTGCTCGCGTCGCCCACGTCCATCGCTGGTACGTCGAACATGGAGTTCGGGTGCTTTCCGCCACGATGGACCGTTGCCGAGCACACGTTCCGTCCACCGCCGTTCCATCGAAATGTCGCCAGTGAATTCCTCGGGCTGCTTGCGGGGAAATACATCGGCAAGGGCGACGACTTCGGTCCCGGCAGCGCGAGCTTGCACAACTGCATGTCCGGTCATGGACCTGACGCGGACGCGTACGAACGCGGCAGGACTGCGGAACTGAAGCCACAGTATCTCGAGGACACGCTCGTGTTCCTGTTCGAGACCCAGTTGCCTATTCGTCCGACGCGATTCGCGCTCGAGACAGAGTTGCTCGAACGCGACTACTACACCCACTGGCAAGGACTGAAGAAGAACTTCGGCCTGGCGCGCGCGCGCGCCGTCGGCTCTGAACGGTAGCTCAGCCGTAAATTCGTTCCTGCGTAGAGCGCAGTCTCCAGACTGCGCGTTCAACTCGGAGGCGGGATGTCGGACACGATACAATTCGCACGGTGATTTGGCTCTCGACCTCCGGCTTCGATCTCGATCCGTCTGGAAGTTGGGAGTTGGAACTGCGAGTCAAGGAATCGAGTTCTTCATAGAGAGGGCGCAATGAAACGCACGTATGTGCTCGGTATGATTGTGATCGCGGGTGCCGTCGCCGCCGCAGCCGCGAATGTAGGTGCGCAACAGCCGCCAGCGGGAGGACAAGGCCGTCAGGGTGGGGGTGGTGCCGCCCAGGAGCTCGGCAAGATCGAAAAGGTTGCCGACAATCTCTATTTCGTCTTCGGCAGGGGTGGAAACACTGGGGTGTACATCGCGGAGAAGGGTGTCGTCCTCGTCGACACCAAGAATCCCGACAATGGCCAGGGCATCCTCGATCGGGTGAAGAGCGTTACCGACAAGCCCATCACGCACATCATCAACACCCACACCCACGGCGATCACAACGGGAGCAACATCTTCTTCCCGGCGAGCGTGGAGATCGTCACGCAGGAGAACACCGCAGCGAACATGCAGAAGATGGCGCCGTTCCAGGAAGCCGCCAACAAGCACGGCCTTCCGGATCGGACCTACAAGGACAAGATGACGCTGCTCAATGGCAAGGATGCGATCGACCTCTATTACTTTGGTCCGGCGCATACCAATGGCGACACGTTTGTCGTGTTCCGCACCGCGCGCGTCGTGCATGCGGGCGATGCCTTTGCCAACAAGGGACAGCCGCTCATCGATCGCAACAACGGCGGCAGCGGCATCGCGTATCCTGAAACGATTCGAAAGGCGGCTAACGGGATCAAGAACGTGGACGTGGTCATCAACGGCCATTCACCGGTCACGATGAAGTTCCAGGATCTCGTCGACTTCGGCGAGTTCAACCGGTTGTTCCTCGAGCACGCACGCGCATCGCTCAAGGCCGGCAAGACACCCGAGCAGGCGATGATGGACCTGAAGCTGCCCGAAAAATTCAAGGACTACAACCTCACCGGCGGCCGCGGCGGCCCGGGCGGCAACTTCGGCGTGATCTTCACGGAGCTTCAAGAGAAATAACCGAAGCTCACCAGCACGAAGGCCTTCGAGGCCTTCGTGCCGTGTCATATCAGTTCGTCTATACTCTCCCACCGATAAGTCGGGTACGCCGACGCACGACCGGATACTTCCTGATCTTCGTGTTCTTCGTGATCGTCGTCGCCTTCGTGTGTGGAGGACTCAGTGACTCAACCCGCACTTGGACTGCTTTCCAGCGCCATCGTGATGGCGATCGCCCTCGGCTTCGTCTCGCTCTTTGACTTTGGTACCTTTGCCGGATGGGTTGCCTTCGTCATGCTCGGCCTCATTCCGATGCAGGTCGTTGCTGTAGTGCTGTGGGGTGCCAACCCGGCATTCGCGAGTGGCTTGCGGCAGCCGGTCAAGGGCGTCGTTCTCGTGCTCGTGACCCTGGTCGCCACTGCCATCATCAGCCCGCTGGTCTTCATGACCGTGGGTGAGGGCATGGCGCCGCCCGGTCCGATCCCGTCGCACTACGTCGTCATCGTCGTTCCCACAACCTTCTGGCTCGCGATCATGATGGGTGGCTGGCCGTTCAATCGAATCAGCTCGAACCCGCAGGTCGTCGGAGTCGCCGCGCTCATCGGCGCCTACGTCATCACCTACGTCGTGTTTCGCATCTTCTTCAACTACGACTTCATGCAAGGCGCGCCGGTGTATCTCCAGTCGGCCCCGAAAGGGATGTTCAATGGAGTATCCGCGCTGGTGTTCTACGTCACCGCGCTGGCGGTCATGTTCCTGGTGCTGTGTTTCGACTTGTGGCCGCTCACGAAGTTTCCAGGTGTGATGAAACAACCTGTCCTCGGAGTCGTGTGGACCGTCATCGCGCTGGCTGGCGCCGCGGTGGCGTTTTCGATCGGCGTTACTGGAGCCGGGGCAGACCCGATGGCGTTCCTGACACAGGTCACCGTGCCCTTCATCTTCGGGTCAATCATCGTTCTCAACATGCTTCAGAACACGCTCTTTGCCAGGATGACGCAGCCGCTCAAGGGCGTGATGAATACGATCGCCGCGGCGGCGATCGGCCTCATCCTCGCCAACCTGTACGTGTCGTTGATCCCCATGGTGACCGGTCTGCTTGCCTCTGGCCCGCCGGGATACGACAGGGAGGTCTGGCTCGCCAATGCGCTCTTGAGCGTGACGTTTCCGTTCCTCATCTATCACGCTGTGTTCTTCGGCTACTGGCCGCTCGTCCGCGAGACGCAACCAGTGGCAGCGAGCAAGCGGCAGACCGTGTAGAGAAGTCGGCGTAGAGCGCAGGCTTAAGCCTGCGCGACGACGCGGCGGCTTCCACCTTCGCCGAAGGCTACGGTGGACAGGAAAGCCCCCGCTCTACGGTTCACCGACGACCCTACGAAGAAATTCGTTGACACTACGAAATTGATCGTAGACACTGCCGCCATGGCACGCCGCGCCTCTTCACGGCCCACTGACGCCGAACTCGACATCCTGCGAGTGCTGTGGGCGCGTGGGCCGAGCACAGTCAGGCAGGTCCACGACATCCTGTCCGCCGATCGTGATTTCGCCTACACGACGACGTTGAAGCTGCTTCAGTTGATGACGGAGAAAGGCGTGGCCATTCGTGAAGAAGACGGTCGCGTTCACCTCTATCGAGCGGCGGCCGCCCAGGAAGAAACCCAACGTCACCTCATACGCGACCTCCTCGACCGGGCGTTCGGCGGCTCACCATCACAGCTTGTGATGCAGGCGCTGGCCGCCAAGCCTGCGTCCGCGCAGGAGCTTCGCGAAATCCGTCGGCTGTTGAAAGAGCACGAGGAGAAGAACCGTGAGTAATGGGTTGCTCGACTCGACGCTGGTTCAATCGATCGGTTGGGCGCTGATTCATTCCATCTGGCAGGGTGCTCTCATCGGCGGGACGACGGCTCTGCTGCTTCGCGCGATCGATCCACAGAAAGCCAACATGCGGTATTTCGTGGCTTGCCTCGGCCTCGTGTTGATGCCGATCGCGCCGGTCTTCTCGATCCTCACGAACGATCCCTACACGGCCGAACTCGTCACGGCGAGTCCATCCGTCGGCACCGCGACGGTTGTCCCCATCGATCGCTTGCTTCCCATCGCGGTTGGCATCTGGATGTCCGGCGTGGTTCTACTCTCGATTCGTCTTATCGCTGCATGCATTGGTGTCGAGCGGCTGAAGCGCGCGACGCGCGACGTGGACGAGGCCGTATCCTTCCGGCTGCGTGTCCTCGCGCAGCGTCTTGGCGTCAGCAGAACGGTCCACGTTTTTGCATCCGAGGTCGTTCGCGTGCCGACGGTCGTCGGTTGGCTGCGCCCTGTAATCCTGCTCCCGGTGAGCGTGATCACCGGGTTGCCAGCCACACATCTCGATGCCGTGCTGGCTCACGAGTTGGCGCACGTGCAGCGGCATGACTATCTCGTGAACGCGTTGCAGACGATTATCGAAACGCTTCTCTTCTATCACCCTGCGGTCTGGTGGTGTTCACGCCAGATCCGCATCGAGCGAGAACACTGCTGCGATGACCTCGTCGTGGAGGCGTGCCGCGATCGAGTGGCGTACGCGCGGGCGCTTGCGCAACTCGAGGAACTGAGGGGGCTGGAGCCTATGTTGTCGCTCAACGCAACCGGAGGACGACTGGTCGCTCGCGTCCGCCGCGTGTTGGGCCATCCACCTGTCGCCGAACGCGGATCCACCGCATGGATTCTCGTCGCAGCGCTCACGCTCGTCGCGGCAGCGATGATCCTGACTCCCGTCGTAACTTCGGCTGATGAGGACAGCGGAGCTGCGGCGGGTGCTGACTTCGCGCTCCAGGAGCTACCGCCGCTGCCGCCATTACCGCAGGCGCAGTTGCCGCCCTTACCAGAGTTGCCGGATTTGCCGGAGATCCCTGAGTTACTGGAGTTGCCGGATTTTCCAGAGTTGCCGGAGTTCCAGTTGCCGGAATTGCAGGTGCCTGACTTACCACCGTTGCCCCCGGTTCCGCCGTTGCCGCCGTTGCCGCCGTTGCCGCACGATGCCGTGATCCCGGACGTTCAACTGCCACCGGTTCCTCTCGTGCCACCCGGCCCGTCGCCTGCGGCACCTGTGCCGCCTACGGTTCCTACGCCTCCTCCGGCGGGTGCACCACGCGCCGGGCCTGCAGCGCCTTTGGCACCTGTTGCACCTGCGCCGCCCGAGCCACCCGGTGGCATCGCCCAAATCGATCCCGACTCGATCGCCCAGGAGATGAAACGCGCCGATCAGGAGTTGAAGAGAAGTTTCGATGACTTGCGTCGCGCCACAGAGACAGTCAACGCGAAGCAGGAGGCGCTTCGTCAGGCCCAGGCCGAGCTTGCGAAGATGCAACGCGAGACGCAGGCAAGAAACACACAGATCGAAGCGATTCGCAGGGCGATGGCCGAGCTATCGGCCGCGATGGCGTCTTCGCGCCTCGGTCAACTCAAAGAGGAAGCACTTCGCAAAGAGATTGAAGCGATCAGGAAGCAGATGGAGAACCTGCGCGCTCGCTGACGTTTATTTCGCCTGAATGTGGATGCCGCATTCGAGCTTCTGGCCCTGCCAGCGGCCCGAGCGCGGGTTCTCTGGATCGAACGGAATCGCCGTGCACGGCTCGCAGCCGATACTCGTGTAGCCCAACTCGTACAGCGGCAGCAGCGGGATGTCGTGGTCCGTGGCGTACTTCCACACGTCGCGCGCAGTCCACGCGGCGAGCGGCGAGACGCGTGAGATCGTCTTCCCAGGCAGGTTGAACGGTTCGATTTCCTGCAGGTTCGCGCGCGACGGCGACTGATCACGGCGAAGGGCTGTGAACCACGTGTCGTATCCTTCGAGGGCTGAAAAAAGCGGCTCGACCTTGTGACGCTTGCAGCACGCTTCAGTGCTCTCCGCCTGCCAGAGCCCGACACTCGGTGCCTTTGCCTGCAGATTGATCAGATTCAGATTCCAGCGGGCGGACAATTCGTCGCGATAAGCGAGTGTCTGCGAAAAGTGGTGGAACGTGTCGAGGAAGAGCACCGGGATATCCGGTCGAACCTCGCGCAGCATGTGCGTCAGCACGACACACTCGGCCTGAAAGCTGGAGGTGATCGCCGGCGCCGTCGCGTTGGCCATCGCCGCTTCGATGACGCGCCGTGCCTCGATTGAGAGTTGGAAGTTGGGAGTTGGGAGTTGAGTCGAGCTCACGTCAGCATTTCCTCCAGCGCCTTTCGTATCGCCTCGGCCGCTTCCTGATCCGAACCTGCCCGCCTGGCGATGTGCGCCAACCGTTCGGCAAACGTCAATGGCGCGCCCTGAACCTCCGCCGTCGTTCGCAACGGAGAGGTAATCATCCCGGCGCCGCACGTGAACTGCGTTGCCGGATCGATGAGGATGAAACTGCCGGTTCCGCGATTGTCGGCATAGCGATCGAAAACGATCGGCCGCGCCGTCGATATCTGCACGCTCCCGATCTGGTTCAGCACCAGGGCGTGGTTCACTTCAGCCGTGACAGTTCGCGTCGTGTGCTTGAGCAGATAAACCCGGCCGGGGTCGAGCGGCCGTTCGTCCATCCACACAAGCTCGGCCTCGAACCGTTGTCCGACAAATGCCGGTTCGATCGTCAGTACATCGCCCCGACTGATGTCGATCTCATCGTCCAGCGTGAGCGTGACCGACATCGGCGCAAAACCAATCGCAAGATCGCCGTCGTAGGTGACTATGCGCCTGACCCGGGCGCTACGGCCTGACGGCCAGGCAGTCACTCGATCGCCCGATCTGATGGTCCCCGACACGATCTGCCCCGCGTATCCACGGAACTCTTGATCTGGTCTGAGCACCATCTGGACGGGGAAGCGGAATGGTCCGCCAGCCACATTGCGGTGCACCCGCACCGTCTCGAGGTATTCGAGGAGGGGAGGGCCATCGAAATACGGGGTGCGCTCGCTGCGCGTGATCACGTTGTCGCCTTCGAGCGCGCTCATCGGGATCGCGTGAACGGAAGCGCCGGCGAGGAACTCACTGAAGTCGTCCTGGATCTTCTCGTAGACCTCGCGATCAAAACCCACGAGGTCCATCTTGTTGATGGCGAGGACGAAGGCGGTAATTCCCAGCAGCCGGGCAATTCGCGCGTGTCGCTTTGACTGCGTGCGAACGCCGTTCCTCGCATCGATGAGCAGGATGGCCACGTCAGCCGTCGACGCCCCGGTGGCCATGTTGCGCGTGTACTGCTCGTGCCCCGGTGTATCGGCAAGGATGAACTTGCGCCGCGCGGTTGCGAAATACCGATATGCGACATCGATCGTGATGCCCTGTTCCCGTTCGGCGCGCAGGCCATCAGTGAACAGCGAGAAGTCGATGGGCCCGGCGTTGCGGTTTTTCGAGGCCTTGGCGACCGACGCGACTTGATCTTCGTAAACCGATTGCGAGTCGTGGAGCAGGCGTCCGATCAGCGTGCTCTTCCCATCGTCGACGCTGCCAGCGGTGCAGATTCTTAAAAGGCCAGATTCCATGTTCCGGGTTCCCGGTTCCTGCATCAGAAGTAACCTTCCCGCTTCTTCAGCTCCATCGAACCATCCTGGTCGTGGTCGATAATGCGGAGCTGCCGTTCCGACTGGCGCGTCGCGATCAACTCATCGATGATCTTCGGGACTGTGTCGGCGTCTGACTTGATCGCGCCGGTGCATGGTGAACAGCCGAGCGAGCGCATCCGGCACTTGACCAGCTGCGGCTTTTCGCCGGGCATCGTGACGACGAAGGGCTGTTCCTGCACGATGAGAGAGGCGCCGCGCACGATGACCTCACGCTCCTTGGCGAAGTAGAGCGGCACGATCGGGATGTTTTCGGCGTGGATGTAATGCCACACGTCGATCTCGGTCCAGTTGGAAAGCGGGAAGACCCGGATGCTCTCACCGGGCCGAAGCTTCGCGTTGAGCAGCGTCCACAGCTCGGGACGCTGGCGCTTGGGATCCCACTGGCCGTTTGGATCGCGCACCGAGAAGATGCGCTCCTTCGCGCGTGAGCGCTCCTCGTCGCGACGGGCGCCGCCAATGGCCGCGTCGAAGTTACCGGCCTGCAGCGCGTCGAGCAGCGACTTGGTCTTGAGCAAACCGCAGCAGCGCTGAGTCCCGACCTTGAAGGGCTGCGTGCCGTCGGCGATCGCCTCCTCGTTCGTGTGGACGATGAGCCGCGCGCCGACCGATCGGGCCATCTCGTCGCGGAACTGAATCATCTCGCGGAACTTGTACGTCGTATCGACGTGGAGGAGGGGAAATGGAATCGGACCTGGGTAGAACGCCTTCTGTGCCAGGCGCAGGAGGACCGATGAGTCTTTGCCGATCGAATAAAGCATGACCGGCCGTTCGAATTCGGCCACGACCTCGCGGAAGATGTGGATGCTCTCGGCCTCCAGGGCTCGGAGATGATCGAGGCGAGACGTGGAAACGACGGTCGTGTCAGGAGTCAGGGCCACGGTCGACATATCTTTCCGAAACTGCAAATGCGCCGGTGGTAAACGCGCAAAAAAAAACCCGGGCGGAATCCCCGGGCTTCGATCGCATAGCGTGTAAATGGGCCGTTCTGCTATTTACCCAATTGCCGGATCGTCACCTCGGGGACCCATGACGGGTCCTGCTACAACAGCATACGTAATGGCGACAAATCCGGACGGACATCGATTTAGATTCTACCTGTGAGGCGCGCTGAACGCAAAAGGAGTAGGGTATCGCCATGAAACGCATGCTTTTGGTCGTTGCCGCGGTAGCGCTGGCGGCCGCTCGGCTGCTCGCGCATCACTCGTTTGCCGCTGAGTTCGACGCCAGCAAGGCCATCCGCGTCACCGGGACGCTGACCAAGGTGGAATGGACTAACCCCCATATCTACTTCTATTTGGATGCCAAGGACGAGCAGGGCAAGGTCGTGCAGTGGACGTGCGAGTCGGCCGCGCCCGGTGCATTGAGCCGGCGCGGGTTCAAGCGCGGAGACCTCAAGCTCGGAGACACCATCGTCGTCGACGGGTACAGGGCCAAGAACGGCGCAAACCTCGTCGACGCGCGCCGCGTGACGCTACCCGATGGACGAATTGTGTCCGGCGGTTCGGCTGGAGACGGAGGCCCGCAATGACCGCGAGACGAGCGGGCCTCGCCACGATCGCCTCTCTGTGCGTGCTTGCGCTCTCGGGTGTCGGCATCCGTGCGCAGCTCCAGGTGCCCGACTTCAAGTCCAACCGGCCCACGCCGAGAATGGCGAACGGGAAGCCAGACTTCAGCGGCTATTGGAAGGGCACGACCGACACCAAGCCGGTGGGCAACATCGGCAAGGACCTGCCCGGGTGGAAGCTGCCGCTGACGCCCGCAGGTGAGGCTGCTCTCAAGCACAACCTCACCGCAACGATTGATCCGGAGAGCCTCTGTATCATCGGCGGGATCCCGAGACACAACGCCAGCGGCCTGCCGTTCGAAGTCCTGCAGGGCAACAACAAGATCGCGTTCCTGTACTGGTACAGCTATTTCCGACTGATTCCCATCGATCCGAACCGCAAGCACTCGGACGATCCCGATCCATCGTTCTTTGGAGAAGAGCTGGGGCGATGGGAAGGCGACACGCTGGTCATCGACTCGATCGGTTTCAAAGAGGAGAAGGTGTGGATCGATGAGAATGCCAATCCCCACAGCGACGCGCTGCACGTCGTTGAACGCTGGACCAGGCCGGATGCCGACCACATCCACGTCGACACATTGATCGAAGATCCGAAGTTCTACACGAAACCGTTTACGTACTCGCGAACCTGGGTGCTCGGCAAGCCCGACGAGGAGATACAGGAGTACGCGTGCAGCGAGAACAACGTCGATGCAGCGCATCTCGGATTCGGGCCCGGGCCGATTCGTCCTGACGGCACCCGCGGTTACATCGATCCCGCGCCGCTGCCGCCGCCTCTTCCGCGCAAATAGCGCACGTGGGGACGTCGAGGCGGGTCTTTAGACCCGCCTTGCGCTGACGGCGAGTCTGAAGACCGCCGCTACACCGCCGAAAAGCGAGTGAATTTCGTGACGTGTACAATTGCGCTCATCATGCGCATGTACAAATTGCGTCTCGTGGCCGCTCTTGCTGGCCTGGCGCTTGCCACCTCAATTCCTGCCCGCGCCCAGGGTCAACAGCCCTCGCCCGCGCCGCCGGCGCAACTGTCCGCGTTGGCGAAGGAGAACCTGGCAAAGGCGCGGCCGAAAGCGCCGTTCGACCTCACCGGCATGTGGCAGCACGACGGCCGGGCAAACACGTGGCGGTTCGTGCCGGAGACATTCAAGCTGACGCCGGAGGCGCAGGTCCACTACGACCGCGGTGTGAAGGCGCTGGCCGATGGCGGTGTCTATCGTGACGACATCGGGCAATGCTGGCCCGCCGGCCTTCCGCTGATTATGACGAGGGTGTGGCCGGTCGCGATGATCCAGTTGCCAACCGCGATCTACATGATCAGCCACTTCATGAACAGCGTGCGCGTGATCTATCTCGACGGGCGCGAGCACACGGATCCCGATATCGTCGTGCGCACGTTCAACGGCGAATCGATCGGGCGCTGGGAGGCGGACACGCTGGTCGTCGACACGAAGTATTTCCCGGGGCATCACCAGTGGCTGGACCAGGGCGGCGCCTCGGTTCCCGCCAGTGAAGACCTGCACATCATCGAGCGGTTCAAGATGACGCCGGATGGACGCCTCGACATCGAGTACACGATGACCGACCCCAAAAGCTGGGTGGGCGAGTGGAACATGACGAAGACCTTCCGTCGTCGCGACGATGCGGATATTACGGAGGTGGAGTGTTTGCCGGATCTGAACGATCACCTGCCGGCGACCCGTTCGCGGGGTCTCGTCAAGTAATGGGCCGTGCATCACAAGGAGGATTCATGAAGCGTTGGACCGCAATGCGGCCCGGAAGGCGAATTTTGTACTCGTTGCGTCCCGACCGCATAGCGGTCCTAGCCGCGCGGTGCGCGGCAAGAGAGACTGGCGACCAGCCACGGCTCTGCCGGGCCATGAAGGGCAGAGCCGTTGGCTGCCTGATCGCATGCGTGAGCGTCGTCACGATGGCGATGGCGTCACTTGGGGCTCATCACTCGCCGGTCATGTTCGACCGTTCAGTCACCAAGACGCTCGCCGGCACGGTGGTCGAGTTCGCCTGGACGAACCCGCATTCCTCGATTCAGCTCGATGTGCCGAACGACAAAGGCGGCGTGGATCGGTGGGGCGTCGAGCTCGGAAGCCCGCAGTCGATGGCGAGAACTGGCTGGAGGTCCTCGATTATCAAGCCGGGCGACAAGGTCACCGTCGTTGTGAATCCGCTGAAGAGTGGAGAGTTTGGCGGGATCTTCGTGTCGATGACGTTGCCCGATGGCCGCAAGCTCGGTGGTCGCGCGACCGATTAAGTGAGGGCCTCCAGAAACCGCTTGCGTACCGCATTAATCTCACCAGGTGCGTAGGCCGGCTTACCAACTACCTTCGGATTGATCGGCCCTCCCTCGAAGGGATCCCCGGGGTAGCGCGGGTAGAAGTGCATGTGCAGATGCGGAATGGTGTTGCCATGCACTTCATAGTTCAGCTTGACCGCACCGGTCACCTCTTGCACCGCCGCCGAGAGCCGGCGCACGTCGCGCATGAAGGCTACTCCTTCGTCCTCGCTCAGGTCGTGCAGTTCCACGACATGCCGCTTGAAAACGAGGCAGGCGTAACCCCGCATCGGCGCGTCCTCGTTGACCGTAACCCAGGATGTCTCGAGTTCTACCAGGAGGTCGTTAGGCATCCCCTGACGACAGATAACGCATGCCTCACCGGTTCGGAGTCGTGCCCACCTTTCAGAGTCAGCCCACTGGCTCATTAGCTTGCTCGTCGTCCGCGGGCGGTGCAGACCACAGCCGTCGGTCTAACGGCCAGCGTTCACCAGCGCCCGCTCACGTTCTTTGCCTGGCAGCCCTGCAGTGTGCGGACGCGCCCGCGTAGAGGCGGTCTTCAGACCCGACCGGCTGCCTATTTGTCTTCGAGTCGCGCGCCTCCCAGCATCGATCGCATGCTCCAGTAGTTGCCTTCGTGGCAGGCGAACTCGAAGATGTAGTAGCTGGGATCCTGCTCGAGCGGGAATGTGACGGTCCACGGTTTCGACCAGGTCTGCGGATCGTCGACGGTCACTTCATAGCGCAGCGTACGTTCGTCGATTCGCGTGAAGCGCTCAGTCATGCGCGCGTGGCGCGAGAACGCGCGATTGACGCCCCCCCCTTCTTTGAAGTTGGTCGTTTCGATGACGAGCGTCTGTCCTTGCCACCGTCCTCGGGAATCACCCATGTACTCGTCGATGGCGGCACCAACGTGCGGTCGCCCATCGAGGTAGACGACGCGCGCCTCGTGGATCATCTCGTTGCGGATCACGACGAGGCCAGGTGCCTGGATGATCTGGTTGCCGCTCGAGTTGCCAATGGGCATCATCGATCCGAAAGCGCCGCGTGAGATGCACCGGCCTTGCGGACCAACGTTCGCGGGGCCGTTCAGTGGTCCGCGCGCTTCGTTGGGAATCGCCGCGGTCCGTTTCGCGCCCTCTGCCGTCAACTGAGGGAACCTGCCGTTCGGCGGATCGACGAGCAACGAGGTTTGGCGCTGCGGCTTGCCGTAGTCTCTCCAGTGATCTCTCGACTCGCCGAAGAAGGCGTCGTTCGCGTTCGTCTGACGGCGCTTCTCGGGGAGCTGCGCAAACTCTTCGTCGGTGAGGGTGGCTTTGTCACCGAGGCTGGCCGGACGCTCGAGAGGAACGCCCAACATCGCCACGCCCGGCCAGTAGCCCTGTATGTCCGGATCACCCCACGGCGTGCGAGGGGGTGTCCAATGCTGGCCGTGCACGAGGACCGTTGATGCGACGAGGGTCATTACGACGACAAGGCAGCGCATGGCGCACCTCCCCTTCGTTTCCGAACGTCCGCTGCGGGCTGATTATATGACCGATGGACCGTGTCAGCGCGATTCGAAATGGCAGCCAATCGGGCTGTTTGCAGCGGTATCCTGTCATCGACGTCTCGGGAGGCACGTAACGATGGCAATCGAATCTGAACCGGTCGCCCCCATCTGGCATCCGAGCTCGATCGACGTCAGCAGGCGTCGCGCGCTCATCGGGCTCTCGGGCATCGTGGTATCGGCGATGGGAGTCGAGCGTGCCTGGGCCCAGGGCCCGGGCAGATGCGTGCTGACGCCCGAGGCAGGCGAAGGGCCGTACTACCTGGACCCGAAGCTGCTTCGCTCGGACATCACGTCCGGGCAACCGGGTGCGCCCCTCGAGCTGGCACTTCAAGTTGTACGCGCGGGAGATTGCGCGACGCTTGTCAACGCCCGTGTCGATGTGTGGCACGCCGACGCGATCGGCCTGTACTCGGGCTACGCCAAGCAGAGCGGAGTTGGCGGCATTTCCATCGAACCTGCTGTAGGGAAGCAGTACCTGCGCGGCACGCAGTTCACCGATGCGCAGGGCAACGTGCAGTTCCGTACGATTTTCCCGAGCTGGTACGGCGGCCGCACGCCGCACGTCCATTTCAAGGTGTTCCTCGCGAACAAAGAGGTCGTGGCGAGTCAGATCTTCTTTCCCGACGAGATCAATAAGGAAGTCTTCGCTGAGTGGCAGCCGTATCGGGAGCACGTGTCCAAGCGGAGGACCTTCAACGACAACGACCCGATCAAGCAGGGGGTGTATTCCGAGGTCGCGCGTCAGCGCCGCTCGTACGCCGCGAAGGCCGTTCTCGTCGTCGCGTCGCGATAATCCGAGTCGGCGGGTCTGCCTTCGACATGGCTCAGGCAGTGGAAGACCCGCCGCTACTCTAGTCTTGCGCGGTTGCCGATCGCGACGTGGCCTTAGGCCATTGCGTCGCGAGTCGACCAACGTCAGGCGGCGGCGGTCCGGATCGCGCCAGTTCCTCGGCGCGCTTGTACTGAGGCAGTTGCACCGAGAAGAACCGGTAGAGCAGCCATGTGTCGAGGAGACCAACGGCCGCGAGCACCAGGTAGGCGAGGTTGCTTTCGACGATGTGAAGATCTTTGAGGAGCGTGGAGAGCCCGAAGCCTACGATCCACGCGTCGAAGCTCATACACACGCGGCGGAACGTTTCCGGTCGAATGCGTCGGATGATCACAGCACCAATCGGAACGCCAACCAGGATGCTCGGAAGGATGTAGGGAATCAGCGCAAGGCTCTGCGCGGTGTACAGGCCGGCATAACCATAGGCGATCGCGGTGAACGTCGATTCGGCGAGGCGGATGAAACCAAGCGCGGCGCGGAAGTCCCTCTGCGTCAGCCCTTGATTGCTCAGCATCACCGCGAGCGGCGGTCCGGAAATCGTTGTCACGGAGTACAGCACGCCGACGCCGCCGCCGAATACGAATCCCACGGAGCGCTCGGACTTGATCGGCCGGCGGAATCCAGCCGCCTGAAAAAGGATCAGCGGCAACAGCACGATGAACGTGCCGAACCGCAGCCATCCCGGGTTGACCTGCGAAACAATCGTCGTGCCGAGAGCGACACCGGGCAGCAACCCGATGACGATCGGCAGCACTCGTCGCCACACGCGCGGCAATGCATCGCGATTCACCCAGAGCACGTACGCGTTGAGCACGACCTCGATCGGCACGAGCGCTGGATTGAGCACCCGGTTGGTGAGGAAGAGCAACGCGATCGGAACGGTGATCGAGGAGAAGCCGTATCCGAGCGCCCCGTTGACGACGGCGGCACCGAGTGTGATGAAGACGAGGGCTAACTGCGAAGAGTCCATTATGCGAGCCGAGCCTGTAAGCGTGGCGTGATCACTGTATGGCTGTCAACGGGCCTGGCGGAAGCCCCGCCAGTCGATGTTCAATTTGCGCATGCGGGCGCGCAGCGTATGAGGATTGATCCGCAGCAGGCGAGCCGCCCCATGCGGGCCCTCGACTCGGCCGTTGGTCGCCGCGAGCGCGGCTTCGATGTGCTCTCGAATCACGACGTCGAGCGGTGCAATGCGGGCCGAGGGCTGGTCCGTCGGACGCGCAGGCGCTGTGCTCGCGGTGAGTGAATCCTGGCCGAGCGCACCCGCGACACTGAGCGTCTTTCCCTGGCCGATGAGCACCGCGCGATCCATGACGGCGGCCATTTCGCGAACGTTTCCCGGCCACTGATACTCAGCGAGCCGCCGCACATCGTCACCTGAAACCGGAACTGGACGAAGACCGAAGCGATTCGCCGCCCGCTCGGCGAAGTACTCGGCGAAGGCGCGGATATCGCTCGGCCGGTCTCGCAGCGGCGGGATCACGATCGGAAACACCGAGAGTCGATAGTAGAGGTCCTCGCGGAAAGTCTGTTTCTCGACCATGCCCGGCAGATCGCGATGCGTGGCGGCGACAATTCGCACGTCCACCTTGATTGGCCGTTCGCCGCCGACCCGCACGACTTCCGAGTCCTGGACGACGCGCAGGAGTCGCACCTGGGCAGCCAGGGCGAGTTCGCCAATTTCGTCGAGAAACAATGTGCCGCCATCGGCCTGCTCGAACCAGCCTTTGCGACGGCCGACTGCGCCCGTAAACGCGCCCGCCTCGTGGCCGAAGAGCTCCGAGTCGATGAGCTCACTGGGGATGGCGCCACAGTTCACCCGTCGGAACGGCCCATTTCGAAATGGAGAATGCTCGTGGATCGCGCGGGCGATGATCTCTTTGCCCGTGCCGGTCTCGCCAAACAGGAGCACGGGGGCGGCGCTCCGCGATACGACGCGTGCCCTGGCCATGACGGCCGCCAACCCTGTGTCACCGCCGATGAGGCGTTCCTCGCCTTCGCGGAGGTTCCCGTTGATGAGGAGATCAGGGGTCAGGCGCGTTGCGGCGGTTGTCGCGGTCCTTGATTTCTGTGACATATAACGGATTATTGCCGGTTAGTATGACAGAAAATCCGTGTTATTTGATTGAAATGCATATAGCCACGGGAGAGAAGTCAAATTCGCGCCAGTTTCTTTGCGGTCCAGGTCTTGCCTAGAGAGCGGGGAGCATGTCCCGGCTCGCCCATCGATTCCACTTCTGTCCCGCGTTCTGTCGGTGCGTGTGTACGGCGCCGACGACCGGCTCTACTGCTCCGGTCCTCGGCTAACCAGCTCACGTTCTTCGCAGAAAAATCTTACCGGTACGCGATTGCGTAGCGGCTTTCGGGGCACCGACCTTCGAATCGGTGTGAGGAGTTTCGATGTTTCGCAGAGTGTTGATGTTCGCCGTGCTGTTCGCGGCGCTGACGCCGGCGGCCGGTTTGGCGCAGACCGGTGGAACCGTTGCCGGCCTGGTCCGCGATTCGCTCGGAGGAGCCATCCCCGGCGCGACCGTTCGCGTGGTGAACGAAGCCACAGGGGCTGCCCAGGAAACCGTCAGTGATGGCGAGGGCCGCTATCGATTCGACGACGTTGCGCCGGGGCAGTATCGCGTCGAGGCCACGCTCGACGGGTTCGAGCCGGCGGTTGGTCGAGGAGCCGTCGATGGGCGTCAAGCCGCGTCGATTGACGTGACTCTCACACCCGCGCGCTTGACCGAGGGCGTCGTTGTGACTGCGCGTCGTGTCGAAGAGGCCGTGCAGGAAGTGCCGATTCCGGTGTCGGTGTTGAGCGGCGAGCTCGTCGAGAGCGCCGGCGCGTTCAACGTGAACCGGGTGAAGGAGCTGATTCCAACGGTGCAGTTCTACTCGTCAAATCCGCGCAACTCCGCCGTCACGATTCGCGGCATCGGGTCACCCTTTGGCCTCACGAATGACGGCATTGAGCCCGGCGTCGGCTTGTACATCGATGGCGTGTTCTACGCGCGGCCTGCGGCCGCTACCCTCGACTTCCTCGACGTCGCGCAAGTCGAGGTGCTGCGCGGTCCACAGGGAACGCTGTTTGGGAAGAACACAACGGCGGGCGCGATCAACGTCACCAGCAAGCGGCCGAACTTCACGCCTGAAGCCAACGTGGAAGTGGCGTACGGC
>Ga0075421_100000495_pt1 | contig 41322 bp, 44 predicted proteins | sample SoiMetdeltSBSDD5_FD_75292 | JGI IMG/M metagenome (GOLD analysis project Ga0075421, IMG submission 75292) | Bulk soil microbial communities from a Populus tree surrounding site in Tennessee, USA - Soil MetaG P. deltoides SBSDD5 | ecosystem: Environmental > Terrestrial > Soil > Tree plantation... | reverse complement strand
ACCGGCCTGCTGTTGCGGGCACCCACCGCGCAGCCCCGGTCGGAGAACTGGATCGGACACACGGTCGGTTTCGTCAGCCAGCCCACCATCGAGCGGAAGACAACCAGGGAGAGCCGATCCGTGCTGCGGCTCAGCCCGGTACCGGCCGGCTGGATCGAGCTGCGGGCGGTGCGGTCCGGCCGCCTGTTCGCGCTGCTGCATCGGGTGCCCGGCCAGCCGTGGCAGCTGGACGGCGCCTACTCCCGTGCCGACCTGCCGCGGACCCTGCAGGTCGGCATCAACGCGCAGACCGGGTACGAATCCCCGGTGGCCGACCTCACCGCCACGCTGGACTGGATCCGCTTCAAGCCGACCGGGATCCCTGCTGCAGCAGGGGATCAACTCCTGACCCAGATCGCCGTCGCCGGCCGGTTCGACGATGGGTACGCGGCGTCTGCGCCAGAGCTGGAGCTGATCCGCAAGCACCTACTGCCCTACCTCACAGCGTGATCGGAGCGCCGACTCCTCGTGGCGGGTACACCTGCCTCGTGACCTGCACTGGTGATTGAGAAGCGAGGCCGCGAGTACGGGCTCGGGTTCGCCGACGATGCGAGAAAGCAACTGTCGGCGAGACCCCTTCAGAAATCACGAAGATTCATGAATCCTGCTCCGGCGCCCGAACGACACGACTCAGCTCAAGCGCCGCATCACGAAACACGATCACGGCATGATCGGCCAGCTAGCGAACCAACAGGTTGGGTCTTAGAACCCCCGCCCACAGCCCAATCACCGCTACGTCCGGCAGCTTACCCCGGCTGCCCAAGCATTACGTGCAGAACTTTCGAGAAGCCGCATAGGTTTCTGCGGGGTTTGATCTACTCATAGCCGGTGGCGACCACGAGGGCTTCGGCGAACAGTCTCCAGGTTGCGGTGCCGGGATACTGCTCGCCGAGGTTGGCATACAGCTGGGGTTGTGCCTTAATACATCGGGCGAGCGCATCGAGGAAGCGCTCCAGCGTATGGTTCTCCCACTCGCTTGGATGCGCCTGAAGATCGGCGAGCATCCGGTCGACGACTTGTGCGACATCGCCTGGCGAGGCCACCTCGCGTAGCTCTGCGCAGGCGTCGGCGTCCCCCTGTTGACCTTGAAATTCCACGCCGCCTTCGGCGATCATCGCCCGGCACTCCCCCACCGCCGCGACGATGAACAGCTCCTATTAGCGAGCGCACGGAAACTGGGCATGAGCGCCGACGCTCGATGATCTACTTTAGACGCTTCAAATGCGGCAATTGAGTGCGCCCGATCTTGCTGTGCTGATGTGCAAGTATCGTCGTGAACAGACCCTGTGGGACTCTGTTGCCTAATTCCGTGACACGCCGCGTGATCTGAGCATTTCCTCTTGCTGGTGCTGGATCATCGCGGTGGTGGCCGCCCATGGCGGCCGGCATGGGGAGGTGGCGTTGTGTCGGTTCAGCCACGGCCGTGGCCGGTGGTGCCTGTGGAGACCGCGGCTGTGGCGTGGGCGGCGTTTCCGAAGGGGACGCCCGAACGAGCGGCTTAGACACAGACCATCCAACGTTCAAGGTGCCCCACGTCGCACGTGACCCATACCAACCCCATGTGTCCTCCGTGCAGTCTCATATCATTGGACCGGGCTATCAGAGCCGGCCGGGGAACCATGCCGTTTTCTTGATCAGCATTGCCATACTCCGGTTTGACAGATGATACGGTCGGCTTCCCAGTAGTAACCGCGCTGCACACGAACGTGCTGGAACACTTTCTCCCGGTAGGCTGGAGGGAACGTCAGCCCGTGATCCGGGCCGCGTCGTCGCAGCTGTGTCCATTCAGAATGAACGAATCACTGACGACAGCCGGCGTCAGCGCCCGGCGCCGCGCGTCGACCACAAGCGTTTGAGCGGCAGCCGCGGGTACCGTCACCGGCAGATCAATGCTCCGCCCGGCAAACCGGGCGAGCCCGCACCCGGCGCGGGTGCAGCCGGGCGAGCACGCCGCCATCTGGACTATCGTCGCGCGTATGGAACGTGTGCTCGGCATCGGCGGATTCTTCTTCCGCGCCAAGGACCCGCAAGCATTGGCCGCCTGGTATGAGAAGGCCCTTGGCATCACCAGCATGGCCACGAAATGGTCGTGGGAGCAGGAAGCCGGGCCGACGGTGTTCGCGCCCTTCCCCGCCGACACCGACTACTTCGGGCCGATGGAGCAGCAGGTCATGCTCAACTTTCGGGTGCCGAACCTCGATGCCATGCTGGCACAGCTGCAAGCGGCCGGTGCCGTGGTCGAGGACAAAGTCTCCGAGGCCAGCTACGGCCGTTTCGGCCACGCCATCGACCCCGAAGGCAACCGCTTCGAGCTATGGGAGCCATGGGAGATACCCACCAACTGATGCTGTGGCACCTACCCAGACCATTCGTCGGTGCCCCGCGTCGAGGTAGGTGTGGTGCCCGGCAGCCGCGAGCCGGTGCACCGCCTCGCGCAGAAGTTTCGCCCGTTCGGGGAGAAACAGTCGGTTGCCGGCGATCGCGACCACGCCGTCGACCAGTAGGAACAGGGCAGCTTCGCGGAGGTGATGTCGCACAGGGAAGTCAAAGACGACTACCCACCGCGCGGCAGGCAAACCGTGATTGAAGTTACAGATCCGTGTGCGTGTGCTCACGAGTTACGGTGGACCGGTTGCGCGGGCCCCAGATCAGAGTGGTGAAGATGAGACCGACGACGCCGCCGATCATCAGGATCCACCCGACGACGTCTATGTCGACGCCGCCCACGTTGAGGTCGAGGGCGAAAGTGAGTATCGCACCCAGGACCAGGAGGAAGATGCTAGCGCCAATACCCATTTTCTGGGAGTAGCCACATTCGCGTCCAGCAAACTCTCAGCCCCCGTTGGTCTCGCGATCGGCAGGTGCTTTCTCCCTTTTGGCCAGCGCCACGAAGGGGATCGCCAACGCCCACAGTGCGCCCGACAGCAGATAGGAGGCGGGGTATCCCCACACGTCGGCGGCGCGGCCCAGCACCGGCTGCGCGGCCACACCCCCGCTGGAGGCCATCAGCGAGTCGAACGACAGGATCGTCGCCCGCTGCTGCGATGGGATCAGCCGGTTGAGGAACGCCTGCCGGATCGGCGTCGACGCCGCCGCGACCAGACCCCACACCACGATCAGCGCGATCACTACCCAGAACTCGGTGAACAGTCCGATCGCGACGATCGCCGCGGTGGCGGTGATCTCCGAGGCCAGCAGGGCCGAGGTCCGGTGGGTGAACAGCTTGCGCACCCAGCCGGCGGCGAACCCGCCGAGGATCTGCGAGCCGGCGACGATCGCCGCCACCAGGCCGGCGATGCCGTACGCCTGCTCATCCCCGTAAAGCTTCAGCAGGTAGGGCTGGAGCGCGTAGAACACGTAGATGCCGACGCCGCCAGTGAACACGCCCGCCAGCATCAGGTACCTGATCACCGGCACCCGCCACCCGTACTCCACCGAATCCGCCATGATCCGCCGGATCTCCGCGGTCGCCCGCCCGTCGCGTTGCGGGGTGAAGCCGATGTCGTGCATGAGCCATAAGGCGACGATGAACATGAGCCCGAGGATCGCGGCCCGAAGCACGAAGGGTGCGCCAAGGTTGGTCACCTGGGCCAGGTACCCCCCGCCGATGGAACCCGCCAGCATGCCGATGCCGGTGAGCACCTGGCCCCGGCCGAACACCGACTCGAGGGCACCGTCATAACCCGTGGCGTTCAACGCATCCACGAGCCAGGCCTCGGTGGCGCCGGAGAAGAACGTGAACCCGAGCCCGAGAAGCACCGACACTATGGCCCACTGCCAGAACGGCGCGTGCACCTGCCACAGCAACACATACAGCGCCGTCGACACGGCCAGCGTGACGGTGCCCAGCAGGAACGACACCCGCCGCCCGCGCAGGTCCGCCACGATCCCCGTCGGGATCTCGAAGATGACCATTCCCGCGGTGAAGAAGGCGTTGGCCGCGAAGGCCTCCAGATTGGACAGTCCGGCATCGAGCAGGAAGATGGTGTTGATGCCCCAGATCAGCGAGGCCGCGAGGGTGTTGCCCAGCAGGAGCAGGTAGTACGTTCGCTTGATCACCGTTGGAGTCACAACCACACGCAACCTACTCGATCGCCACATCATTCCATGCAGGTGGCGTGCTAACCGCTATTGGGAGCAGCCGGCGAGCTGGACGGGGATGTCGACTACATTGATCCGTGAGCCGTCCACCGGGGACGACTCGTAGACCTGTACCGTGCCGGGCCCCTGGACACACCCCCGATACGGCATGGCGACCGAGTAGGCGCCGTGGCACCCCCGGGTGCAGGTGGCGGTGGCGAATTTGGCCCCGATCTCCTTGCCCGACGAGTCGAGCACGCGCATGCTCACGGTCGCCTCGTACACGTCGGCGATGCCCGACACGGTGACCGGGCTGGTGACACGCTGCCCGATCACCGGGCTGAACACGACGATGTCCGGCAGCAGGTCGGCCATGTCGGCGCGGCCGAACGGCCCGCCGAAGGTCGGGGCACCGTCGGCGAGGAACGCGACCCGTTGCACGCCGCGGAACTGGGTGAGCGTGTAGACGACCTGGGCCTGGCGCATCCGCAGCCCGTTGCCCTCACCCTGGTAGAAGGAGGCGGGGAAGCTGACCGTCTCGGTGCCGTCCGCGATGCCCTTGATCTCGAATCGGGTCCCGGTGGCGAGGTAGCTGCCCACCCCGGCGTCACGCTCCACGTTGGACGGTCCGGCGATCAGCTCGGTCAGGGCGAGATGCGACGTGGCCTGGGTCACCGGCCGGGTGCGCGTGGTGGCGAAATGCTTGCCGCCACGGTGAAACCAGACCTGGATCGTGAGCATCCGCCCGTCCGTCGCAGGCGGCGTGGCCTCCGGCGAAAGCGGAAGCGGAAGCGACAGCGCAGGGCTCGGCTCGGCCGGTGTGGAAAGCGGCGCGGCGGAAGGGCCCGGGCCGAGCGAACCCGACCCGGACGGCGTGCAGGCGGCGGCCAGCAACAGTGGCAGGGAAAGCAGGGTTGTCAGGAGCTTCATGACCACCTTCCTACGGATCGTCCCTCGCCATGGCTTCACCGCCGGGTAACGGTCGCGTAACCGGCAGCTCGAGCCGGAACTCCGTGCCCACCCCCGGCTCGCTGCGCACGCGCAGGTCCGCGCCGAGCAGCCGCGCGTTCTCCCGCGCGATGGCGAGGCCCAGCCCGCTTCCGGGCGCGCTGCGTGCCGGATCGGCCTTGAAGAAGCGCTCGAAGATGCGGGGAAGGTGCTCGGCCGCGATACCCGGCCCGCGGTCGCTGACGTTTATCAACGCCAGATGGCCGTCGTCAGAGACGTCGACACGAACGTCCCGGCCGCCGTGCTCGACCGCGTTAGCGATCAGGTTGGCCAGCACGCGCTCCAGCCGCCTCGGGTCGGTCCAGACCCGCACGCCGGCACCGGTCACCTCGACAACCTCGCGCCAGCCGCGCTCGGCCACGATCGCTTGTATGTGCGCGACCAGCTCCACCGGTTGCGCGACCACGTCTTCCTGCCCGGCGTCGAGGCGCGAGATCTCCATCAGCTCCTCGACCAGGTGGCGCAGCCGCATCACGTCGGCGAGCAGTAGCTCGGCCGGGCGGTGCGCCTCGGCCGGAAGCGCGCCAAGGTGTTCGCGCAGCAGCGAGGCGGCGGCGACGAGCGCCGTCACGGGGGTGCGGAGCTCGTGAGCCACATCTGAGGTGAAGCGCCGCTCCCGCTTGATCTTCGCCTCCAGCGCCTCAGCCATGCGGTTGAACGACTCCGCCCAGGCACCGAACTCGTCGCGCCCCTTGACGGGCAACCGGGTGGCGAGCAACCCTTCCGCCACCGCCCGGGCGGCACGCGCCGCCCGGCCCACCGGCTCGAGCATTCGGCGCGCGAGCAAGTGGCCGACGAGCGCCGCGGTGAGCACCACCGCGATCCACGCGGCCAGCAGCGCCGCACGCACCTGCGCAAGCCCGTCGTGCACGGGATCCTCGCTGTGTACCACATAAAGCTCGGCGGTCGAACCGGGCACCCGCCCGCCCACGATGAGCAGGCTGCTCCCGCCCGGCCCAGCGATCCGCTCATAGACAACGTCGCCCGCGGCGGCCATCGCGCGGGTCTGCGCGGCCGGCGTCACTTCGAAGGATGGGTTTGACGCCGAGATTGCATCTTCTTTGATGAGTACCACATGATGGCCGCTTCCCTCGAAACTCGCCAGCAACCCGGTGGTGCGTTCGTCGTCAAGCGGCAGGAACTGCTGGGCGAGGATCAGCTGGTAGCGCAGGTCGCCCGAGGCGCGCGACAGCGACTGGTCGAACCTCGCGCGGCTGAGCATCACGTAGGAGCCGAGCGCCAGGGCGGCGGTGGAGACCCCGGCCACAAGGACGAAGGCGATGGTGAGCCGGCGCCGCAGCCGGACCGGCCGCCGCTTCGGCATATCACCCCTCCGCCAGCTTGTAGCCCGCGCCGCGCACCGTCCTGATCAGACGCGGGTTGGCCGGATCCTCCTCCACCTTGGCGCGCAAGCGTTGTACGGCGACATCGACCAGACGGCTGTCGCCGAGATAGGGATAGTCCCAGACCCGTTCGAGCAGCAGCTGCCGGGTGAAGACCTGGCCCGGGCGCCGGATCAGCTCGGCGAGCAAGCGGAACTCGGTCGCGGTGAGCACCAGCTCCCGCCCGCCCACACGCGCGGTGAACCGGGCAGGGTCCACCTCCAGGTCGCCCACGCGCAGGACCGTCTGCTCGCTGGGCGCGGACGAGCGGCGCATCAGGGCACGCACCCGTGCCACCAGCTCGGGCAGCTCGAACGGCTTGCGCACGTAGTCGTCCGCGCCCGACTCGAGCCCGACGACGACGTCGATGGTGTCGGAGCGAGCGGTCAGCATGAGGATCGGGACCTGGCTGGACCGGCGGATCTCCCGGCACACCTCGAAGCCGTCGATGCCCGGCAGCATTACGTCGAGCACGATGAGATCGAACTCGTGCGCCCGCCATGCGGCAAGCCCCTCACGGCCGTCCACAGCCACGCTCGTCTTGAGCCCGGCGCGCGTCAGACCGAGGGCGGTCACCTCCCTGATGGAGGCGTCGTCCTCGACGATCAGCACCCGGCCTTCCATGGCTCAGCCAGCGTGACACAACGGTTACGTCACTGTGAAGCGGCGGTTAGGGCGGGATTGGACCGTCGGGTCATGCGACTGGTAATCCCGACCCTCATCATCCTTCTCGCCGCCGGCGGCTGCGCCCGTGCGGCCGAAACACCGGCTCCCGCCTTCGAGACATCCGCACCGTCGCCCTCACCGCCCAAAGTGGAGGAGACCGCGGCGGTCAAGGCACAAACGCCACCGCAGGCGCCGGAACCCGCGCCCGCCGGCCTCCTAGTGGAGATGCGCGCCGCCAGCCACCCCGGCTACGACCGGCTCGTCCTCGAGTTCGGCGGCGAGAAGGCGCCTCCCCACCAGATGCGCTTCGTCGACGAGGTGCGCCAGGATCCGTCAGACATGCTTGTCCCCCTTCGCGGCACGCGCTTCCTGCTCATCGTCTTCGACGGCGCGACGCTCGACACCACCCGGTGGGAGATGGATGCGGGCAAGAGCCGCCGCTACACCGGCCCGGACCGGATCTCCCCGGATCTGGCTCTGCTCAAGCAGGTCGCGATCGCCGGCGACTTCGAGGCGGTGCTCAGCTTCGGTGTGGGGCTTTCCCGCGACGTCAAGCTGGACGTGCAGGTGCTCTCCGCGCCGGCCCGGCTGGTCATCGACTTCCGCTAGGTGGGCCCGCCTTGACCCGGCTCGCCGCAGGGCGGGCCACATCGATCCCGAACCGCATGCCGTGACTGTAACGCCGCCCTCCGATAGGTTCACACGGCATGAGATCCCGTATCATCACCGCCGTTGCGGCGCTGGTGTTGGCGATCGCCGGTGCGGCGGTGCTGCTGCGCGCCGGTGATGGCCTTACCGTCCGCCACACCAGCGTCGAAGGGGTTCCGCTGACCGAGGTGCGCTCCACTGCTTTGGCCGGCTCCCCGGGTGTCGTGGTGGCGCACGGGTTCGCCGGGTCGGCCCGGCTGATGATGCCCTTCGCCGACACTCTCGCCCGGCGCGGTTTCGCCGTGGTGCTGCTCGACTTCGCCGGGCACGGCCGCAACAGCTCGGCGGCCACGCGCGGTCGCGAGCTTGCCGTCGCGGTACGGCACCTGCGCTCGCTGTCCGGTGTGGACGGTTCCAGGATCTCGCTGATCGGCCACTCGATGGGAGCCGCCGTCGTAACCGGTTACGCCGCAAGGCATCCCGGCATCGCCTCCACCGTGGCGATCTCGCTCGGGGTGCTCCACGACGCGCCGCCGCGCATGCTGCTCATCGTCGGCGGCCTCGAGTTCCGGCACTTCCAGCGGGTAGCAGCGGCCGCGGCGGCGGAGTCCCGGATGCGCCGCCTGGTGACCGTGCCGGGTGTCGAGCACATCTCCGTGCTGTACGCGTCGCGCACCCACAACGAGGTCCTGCGCTGGCTCGGCGCGCCGCCCGGCCCCGATCCGCTGCCCTGGCTGAGCCTTTTCGGCGGCGGGCTACTGCTGATAGCCTTCGCCCTTGGGCTCTACCCGCTGACCGCCCTGCTCCCCCGCGCGAGCGCGACGCCCCCCGAGTCGCCTCCGGCCGACCTGATGCTGGCCGCCCCGGTCGCCGCCATGGCCGCGGTGCTCGTCGCCGCCATCCCCACCCTCACCGTAGGCGGCTATGTCGGGGTCTTCGCCGCCGTGACCGGCTCGGCGATGCTTTTGTGGGCACGCCTTCGCGGACATCCGGTCCGCATCGGCGGCCTTCCTGTGTCTTTTCCGGTTCTCATCGGGTACCCGATAATCTCCATCGCCGTCCCGATCCATTTTGGACTCACGCATGCCCTGCCCACCGGCCCGCGCTGGTGGCTGCTCCCGGCGATGGTCGGCGCGTTCGCCTCGCTCGGCTTGGGAACGATCGGGTTGACCGGTGGCCGTTTCTGGCCGACGGCCGGCGTGTTCGCCTGCGCCACCGCGATCCTGACGGCCGCCGCGCTGACCGGACTGGCGCCCGGCTTCCTCACCCTGATCGTCCCGCTGCTCGTGGTTTTGCTTGGCTGGCAGGCGATCTGGACCGCGATGCTGACCCGGGCCGGCGTGCCCGCCTGGCTGGTGGCGCTGGCCGGCGCGGTGCTGCCCGCCTGGCCCACGGCCACCGCGATGCCGCTGACCGGACCCTAGCGGGTTTGGCGCCAGGTGTCGGTGGAGTCCGCCTCCCAGGCGGCCTCGAGCGGATCGAGCCGCCGCGGTTTTGGCGCGGACGGTGGGGGCGGCGAGGACGGCCCGGTGGGGGCGGGCGCCAACCCACCCCTGATGGCGAACGCGGCGAGGGCGGTGGTGATGGGTACGGCGGCGATCAGGCCGAGGGTGCCGACGATGCTGCGCACGATCTCCTGCGTCAGCTGCTCGCTTTTGATCATCTCCAGCCAGCCGCCGTTGCTCTGCCCCGGCCCGGCGGTCAGCAGCAACAGCAGTGGCAGCGACGCACCCGCATAGGCCAGCACGATGGTGTTGATGACCGACGTGATGTGGGCGCGGCCGACCCGGCTGGCGGCGCGGTAGAGCTCGATGAAGCGCATCGCGGGGTTGGCGGCGGCCAGTTCGGTAACGGTGTATGCCTGGGTGACGGTGACGTCGTCGAGCACCCCGAGCGCGCCGATGATGATGCCGGCCAGCAGCAGGCCAAGCATGTTGACGTTGCCGTACTGGATGGTCAGGAACGAGGCCTGCTCGTCGGCGACGCCGGTCAGCTTCAGCGCCCACGTGCTGGACACGGCGAGCACACCGGTCAGGGCCAGGCTCAACAGGGTGCCAAGCACCGCCATCGAGGTCGGCGTGGTGAAGCCGTGCGTCAGGTACAGCACCACCAGCATGATCGCCGCCGAGCCGACGATCGCCACGAGCAGCGGTGACGAGCCCTGCAGGATCGCGGGCACGACGAACATGAGCAGCACCGCGAAGGTGACGCCGAGGCCGGCGAGGGCGGTCAGGCCGCGCCAGCGCCCGAAGGCGATGACGGTGAGCGCGAAGACCACCAGCAGCAGCCACAGCTGCGTGCCCCGCTCGTGGTCGATGACGTCGTAGACCTGCGCGCCCGGCTCGTCGAGGTTTTCACCCTGGACCAGGATCACATCGTCGCCCACGGCCAGCACGGGAGCGCCCGCCCCCGTGGGCAGCCTGGTCTCGATCGTCTTGCCGGCGTCGGGCCCGTCGTCGAGGCGCACAGCGGCGGTGCCGCACACCTGCAGCTGCAACGGGCCGGCCTCGGGAGGCTGCGGCGGGCAGGTGATCTGGTTGACCGCCGTCACGACGCCGGTGAAATGCGGCGGCCCGGTCCAGGGCTCGCTGGCGACCTTGCCCGGCCACAGCAGGATCAGCCCGATGAGGGTCAGCACGGCCGCCGGGACGACGATCGCCAGGGTCAGCCGCGTGGCGTGCCGCGACACCGGCATCGAAGCCTCGTCGGCATGGTGATGGACGCCGTGAGGCAGTTGTGGGCCGGACTCTGGCACCGGCAACCTCCATCCGGGGGCGGGTCAGGCCGCGAACAGCAGCGTCAGACCGGCATAGGTGTAGGCGAGCATGAGCAGCAGCAAGGGTAGCTGACCGGCCATGACCTTTCCCGGCGGGTAGACGCGCGTGGCGCGGTCATGGGCGGCGACCGCGCCGGTGATGTGGCCGGCCACCACCGCGACGACCTGCAGCACGGCGACGAAGCCCGGGTTGGCGAGCGTGGTGTCGAGGACCACTAGGCCGGTGTCCCGCCCACCGCGCACGGCGAGGATGAAAGTACGCTGCCCCTCGATGATCGCCAGCGAGTAGTAGTGCGCGAGCACGTAGCCCACGGCGATCGGCAGGATCGAGTGGGCGAACTCCCGCGGCCGCCGGCTGCACACCGCATAGCAGGCGCCGAGCACACCGACGAAGCCCAGCAGCCCGCCGGTGTCCCACAGCAGCTTCGACCCCGACCCCTGGGTCAGCGAAATCCATTGCGGCGCGCTGGAAAGGCTGTCGAACGCGGTCGAGCCGAGCAGGACGATGACGACCGCGGCGAGGCCTGGCACGACCGGCGTGGCGTCAAGACCGTCAAAAGGGTTGCGCAGCACGAGCCGGCCGTCATCGCGCCGGCCCAGCGGCGACAGGCGCGCCGCCAGGGTGGAGTAGACCTCGAACGGGTCGGCACGGGCGAACCACCCCGAGCCGAACAGCAGCGCACCGAGCAGGGTAAAGGCGGCGTAGAGGGCGAAGGCGAGGCGGACCGCCGGGACGGAACCGCGATCGGGCGGCACCAGCTCGAGCCAGACGAAGGCGAGCAGAGCCGCCGCGCCCGGCCACATGCCCCAGCGCTGCGGCATAGTCAGGATCCCACGGTCGGGCCCCTGGCCGGCCAGGCGTGACAGGCCGGCGTGCAGCGTGCGCATGGGGCTGATGAGCCGCCAGATCGGCCCGAGCAGCACTGACAGCAGCGGCATGCATACCCAGATCCAGACATAGAGCGTGCCGGGCGCGGCATTGTCCCGACCCAGCTGGGGGCCGAAGAGCATCTCGGCGAGGACCCAGCCGGCGAAGGCGAGACCGAGTACGCGCAGGGCGATCCGTGTGGCCGGGGCGTCGAGCACCTTCTCCAGCCCCGGCGGCAGCGGCCGTCCGGCCGCCGCGCCGCGCAACCGCGAGCGCGGCCACGAGCGGGTGAGGATGATGAACGTGGCGGCGAGGGCGACGAGCGCGCCCGCAAGGGCGTAACCGAACGGGACCGGCAGGTCCTGGCGGCCGCCCACCCCGTGGGCGAGGAAGTCGGCGATCATCTCACGGCCAGCTGCGTCAGCACCAGCCCGCTCTCGTGCGTCTCCACCTCGAACAGGCCCGTCTGCGTCGCGGCGAACTCGATGACCGCGTCGTTGCCCGGCCCAACCTTCGCCGTCAGGTCATACCCGTGCACGTGGACCTCGTCGCCGGTGTCGGAGTGGACGACAAGCCGCACCTTCTCCCCTTTGGCGACCTCGACCCGCCCGGGCGGCGGGCTGACGTTGCGCCCCCTGATGGTGATCTCGACTGCTCGCGCCTGTGAGGGGGCCGTCGAGGCCGAAGGCGGCGTCGAGGCCGAAGGCGGCGTCGCCGGCGGAGTGTCGGAGCAGGCCGTCAGGGCCAGCGCCACCAGCAAAAACAGGACAGTTATCCGGTTCAGGGCGTGCATAGCACCTCGACCCTCTGGGCGGCGTTGTTGGCGAACCCTCCCCGGTTCCAGATCTGGCGCTCCGGCTGCATCTGGCCGCCGGTGGTGATGGCCCGCGCCATGAGCACGTGCTCGCCGGGCGTGGCCTCCCACCGGAAGGCCCAGGCGCGCCAGGCCCAGCGGTGCTCGCCCGGTGGTTCCAGGTCGGCCGGTGCCCAGGTATGTCCATTGTCGACACTCACATGCACCGAGGCGACCGGCTCCCGCCCGGACCACGCTCGCCCGCGCAGCCGGACCGTGCCCGGCCGCACCACCCTTGTACGGGACATGAAGTCGGGGAATCCCGGCGGGATCAGCAAAGCCCGCGGGGCAATGCGCGTGACCGGCTCCCCCGGCTCCTGCGTGTCCTGCCGCAGACGGTACGCGACCGCCTGCTGGAAACCGGCGAACGGCTCGGCGACCGCGGTGATGCCCACAAGCCATTTGACGTGCGCCATGCCGTACCAGCCCGGCACCACCAGCCGCACCGGAAACCCGTGCTGCGGCGGCAAAGGCCGGCCATTCATGGCGTAGGCCAGCAGCACCTCCTCGCCCATCGCCACGTCAAGCGGCAGGCTGCGCTGGTAGTCCTGCTCCACGCCGCGTTCGACGCCATGGTCGGCGCCGGTGAAGACCAGCTCCACGGCGGCGGGATCGATTCCTGCGGATTCTATGAGGGTTTTGAGGGGTACCCCGGTCCACTCCGCCGTGCCCACAGCCTCCACGAGCCAGGGCTGGCTGATCGGTCTCGGATCGAGCCCGGCACGGCCGTTGCCGGCGCACTCCATCGTCACCCGGGCCGTGCGCGCGGGAAGCGCCCGCAGCGCCGCCAGGTCAAGCTCCAGCGGTTGCGTGAACAGCCCATCGAGGCGCAGCCGCCAGTCCGGGGCCGCGATCTCGGGGATGTCGTAGTGGATCAGCAGGTAGTGCAGGCCGACCGGGGTGAGGTCATAGCGCAGCGCCTCAAGCGGCATGCCGTGATTGCGGGCGGCCAGCGCCAGCTCCTGGGCACTGATGCCTTCGCCCGGTTCCGCGAGCCTGCCCGGCCCGCTGATCCCCTCCAGGGTCGTCATCGCCCTATTTTGGCCCACCGGTGTTGTGACATTCACTCACGGTCGGATATTTGCGCCATCCACCGACTTTTTTACGGCTTTCGCATATTGTGATGTATATCGATGCATTGCGAAGGAGAGGGGACCATGGCACTACGACATGCCACCCTGATCGCCGCGCTGGCCCTCACCCTGGCCGGCCTGGCGACCCCGACGCCGGCCCCGGCCCAACCCGCCACGCCGGCCAACGTCCAGGCACAGATCAACGCGCACCTGCGGGACTACCCCGGCGGTGTCCAAACCGGACCGACCGAGATCAGCTACGACAACGGCGTCTTCGTGATGACCTTTGTCCCGTCCGGCCCCGCCGCCACCGGAACCCCCGACTGCCCCGGTGGGTGGTTCTGCTTCTACGACTACGTCAATTTCGGCTACCCCCGCGGCAAGCTGTCGGCCTGCGCCTGGCAGGACCTCGCCAGGTGGGGATGGCAGAACCGGACCGAGTCGGCACACTACAACATGTCCACGGGATCTGTGGCGTTCATCAACCACGCCGACGGGTACACGCACCACAACTTCGATGTCGCTGTGTTCGGGGTGGGCACGAGCCAGCGGACGATCTGGGACACCTACCCGTACCGCAACACGGCCGACCACGTGCAGCGCTACTGCTGACACACTCGCCACGGCGGGGCCCTAGCGGCCCCGCCGTCCCTGTGACGTGATCGGGCCGCCAACGTGCGCTTTCGCAATGCCCGGCGTACGGGATCGTGCCGGAGGCGCTGACCGGCGCGCTCGCGCACGCAGCCGAGGTCCAGCGCGGTCATGGCTCGTGCGCTCGGTGCGCGGGGTCGACGCTATCCCGCTAGGTGACTCAGCTTGGTGGCGCCTCCCGCTCCCACGGCCAGGCGGAAGCGTGGCCGGCCTCGATCAGCGGGATCATGCGAAAGGTGGCGTCGGACAGGTCGCCGAACTCGTAACGGTTATGTGCGCCCGTCACACCGGCGGTCGGTGGATCGGACTCACCTAGGTTTATCGCGAAGATGGGCACTGTTGCGGGTACCACATGGGAAACCGCATCAAGAAGGGGTCTGTCGGAGATGATGACCACCCGGTCGTGACCGGTGTAGGTGCTGCGCAGCGTCTCGGCCGCGCGGGTGGCATGGCCGACCTCGCCCGTGCGGGCCAGAAACCTATTGGCCTCCTTCAGAATCGACGCACCCGGCGGCACGTCGTGGCGGAAGTGGCGGTCGGCGAAGCCGTACAACTCCGCGCCCGCGGCGGCCGCGGCGAGCGCCACGGCGAACACCGCGGCGGCCTTGGCCGGCGTGGGCAGGGTCTTTGGTCGCAGCTCCGTCGCTGCGCGCCGGCCGCCCGGAGTCATTGGTAGCAGCTCCGTCGCTGCGGGCCGGCCGCCCGGAGTCTCTGGTCGCAGCTCCGTCCCTGCGGGGCGGCCGCCCGGAGTCATCGGTCGCAGCTCCGTCGCTGCGCGCCGGCCGCCCGGAGTCATCGGTCGCAGCTCCGTCGCTGCGCGCCGGCCGCTCCGGGAACGGGCGGCCGGGCGGGTCATCGAGGCCGAGGTATCGACGAGGATGAGGGTCCGGCCGGAGGGTGCGGGCATGTTGCCCAGGGACGCTTGCAGGGCGCGGCCCAGCGCGTGGCCCCAGCGCAGCGATGGCGCCCGCTCGTGCGCGGCGACGAAACGCAACGGCAGCTGGCGCGAGCGGGCGACCCGCAGCGGGTCGGCGAGCCGGGCGGAAACCGTCGCGGCGACGTCGTCGTGGACGTCGGCCTCGTCGAAGCGGCGCAGGTTTTGAAGCAGGGCAAGGTATCCCATGGAGGGGATGACCGCTCGCCAGAGCAGCCGCTTGTCCACATTGGACCCGGCTAGGGAGAGGACGCCCTGCCACGTCATGCCGGCCGCCTTGAGCCGGGCAGGGTCGAGCAGCACAGCGGGATCCCTCGCGGCGGCGGTCGCACGCAGGCGGGCATTGGCGGTCAGCATCGGCAGCGAGCCGATCGATATGTCGTCGCGATGGTGGCGGCGCTCCAGCGCCACCTTGAACAGATCCCCTTGCCAGGCTGCCGCGGGCGCCGGGTGGACGAGGTCGATGACATCGGCGAAACGAAATCCCTTGGTGGCCGTGTCGTGGCGCAGCATCGCCGGCTCGGTGTAAAGCCGCGCCACCGCATCGGCGATACCACGCTTGACCGGCTTGGGGATGGCACGGCCATGCCTTTCCACCCAGTACGAAAGGCCTCCCCCGGGTCGTCGGCGCGCAGCAGCACCGAGCCCACGAGCCTTCGCGAACCGGGCAGGCCCGCGGAAAGCATCGCCTTGGCCGCCTCAAGCGCGCCCGCCAGCGCCGCCGGACGCAGGCCGGGCTCGGCCCGCAGCCACCGGAGGAAAGCCGCCGTCCACTCCGGATCGGCGACCGCCACTTCGTGCACCAGCGGCGCGAAACGGTCGTGAAGGTGTGCCTCGATCTTCTCACCAAGGCTCGCCACGGTCAGCAGGAACAGTTCATTCTTCATCGGACACTCCCCGAGTTCCAGGTGGCCGGAGCCCCGCGAACCCCATCGGGCGCGAGCCACACCGGCCTTCGCACCAGGGAGGCGCGCAAAAGGCGTCAGCGCGTTAGCCTTTAAGCGTCTGGGATGCGTGTCTGTACAGAAAGGTACGGGCCGAAGACCAAGCCCCGCAACGCAATTTCAGCACACCTCAAGGGCCGCTCTCCGCGTGAGCGCGCCCGGTGTTCTCCTCATCCCCACCCCGTATCCACACGTGCACATGGTGGCAGCGATTGTCAAGTGGAGGACCGACCTACCGTTCGCTGCATGTAGGCGGCGATCCAGCCGTCGGCGACCCGCTCCTGCCACAGCCGCACCACCTCATCGTCGTAGGGCAACGGGCCGGGCAGGCTGTTGAGGTGGCGCTTGGTCGTGGCGAACGTGGGCGGCGGGATGCTGCCGGCCAGCCGGGCCGCGTGCGCCACCGCCCGCTCCTGCAGCGCATCATGCGCCACCGCCCGCTCCTGCAGCACATCATGCGCTACCGTTTCGTCGACCAGGCCCTGGGCGAGGGCGGCGTCGGCGCTCACGAGCTCGCCGGTGTAGGCGAGGCGGCGGGCCTCGACGTGGCCGAACGCGTGCTCGACGATGTCCAGCGCCGCTGCCGGAAAAGGCACGCCCACAAGCATTTCCGGGATACCGATGCGGCCCGCGGCCATGATGCGGTAGTCACACGCTGCCGCCAGCACGCATCCGCCCGCGATGGCGTGGCCGTTGATCGCGGCGACCACCGGCCGGTCGCAGGTGAAGACGGCGGCGAAAGCGTCAACGAGCGCGGGGATGAAGGCGCTCACATAGCCGGCGCCGCCATCGAGCACCCGCCACAGGTCCACCCCGGCGGAGAACGCCGGACCCGCGCCGGTGAGGACGACCGCCCTGGCATCGATCCCCCGGAACGTCTCCGCAATCGCTTGGCACAGCTCGAGGTCGAGGGCATTGACCTTGCCGTGCTCCAGCCGGACCACGGCGATGCCGTCAACGCTCTGCACCGAGATCATTGGTAGACGGTATCAATAGCTATGGCGTTCGAGAGTGAACCGCAACTCCGGGACTGGCTGCACGGGCACGGGATTGACACGTCGGCCTGGGGAACAGGTGAGTACAAGTCGCTCGGTGACCTGTGGGCGGAGTACCGCAATGGTGAGACTGTCTTCACCGATGACCCGCCCTGCCGGAACACCTCGGTCGTGAAGGTGTTCATACGCGACGGGGACAGGCTGCTTTTCGAGGTGGAGCAGGTGCTCGCCGGGGGCGAGCGCAGGCCGAGAGACTCCGTGCCGGCGGAGAAGATGAAGCCCGGGGAGACGGTCCGGCAGGCCGCGCTGCGCTGCGTGCGGGAGGAGCTCGGCATCGCCATCGACGATGACGCTTCCGGATGCGGCGAGTCACCGGTTTCGGTCCAGGTGCGCATCTCACCGTCGTATCCCGGGCTGAAGACGCGTTACACCTACTTCGAGTGCGAGGTCGACGTTCCCGGCCTTCCCGAAGGTCGCTTCACCACCGGCGAGGCCGGCGATGCGGTCAGCGAGCACGTTTGGCAGTGGCGGCCGGAAAAGGCGGTGCGCGGCACCCGTGATCACCGGTAGGTTCGCCATGTGCCCGCCAAACTCGCCGTCGACGCCCGCCAGCTGGTGAAATCGTTCAAGGGACGCCTTGCGGTCGACCATGTGACCCTCACGGTCGCCGCCGGTGAGCGGGTCGCGTTGCTCGGGCCGAACGGCGCGGGCAAGACCACCACTTTGCTTATGCTGCTGGGTGCGGTGACACCCGATTCGGGGACGGTGGAGATCTCCGGGCTGCGTCTGCCGCGCCATCGCTCGCGAGCCATGCTGCGGGTCGGTTTCGTCGCCGGGTACCTGCCCCTGCCAGAGAACCTGACGGTGCGGGAAAGCCTGGAGCTGTTCGCCGGTTTCGCCGGGCTGCGTCGCCGCCAGGCCGGCATCGACGAGGCTGCCGCCGCGTTCGGGCTCTCCGAGCTGATGCCGCGGCGCAACCAGGAGCTGTCAAGCGGGCAGCGCACCCTCGTGAGCATCGTCAAGGCCGTCCTGCACCGCCCGGACCTGCTCATCCTCGACGAGCCCACGGCCAGCCTCGACCCCGACATCGCCGCCCGGGTCCGCCAGGCCATGCTCGACGCGCATCGACGCGACGGCACGGCGCTTCTGGTGACCAGCCACAACATGCGCGAGGTGGAAACGTTGTGCGAGCGGGTGGTGCTGCTGTCGCAGGGGCGTGTGGTCGCCGACGGATCGGTGTTCGACGTCGCCTCCCAGTTCGACGTCGAGGATCTGGAAAGCGCGTTTCTCGCGGTGGCTCAAGCGCAGCGGGGGTTGCTGTGAACTTTATCCGTGTTGGAGCGGTGATCCGCCGCCACTGGCTGGTGCTGTGGCGCGGACCGCATCGCTGGTTCGAGATCGCCTTCTGGCCGGTGATGGACGCGATCCTGTGGGGATCGCTGGGCGTGTACATAGCCACCGCTGCCGGATCGGCCAACTCGACGGTGGTCGCCCTCATGCTTGGCGGCATGACGCTGTTCTGGACCCTGACGGTGGTCCAGATGACCGTGTCGCTGTCGGTGATGGACGAGACCAACACCCGCAACCTGCTCAACGTGCTCACCACGTCGGTGACGCCGGTCGAGTACCTCTTCGGGGTGGCCGCCTTCGGCCTGATGAAGCTTGCCCTGACGATGACGACCATCACGGTGATGACCACCCTCGTCTACGGATTCGCGCTCAACTCGCTGGGTTGGAACGCGGTGCCCATCCTGCTGCTGCTGATCGTCAACGGCTGGGCGCTGGGCTTCGTCATCCTGGGGCTGGTGCTCAGGTTCGGGCCGAGCGCGGAGATCCTGACGTGGGGTCTGAACTACGTCATGCTCTCGATCTCCGGTGTGTTCTTCCCGCCCTCGGTCCTGCCCGGCGGGCTCGGCGACGTCGTCCGCTACCTGCCCACCGGATTGGCTTTCGACGCGATGCGCACCATCCTGCGCGGCGAGCCCGCGCCGGCCGGAACGCTGTGGGGGGCGGCCGCCGGTTCGGTGGTGGTGCTGGTGCTGGCACTGGCCTTCTGCGGCTGGATGCTGCGAGTGTTCCGCCGGCGGGGGTTCGTCACCCGGTACTCGTAGAGTGTTCATTGTGCCGCCATCAAAGGCTGAGGAGCGCGACGGTGTGCCGCTGACCAACCTCGATCAGCCGCTGTTCGAGGACGCCGGGGCGACCAAACGAGACCTTGTCGATTATCTCGACGCCGTCCGGGACAGGATCATCCCGCAGCTGCGCGACCGGCCGCTTTCGGTGATGCGCGTGCTGCGCGGCCAGAAGCCGTTCATGCAGAAGAACATCCCGAAATACACCCCGGAGTGGGTTCGGACGGTGTCGCTGTGGGCGGAAAGCTCCCACCGCGAGGTGTCGTACGCGCTGTGCAACGACCGGCGAACGCTGCTCTGGTTCGCCAACCAGCGGGCGGTGGAGTATCACCCGGCCCTTGTCCGCGCCGGCGACTGGGCCCACCCCACCCACCTGATCCTCGACCTCGACCCGCCTTCGGACAGCGCGTTCGCGCTCGTGGTGCGGACCGCCGAGCTGGTCCGCCGGGCCTTGGCGGACTCCGGACTGGCGGGTGCGGTGAAGACCAGCGGCGCCAAGGGAGTTCACGTGTTCGTGCCCCTCGACGAGCACCCGGCCGCGCATGACGTGGCCGCGGCGACCCGCGCCCTCGCCGCACGGGCCGAGCGCCTCGACCCGGACCTGGCGACCACCGCCTTCATCCGGGAGGACCGCGGCAGCAAGGTGTTCATCGACTCGACGCGGGCCGGTGGAGCCACCGTGGTCTCGGTCTACAGCCCGCGGCTGCGCCCCGGCGTCCCGGTCTCCTACCCCGTCGGCTGGGACGACCTCGACAGCGTGACCCCGGCCGATTTCACCTTGCATACGGCGCTGCGGCTGCTCGGCGAGCGTGACCCGTGGGCCGAGCAGATGCCCGAGCCGCAGCGGCTCAGCCCCGAGCTGATCGAGGAGGGTCACGCCATTCCCATCGCCCGGGTACAGGCTATGCACGAAGGCAAGCGCCGCGCCCGCGCCCGCCGCGGCTAGGCTTTGTTGAGCGCCTCGCGGATCTCGGTGGTGTGCGCCTCGACGAGATCCGGCCGCCCGTGGTACTGCGCGGGTGTGTTCTGGAACAGCGCGATCCGCCACGTGCCGTCCCGGTTCACCGCGACGAGCGATTGCACCGCGTTCGTCGCTGGGTTCGGCTCCGCCTGGCCGGGCGGCACCATCCCCACGATCGCCCGCAGCAGCACGACGCCTTCGTTCAGCGGCCGCACCTCGCGCACCTTCCATGCATACGACGCCGTGGGATGGTCGGCGAAGATCGACGCCAGGTGCTCCTCGACCTCCGGGCCCCGCATCTGGCCGCCGTCGAACCCGATCAGCGCGGCATCACCGTCGAACAGCGCGGCATAGGCCTTCGCATCCCGCCGGTTCCAGGCGGTCAACAGCTCCTCATGCAACTCAACAACCACCGACTCCGACATGTCGCCTATCCTGCCCTCCTTCCCCGACCCGCGCACCCGCACCCGCCGTTGCCGCACGCGGGCATTACAGTGCTGACGTGACCGGCCTGGACATGTCTGCTGACGCGCTGCTCCCGATGGTGGTGCAGGTGCTGCAGGATGCCGGCAAGGCGCTGTCACCGGCCGACATCCGCCAGGCGCTGCAGGCCGCCGGGATGTCCAAGGCAGACGCCGACAAGGCGTGGTCGGTCGTCCAGAAACACCTGAAAGCCCACAAGCAGGTGTCTGTCGAAGGGAGCCGTTACCGGTGGGCCGGCCCGGAACTGCCCGACCTATCGCCGGCGGAAGCCGTTGACCTGCTGCTCAAGGATGGGCTACCCGGTCCGAGGAAATCCGCCCTGGCCAGGCTGATCCGTGAGGCGCTGGCCGAACCGTCGGGACAGGACGGTCCCGGCGAGGTGGCCCGGCGGCGCCAGGCGCAGATCGACGGGGTCCGGATGCTGGCCGAGCTTGCCAGCGAGGTGGAAGAGCTGCTGGCCAACGAGACCGAGCCGCCGGTCATGATCCGCCAGGTGCGGGCGTGGGTGAAGCGCAGCGGGCTCGACCCGGTCGGCCGGGCGGGTGAAGCGACCAAGTTTGACCGTACGAAGCATCGGCCAATTGTGGGCCGGATACGCGACGGGGCATCGGTAATTGTGGTACGGCCCGGGTATGTCTGGAAGCGCGGCAACGAGGATGTGCTGCTGGGCAAGGCCGTCGTCGAGGAATAGGTGAGCTTTGAGAAGCGGAAACGGACTGGATTTCGGGACCTCGACCGTCTTTGTCGCCTCGCCCAAGGGCGTGGTGCCGATCGGCGAGTCCTGGCCGTGGATGCCGTCCCTGGTGGGCTGCGTCGACGATGGGTCGGTACTCGTGGGCGAGCGAGCCCTCGATGTAGACGACAGCCAGCTTGTGCGATCGATCAAACGGTTCATCACCGAGGGCCGGACCTTCGTCCAGCTCGACACCCCCACCGGCGCCCGTGATATGCGCGTCGACGAACTCATGGTCGAGATGCTGCGCGAGTCGGCGCGGCGCGCCGCGGCCAAGGGCCTCGACATGGAAACCGGCGCGACGACGCTCGGCTGCCCCGCCATGTGGGACGGCGAACAGCGGCGGCGCCTGCACGAGCTGGCCCGCCGCTCGGGGATCCGGCTGACCCTGGCCAATCTCGTCGACGAGCCGGTCGCGGCCGGGATCGCTTGGCTGTCAAGGCAAAAGAAGGCCACCGCGCCGCTGCGCGTGGTCGTGTTCGACATGGGCGGCGGCACCCTGGACATCGCCGTGCTAGAGGTGCGCGGCGACGACCTGCGGGATGTTTCGGTGCTAGCGGCTCTGGGCGTTGCCGAGGCCGGCAACGCCCTCGACAGGGCGATCGCGGAAGATCTCGAATACGCACTGGCCGCCGCGGGTATCGACGTGAGGACCCTCGAGAGACCGCGCCGTGCCCGTGCCCGGCTGCAACACGCCGCCCCCGACGTGAAGGTCAGCCTCAGCAGCGTCGCGGAGGTTGATGTCAAACTCCCCCGCCGCGAGTTCGGCGTCGCCTCGATCCCCTACAGCCGGACCCAGCTCAACGAGGTCTTCTCGGAGCAGATGGACCGCGCCGAGCAATACGTGGCAACCGCGTTGCGCATCGCATGCCTGCCCGCCGCCGTCGACGGTGACTCCGCCCATGACATCGCGCGGGCGCCCCTGGACACGCTGACGGAGCAGGTCGACGTCGTGGTGCTGTCCGGCGGCATGACCCAGATCCCCTATGTCACCGAGCGGCTCAGGCGGCTGTTCGGCCCGGCCACGCGCATCGAGCCTGCCTGCCCGGCGCCGGACGAGGCAGTCGCCGCCGGCCTGGCAAAGGCTGCCGGTTACAAGCTCATCAACAAGTACCGCCCCGGCTTCGACATCATGCTGGTGTGGGACGGCGGCCGGCAGCAGCGCACCGTCTATGAGGCATACACCCCCCTGCTGGAGATGCGGCAGATCGCCCAGGGCTCCGGTGACCTGCGTTTCATCCGCAGCGGCCGGGACCTGACGCTGCCTCGCGCTGGCACCGGCCGGCTGCGCGTGATCTCACACTCGGGCCAGAAGGTCAAGGCCACGCTCAACGGCTCCAACTTGGACGGTTTCTCGGTCGCGCTCAGCGACGACGACGACTTCGAGTTTTCGATCTACCCTAGTGGGCGGATCCACCTCAGCGACGCGAAAGGCGACTACGAGGGGCATCTTGACGGCTGGCACATACCGTCGCAGGCGGCGCGCGGCGCTAACGACCCGGCGGCGCGCGCGCGGCGCTAACGACCGGGCGGCGCCGCTATAGTGGATCACCGTTTCGCGCAAGCTTGCCGCTGGAGGGTAGCCAGGATGAGAAACCGCCGGGTCAACCTGCTCGATATTGGACTGGACCTTTCCTTCGACGCCTCCATGACCTTCGTCCAGTCGACCTTGCAGAACATCAACGCCGGGTGGCAGGCGCCCATCGTCGACATCGACTTCGTCAGGTCCCGCGATCTGGGGACGGTGCTGGCCGCCTTCACCGCCTCATGCGACGTGCTGCACGTCATGGCGCACGGGGATTACAGCGGAACGCCCACCTTCAGCAGCAGTGACGGCACGACGGTCGTCTCGATGGAGAAGCTCGGCCTGCTCGCGGCGGATCAGGGCAAGGGCATCAGGACCGGCGCCGTGCTGGCCGATGGCTGCAAGACGGGCACCGGCGCCTGGCAGACCGCCGTGCGGGACTGCCTGCACGACAACGTCACCTATATCGGCACCTCCGCGCAGGTGGGCTGGCACGAGGGCACGGTTTTCTGCTCCGCGTTCTACGGTGCCCTGTTCCGCAACAAGGGCAAGGGGATGTCCGCGGCCGAGCAGGCCGAAGACGCCGCGTATCGAGCGATCCGCGCCTACATGGAGATCACCGGCAGGGCCTGCCCGTACAAGGTGAAGATCCTGAAACCCAGCAGCTGGGCCCGGAAGGCGCTTGCCGGATCCTGACCGCACGGCCGGCGTGTAGCCACAACGCCCGGCCCGGTCAGTTGATGCGCAGCAGCAACTGGTCCTCTTCCACGACAACGAAGGCGCTGGGTTCGGTGGAGTGGCACACCAGCAGGCATTGGATCAGGTCGTCGTCGGTCCTGGCGACGATGCGGCCGATGGCGTCGGCGTGCCCCAGCACGCTCAACGCCACCGTGTCGCCGATGCCCACCAGCTCGGCAGAGCGGGTCGTCCACAGGCTCATCGCCACAGCCCCACGCCGAGGTCCAGCGGGCGACGCGGCAGCTGCTCGAAATCGTAGTCCCGCAAGGGAATCTCCGGTTGCCAGCCGTTCCAGCCCTGCGCCACCATCGAGCGCTGCAGGACCTGAAGGCACATCGTTGAGCAGTTCCAGCCTTGTGTATTGCTCTGTGCGTTTGCCTGTGTATTTGTCTCGGATGCTTGTCCCGTCATGGCACATCAGCCTGCCTCGATCACTGCGGACGCCGTAAGCACCGTTGAAGGACATTCCGGGGCGCACGGCGGTCATTCTCCTGACATAACTAACTAGGTATTGATAGTATGCTGCGTACACCCTAACGTGGGGATGGGCTTGGCCGCATGGGGAGGCGGGACGCGAATGGACAACCCACCGACGCTGCTGGCGGTCCTGGTAGGCAACGCCGAAAGGTCGCACGCCGAAATCGTCGACGGCTACCACGCCTGCGCGCGTGAGCACGGCGAGGACGCGGCGATCACGGTGCGCACCCTGCGCCGCTGGATGAACGGGGACGTGCGCACCAACGCCCGCCCCGCCCAGCGGCGGGTGGCGCGGCTCTACTGGGGCTACTCGATGACGGAACTCCTTGCGCCGGCCCAGTTTGACCCACTCGCAGAAGACGTCCGGCGAAACCCGCCGGGCAAACGCCGGACCATAGAAAGGCGGATGGCCATGTCCGTACACCGCGCCGCGCAGTTCGCCTCCTTCGCCGAGGTGACCAACATCGGGCCCGAGACCGTCGACCAGCTTCGCGACGAGATGGCGCGCCTGGCCAACGCCTACGTCCGCGACCCGCTCGCCGAGATCATCGGTGACCTGATCGCGTTGCAGGACAACGTCTTCACCCTCCTGGAGGGCAAGCAGCGGCCGACCCAGAGCGGGGACCTCTACGTGATCGCGGGGATCGTCTGCGGCATGCTGGCCAAGGCGAGCCACGATCTGGCCCGCCCGCATGACGCCATGACTCAGGCCCGCACCATGTTCGTGTGCGCCGAGAACGCCGGGCACGTCCCGCTGCAGGCATGGGCGCGAGGCCAGCAAAGCCTCATCGCCTACTGGGCCGGGCGGCACGAGGAGGCGGCGCGCTTCGCGGCCAACGGCGCCGTGCTCCTGGGCGACCACACCGGGACTGTCGCGGCGTGGCTGCCCGCGCTGGAGGCCCGCGCCCACGCACAGTTGAACCGGCCGGACCGCGCCCGCACCGCCCTGCAGCGCGCGAGCGATCTGCGTGACCGCATCGTCCTTGACGACCTGGACGGCGTCGGGGGCCTGTTCACCTTCCCGCTGGCCAAGCAGCGCTACTACGCCGCCGGATCCTATGTGCACATCGACGGCGCCGACAGCGAGGCCGTCACCGAGGCCTCCTCGTCGCTGGAACTGTTCGAGGGCGGGGACTATCGCTCCTTCTCCGACGAGGCGGCGGCGCGCGCCGAGCTTGCCCTGGCCCACGTCCACAATGGCGACATCGACGGTGCGAGCGCGTCGATGGCCGAGGTCCTTGCGCTGGAACCGAACCGGCGCATCCGCGGCCTGGTGACCACCGTGCTGCGCCTGCACACCGCGCTGCGCGACCCCCGCTTCTTCGCCTCACCCGTTGCGCGGGACCTGCGCAACGAGATCGAGGCGTACTGCCGGATCCCGGCATCCATAGTCGCCGAATGAGGCCCCGTCTAGAGTTTTATCGTGTACCCAGTCCGGCTCGGCGGGCCGCGGACGATGCTGAGGGAGTTCGAGCCGGGCGACCTCGACGCCACGATGGGAATCGTCGGCGACCCGGAGGTCACCCGCTTCCTCAGCTTCGACACCCGCACCCGCGACGAGCAGTCGCTCCTGCTAGCCGCCGACATCGAGCGTGCACGATCCGATCCACGGCCCGACTACTTCCTCGCCGTCGAGGAGCTGCGGTCCGGCACGCTCATCGGCTTCATGCGCACGGGCCTGATGCGCCACGCGGGCGGCGAGATCGGCTACGCCACGCGCAAGGACCGGTGGCGGCAGGGGCTGACCGCGGAGGCGGCCGGCGTGATGGTCGACTTCTGTTTCAAAACCCTTGAGCTGCACCGGGTCCAGGCCGCCTGCGGGCCGGACAACACCGGCTCGCAAGCGCTGCTGGTCAGGCTCGGCTTCCAGCGGGAGGGCCTGATGCGCGACCACGTCTTCACCAACGGCGCCTGGCGCGACTCGATCCTCTACTCACTGCTCAGCCACGAGTGGACCGGCCGCTGAACAGCTTTCTCAGCTCGTCCGCCCACAGCACCACGCTCGCCAGCCCGGTGCATACAAGCCATTGACCGGCGCTAAGCGGTGCGGTACCAAATGCGGCATTTAATAATGGAAGATGCACGACCGCTATCTGAAGCAGCAGCGAGAACCCGACCGCGGCCCACAGCAGCGGGTTGGAGAACGGGCGGCGGAAGGCGCTGGCGTGCCGCGAACGGGCGTTGAAGCAGTTGAAGAGCTGGGCCAGCACGAGGGTGGTGAAGGCCGCCGTGCGCGCCACGGTCAGATCCTCCGAGCCCTCGATGAGACCACCCGGCAGGTACATGTCAAGGGCCACAAGGGTTACCACCGCCATCACCAGCCCAATGAAGGCGACCTGGCGCTGCATCGCCCGGTCGATGATGCGGTCACCCGGGGGGCGTGGCGGCCGCCGCATCACCTCCCCGGCCGGGCGCTCGATGCCGATGGCCAGCGCGGGAGCGGTGTCGGTCAGCAGGTTGACCCACAGGATCTGGGTGGCGAGCAGGGGGACCGCCAGGCCGTCATCGGCGTTGAGGCCGATGACGCCGGCGAATACCACACCGAGGAACATCGTCAGCACCTCGCCGATGTTCGACGACAACAGATATCTGAGAAACGCGCGGATGTTGGAGAAGATGCCGCGGCCCTCGCGGATCGCGGTGACGATGGTGGCGAAGTTGTCGTCGGCGAGGATCATCCGCGAGGCCTCCTTGGTGACGTCGGTGCCGGAGCGGCCCATGGCGATCCCGATGTCGGCGGCCTTCAGCGCGGGCGCGTCGTTGACCCCGTCGCCGGTCATCGCCACCACGCTGCCGTCGGATTGCAGCGCGTCCACGAGGCGCAGCTTGTGCTCGGGCGCGACCCGCGCATAGACCGACCGTTCCCGCGCGACCTGGACGAAGCCCTCCTCGTCGAGGCGGTCGAGCTCGGCGCCGGTCATCGCCGGCTCATCGTCAGCCACGACTGCCAGGGAAGACGCGATGCGGGCGGCCGTGCGCGGGTGGTCCCCGGTGATCATAACGACGCGCACCCCGGCCGCGCGCGCCTCCTGGACCGCCTGGCGCGCCTCGGCCCGGGGCGGGTCGATGATGCCCACCATGCCCACGTAAATCAGCTCGCGCTCAAGGGATTCCGCCTCGGCGGGCGGGTCGAGGGACTCGGTCGGGCGGTAGGCCACCGCGAGGGTGCGCAGGGCCTCGCCCGCCAGGCGCTCCACGGTGGACAGGATCTCGTGTCGCCGGTCCTCGGTGAGCGGCCGCACCTGCGCGCCCACGCGCTCGTTCGTGCACCGGGTCAGCAGAACGTCGGGTGCGCCCTTGGTGAACACCGCCAGCCGCCCGCCCCGCTCCTCGTCCGCCTCGATGCTGCTCATCAGCTTGCGCTCGGAAGTGAACGGCACCTCCCCGACGCGGTGAAAACGCTTGCGGCGCATGCCGGTCAGCGAGTCCACCTTCGCCTCGGCCACCAGGAACGCAGCCTCGGTCGGGTCGCCGCGCACCACCTCACCGTCGACCGTGGCGTTTCCGGCCAGGCTGCCACCGGCGAGCACCCAACGCACCTCGTCGAGGAGCGGCCCCTCGGCCAGCGGCCCGCCACCGTCGGTGATCTCCCCGCTCATCTGGTACCCGCTACCGCTCACCGAGACCTCGCCCGACGCCGTGGCGACCCGCTGGATCGTCATCTCGTTGCGCGTCAGCGTCCCCGTCTTGTCGGTGCAGATCACGCTCGCCGACCCGAGGCTCTCCACCGACGACAGCTTCTTGACGATCGCGTTCTGGCGGGCCATGCGCTGCACGCCGATGGCGAGCACGATGGAAAGGATCGCCGGAAGACCCTCGGGGACCGCCGCCACCGCCAGCGAGACCCCGACGAGCAGCACATCGACGGCGTCGGCGACGGTGCGCACGCCGCCGGTGAGCACGATGGTGCCGACGACGATCACAGCGATGCCGACGACCCCGATGCCGAGCACCCGGCCCAGCCGCGACACCTCCCGCTGCAGCGGCGTGGGCTCCTCCTTCGTCTGCTCCAGGAGCGCCGCCACGCGGCCCATCTCCGTGGCCATACCGGTCGCGGTGACCACCGCCCGGCCGTGCCCGCTTGTCACCGCGGTATCGGCGAAGACCATGTTGGTGCGGTCGCCCAGCGCCGCCGGCTCGCGCAATGGCACCACCTGCTTCAGCTCGGACTCGCTCTCGCCCGTGAGCGCCGCTTCGGCCGTTTGAAGGGAGGCGCTCTCGACGAGGCGCCCGTCGGCGCCGACCTCGTCGCCCTCCTCCAGCACCAGCAGGTCGCCAAGCACGATCTCGGTCGCTGGCACCTCCGCCGGGCTGCCATCGCGGATCACCACGGACTTGGGCGCGGCCATGCGCTGCAGCGCCGCCACCGCCTGCTCCGCCTTGGCCTCCTGGACGTAACCCAGCAGCCCGTTGGCGATGACGATCCCCGCGATGACTATGGCGTCGAACGGTGTGCCGTGGGCGCCTTCGATCCACCACGCGCCCAGCGCGACCGCCACGGCCGCGATGAGCAGGTAGACGAGCGGATCGGCGAACTGCTCGAGCAGGCGCCGCCACGCTGGTACCGGACGGGCGGGCCGTAGCTCGTTGCGCCCGAAGCGTTCCAGCCTCTCCGCCGCCTCGCCGGCGGTGAGCCCGCGGACCGCGTCGGTGCCGAGGTTCGCCGCCACCTCTTCGGCCGGCAGCAGGGACGGGTCGGACCCGGGCGTCATACGGCCACGTTATCGGCCCGCACCTGCCTAGAGGCGCGGCATCCTTCACGCCGATCCCGCACAGGTTTTGACTCACCTTCCATGCGGGTACCCGCATGCATGTCCCATTCATCCACGACGTGCCGGCCGCTGAGCCGCCTCATCCGCGTGGGAGGACGGGCGATTCACCTGCGGCGCACACCTGCGCCGGGGCAGCCGTGGGCGTTTTTCGTCCACGGCCACTACGGCTCTGCTCGAAACTGGACCGACCTGTCCGTCATGTTGCACCCCGGTGTCGACGCGGTCGCGATGGACCTGCCCGGCTCCGGCGACAGCGAGCCGGCCGACTGCTACTGCGTGCCGTGCACCACCGCCACGGTGGCCGCCGCCATCCGGTCGGTGACCGACGAACCGGTGCACCTGGTCGGCAACTCCTACGGCGGCACGGTCTGCCTGCGCCTGGCGGCGACCCATCCACGGCTGGTGCGGTCGCTGACGCTGATCAGCCCCGCGGTGCCGTTCCTCAACCCCTCCCGGTCGTCGCAGTTCTCCCACCGGCTACTTGCCCGCCTGCGCCGGGGTGGGCGCGATGTGGCGGGGCTCGACCCCGAGGGCATGGTGCGCGCGGTGCTGGCCGAAAGCTGCGCCGACCCGTCCGCGATAAGCCGGGAGCGGATGAGCGAGTTCATCGAGGACGCGCGGCGGGCGTTGGCGACTCCGTGGCGGTGCGAGGCGCAGGCGCGCAGGTTCCGGGGCATGGTGTGGGAGCTGATCCGCTCCTACCTGCCCGGTCGGGGCTCGCTGCGGCGCCTGGCCCGCGGCATCACCCAGCGGACCCTGGTGGTGTGGGGCAACTGCGACCGGGTGCTCGACTTCCGGCTCAGCGAGGGCCTGGCCGGATTGATCCCGCACAGCCGCTTGGTGCTCATCGACGGCGCCGGGCATCTGCCGCACCTGGAGGCGCCGCGGGCGGTGGCCGACGCGATCGAAGGCTTCTGGCATCCCCGGTAGGGGCATGCACCCCGCATGAGAAAACCCGAGTCCATTCACGACGGTCTGCGCCACGCCGACAGAAAGCCCTAGATATCGATGTCGAGGACGATGGGGGCGTGGTCGGAGGGCGCTGTGCCCTTGCGCGCATCCCGGTCGATGTAGGCGTCGGTCGTGCCCTTGGCCACCGCATCGGACGCGTACACCAGGTCGATACGCATCCCCATGTCCTTGTGGAACATTCCCGCCCGGTAGTCCCAATAAGTGAATGGATTCGGCCCTTTGAGCGGTCTGGGTACCACATCGTGCAAACCCAAGGCACGGAGCTGACCCAGCGCCTCCCGCTCCTCGAGGGTGACGTGGGTGGAACCGACGAACACCGCTGGATCCCACACGTCCGCGTCGGTCGGTGCCACGTTGAAGTCCCCGCACAGGACCAGGCGCGGGTGCAGCGTGATCTCCTGGGCCATCGCGTCGCGCAGGGCGGCGAGCCAGCCAAGTTTGTAAATGTAGTGCGGGTCGAGCGGGGTGCGGCCGTTGGGCACGTAGACCGACCACAGCCGCAGGCCGTCGCAGGTCACGCCGACCGCCCGCGCCTCGGGCGGCGAGGAGGGATCGGGGAAGCCGGGCTCGCCGGAAAAACCGAGCGTCACGTCGGTCAGGCCGACGCGGGACAGTACGGCAACGCCGTTCCACCGGCCGTCGCCGTGCGCCGCCGACTCGTAGCCCAGCTCGCCGACGGGCTCGGCTGGGAATTCGCCGGTCTTGGTCTCCTGCAGGCAGACGATGTCGGGGGCGGCGGTGCGCAGCCAGTCCAGCAGCCGCGGCAGCCTTGCCTTGATCGAGTTCACGTTCCAGGTCGCGAGGCGCACATGGGCCACGTTAGCGGCTGTCGCTGGGGCACCGGTGCATCGGATTTGCATAGGATTGCACGCATGCTCACACGCGCGTGGGGGATCATCCGTTCCCTGGCGATGTACCACGGCATCCCGGGCCGGCAGCGCCGGATGATGCGCTTCTACGGCCGGTTCCTTGGCCGCGGCGACGTCGGCTTCGACATCGGCGCCCACGTCGGCAGCCGGGTGCGAGCGTGGCGGCGCCTCGGCGTGCGGGTGATCGCCGTGGAGCCGGCGCCGGACTGCCTGCGCGTGCTGCGCCTGTTGTTCGGCCGCGACCCCGGCGTCACCATCGTGCCCACGGCGGTCGGGGCAAGTGCCGGGACGGCCAGGCTGGCCGTCTCCACCGCCACGCCCACGGTTTCGTCGATGTCCACCGGCTGGATCCAGTCCGTCACCACCGACCGGCGCTGGGCCGCAGTGAAATGGGACGACGAGGTGGAGGTCGAGGTGACGACGCTGGACCGGCTGATCGCCGCGCACGGCGAACCCGCCTTCTGCAAGATCGATGTCGAGGGCTTCGAGGCGGAGGTGCTCAGGGGGCTGAGCAGGCCGGTGCGGGCGCTGTCGTTCGAGTACCTGCCGCAGGCGCACCAGGCCGCGCTGACCGCCCTTGAGCTGGTGGAAAGCCTTGGCGGGTACGAGTACAACTACTCGCCGATCGAGACCATGCGCTTCGCGAGCGACCGGTGGCTAGACGGTGCCGGCCTTGTTGAGCTGCTTGACCGGTTCCGGCCGCTGGGCCGCTCCGGCGACGTGTACGCCGTTTCGAAATAGCCACTGCCACGCCACGTCGCGGCCGAACGACTCGGCCAGAAGGGCCAGCGCGACCGCGACCGCGACAAGCGTCACCGATGTGGGCAGCAGGCCGCTGGCGGCAACCGTCAGCACGATGCCCTGGACCGCCGCCACCACCTTGCGCCAGTAGCGCGGCGGCACGCCGCCGCGCAGCCACGGCAGCGCCCAGCCCGCCACAGCGTAGGCGTAACGCATCGCCCCGATCGCCAGCACCCAGGCACCCAGCGCTCGGGCCACGTCGACGCTGAGCACCAGAATCAGGAACGCGTCGACCTCCATGTCGAACCGGGCACCGAAATCGGAGGAGGTCCCGGTGCGCCGGGCTACCCTGCCGTCGACCGCGTCCAGCACCAGCGCCACGACGGTGATCGCGACGATCAACCCGGTCGGGACGGGCCTGGTGAAAGCGTCCGCGACCAGCGCCGCCACGCAGCCCACCAGCGCGGCTCGCATCATCGTCACCCCATCGGCGGGCCCGAGCGGCTTTGCCCCGTTGAGCAGACCGTAGAGGCAGAACCCGAACAGGGCTCCGGTCACCCACCCCGCCACGCCCAGCCCGGCCGTTGCGGCGAGGGTCGCCAGCAGGGCCGCGTAGACGATCAGCGCGGCAATCAGCGCGACTGTTGGGCCTGATCGAACCCGAGGCACGGTTCCTCCGTAAAGTCTCGTAAGGGGCCAGTTTAGGGACGCAAAAAGGAGGCCAATGGCTATACACGCACGGGCCTTCTGGATCGGTTCACCCGGCGCGGGCGAGATCCGCGTTACGAGCCTGCCCGCGCCCGGCCCGGACGAGGTGCTCGTGCGCACCGTCCACACGGGAATCAGCCGCGGCACGGAGACGCTTGTGTTCCGGGGCGAGGTTCCAGCCGGCCAGCGCGCCGCCATGCGAGCGCCGTTCCAGGAGGGCGACTTCCCGGGGCCGGTGAAGTACGGGTACCTCAACGTCGGCATCGTCGAACGGGGCCCGGCCGCGCTGCTCGGGCGCACGGTCTTCTGCCTCTACCCGCATCAGACCGCCTATGTAGTACCCATTAACGCCGTCATCCCTGTGCCCCGGAACGTGCCATCCGCGCGGGCGGTGCTCACCGGCACGGTCGAGACCGCCGTGAACGCGCTGTGGGACGCGGCGCCGCTGGTCGGCGACCGGGTGACCGTGGTCGGCGCGGGCATGGTGGGCTGCTGCGTGGCGGCCCTGCTCACCCGCTTCCCCGGCGCCTCGGTCGAGCTGGTCGACGTAGACGCCGATCGTGCCGGCGTGGCCAAGGCGCTCGGTGTGCCGTTTGCCATTCCGGAGACCGCCAGCGGCGCGCGCGACCTGATCTTTCACGCCAGCGCCACCGCGGCCGGGCTGCGGCTCGCGCTGGACCTGCTGGCGCCCGAGGGCACGGTGATCGAGCTGAGCTGGTACGGCGACCGCGAGGTCAGCCTGCCGCTGGGCGGCCCGTTCCACTCCGGGCGGCTGAGCATCCGCGCCAGCCAGGTCGGCACGATCTCCCCAGCGCGGCGGGCCACCCGCACCTTCGCCGACCGGCTCGCACTCTCGCTCGAGCTGCTCGCCGACCCGGCGTTCGACGCGCTGCTGACCGGAGAATCACCGTTCGACGACCTGCCGCGCGTCCTTGCCGAACTGGCCGCCGGGACCCTCCCGGCGCTCTGCCACGTCATCACCTACGAGAGGGTTTGAAACCAGGTGTTCAGTGTGACCGTCCGCGAGCACATGATGATCGCGCACAGCTTCCGGGGCGAGGTTTTCGGGCCGGCGCAACGGCTTCACGGCGCGACCTTCCTCGTCGACGCCACGTTTCGCCGCGCCGAGCTGGACGCCGACAACATCGTGGTCGACATCGCCTTGGCCTCGCGGGAGCTCAAGGGCATCCTCGAGCGGTGGAACCTGCGCAACCTCGACGATGAGCCCGAGTTCGAGGGCGTGAACACGACCACGGAGGCGCTGGCCAAGGCGATCGCCGACCGCCTCGCCGAGCGCGTGCATGCGGGCGCGCTTGGGCCCGGCGCCCTCGGCCTGGCCGGCATCGCCGTCACGCTCCACGAGTCGCACGTCGCCTGGGCCGGCTACGAGCGGGCGCTATGAACGGCACGGTCATGAACGGCACGGTCATGAACGGCACGGTGCACGTGGTCGTGCCCGGCGACATCGACGACCCGGCGGCGCCCAGCGGCGGCAACATCTACGACCGCAGGGTCTGCCGGGGCCTTGCGGCCCAAGGCTTCCCGGTGCACGAGCACGCCATGCCGGGCGCTTGGCCGCAGCCAGGCCCTTCCGATCGAGATAATTTGGCGGGGGTACTCGCGAGGCTCCCTGACGGCGCGGCGACGCTGGTGGATGGACTCGTCGCGTCGGCCGTGCCGGAACTGCTTGCACCCCAAGCGGATCGCCTAAGGCTGGTGATCCTGGTACACATGCCGCTCGGCGACGACAGTCCCGCGCTGAGATCCGTTGAGGGGCAAGCGTTCTCGGCCTCGGCGGCGGTCGTCACCACCAGCGAGTGGAGCCGTGCCCGCCTGGTTCAGCTGTACCCGCGGCTTGCCGGGCGGGTGCACGTCGCCGCGCCAGGGGCCGACCTCGCCTCCCCGACGCCGCCCTCGCCCGGTGGTTCGCGGTTGCTGTGCGTGGCCGCGCTCGCCCCGCACAAGGGGCATGACGTGCTGGTTGACGCCTTGGCTCGCATCGAGGACCTTTCATGGAGCTGCGTGTGCGCCGGCTCCCTCGACCTTGATCCCGACTTCGCGGCCCGGATCCGCGTGCGGGCCAAGGAATCCGGGCTCGACGACCGCCTCGCCTTCCCGGGCGCCCGCGCGGGACGGGAACTTGACGCCGCCTACGCCACGGCGGACCTTCTGGTGGTGCCGTCGCGCGGTGAGACTTACGGCATGGTGGTCACCGAGGCGCTGGCGCGCGGCGTTCCGGTGGTGGCGTCGGCGGCCAAGGGCTTGCCCGAGGCGCTCGGCCGGGCGCCGGACGGCCGCCTGCCGGGCATCCTCGTACCGCCCGGCGACGCGCCCGCCCTCGCCGGGGTGCTGAGGCGATGGCTGCACGAGCCCGCGTTACGCTCCCGGCTCGTTCGGTCGGCCCTCGACCGCCGCGAAACGCTGGCCGGCTGGGAGACCACCACACGGCGCGTCGCGCGTGTCGTAACGGGGGTGTTGGGAGGTTCCGCTTGGCCAGCCCCCTGACCTCCGTCGCCAGGCCACACATCTGGCGGTGGGCGCACCTCTCGGGCGGCCTTATCGTGCTCGCACTGCTGGTCTGGCAGGTGGGCACCGGGCCCTTCCTCGACGCGCTGCGCCACATCGACCGCTGGGCGATCGCGGGCGCGCTCGCCATCGGCATCCCGACAACGCTTTGCGGCGCGTGGCGCTGGCGCCTCGTCGCCGCCGGGCTCGGCATCCGCCTGCCTCTGGGACAGGCGCTCGCGGCGTGCTACGGAGCGCAGTTCCTCAATTCGACGCTGCCGGGTGGGCTGGCCGGCGACGTGCACCGAGCCGTGCGGCACGGCCTCGACGTCGGCGACATGGGGCTCGGCGTCCGAGCGGTGGCACTTGAGCGCTTCGCCGGGCAGGCCGCGACGATCACGATCGCGGTGATCGCCCTGGCGCTGTTCCCGTCACCGGTCAAGCCGCACATGCCGGTCCTTCTGGCCGGCCTCATCCTCTGCCTGGTCGTCCTCTGCCTTGTGGCGGCCGGGCTGATGCTTCGAAAGGCGGGGCGGGAAGGGCGATCTCGTTGGCGGCGCGCTGTCCTGCGAGTGCGCGAGGATGTGCGCGGGCTCTTCACCGGCGGCGCGTGGGCCGGGGTCGTGGTCACGTCGTCTGTGGCCTTGGCGTGCCATCTCGCGACGTTCGTCCTCGCCGCCCGCACGGCCGGGGCGACCGCGCCGCTCGTGCTGCTAGTGCCGCTGACGCTGCTCGCCCTGCTGGCGATGGTGCTGCCCATCAACATCGCGGGCTGGGGGTTGCGTGAAGGAACGGCGGCGTGGGCATTCGCCGCCGCCGGGCTGACGGCGGCGCAGGGGGTCTCGACCGCCGTCACCTACGGGGTGCTGGTGACGGTGGCAAGCCTGCCCGGTGCAGGAGTATTGATATACCGATGGGCAAACCGGGAACTCGGAAGCGGTGACACCCGTGATTGAGCGCCCCTACGTGCTCCTCAGCTGCAGCATGTCGATCGACGGCTATCTCGACGCCGCGACCGAGAAGCGGCTGCTGCTCTCCAACGACGACGATTTCGATCGGGTCGACGAGGTGCGCGCCCAGTGCGATGCCATCCTCGTCGGCGCGCGCACGGTGCGGCGGGACAACCCGCGCCTGCTCGTGCGTTCTCAGGCACGGCGGGACGAGCGGGTCGCCCGCGGCCAGCGGCCCTCGCCGATCAAGGTGACCGTCACCGGGCGGGCGCACCTCGACGCTCGCGCGGACTTCTTCACCACGGGGGATACCGAGAAAATCGTCTATTGTTCGAGCGGCGCGATGAAGCTGGCGGTCGAACGGCTTGGGCGGGTCGCTACCGTCGTCGACGGCGGGCAGCCGGTCGACCTGCGCCTGCTCACCCAGGACCTGTTCGCCCGGGGCGTCAGCCGGCTGATGGTAGAGGGGGGCGGCACCATGCACACCCAGTTCCTCACCGCCGACCTCGCCGACGAGCTGCACCTCGTGGTGGCGCCGTTCTTCGTCGGCGACTCGCGCGCCCGCCGGTTCGTCAGCGACGGGCTCTTCCCGTGGAACCCCAAGCACCGGGCGAAACTGGCCGAGGTGCGCCAGATCGGAGATGTCGTCTTGCTTCGCTACGCACTGTCACCTCGATTCAGTACCCCCTCATGAAAACAGCGACCACCATCCTGGCGTGCCTGTTGCTGGGGATTGTCCTGCTCGCACCCAGCGCGATGGGCGCCACGGGACCCGAGGCCTGGATGCGCGTGCCGATCGACGGGCTCGCCGCGGTCGCGCTCGTGCTGGCCCTGCCGCACCGGGCGCGGCGGCGTGGCGCCATCGCCGCCGGGGTCGCGCTGGGACTGCTCACCGTGGCGAAGATCCTTGGGTTGGGCTTCTCAGCCGTGCTCGACCGGCCGTTCGAACCGTTGGCGGACTGGGAGTTTCTCGGGTCGGCCGTGGATGTGCTGGAGCGCTCGATCGGCGAGGCGGGCGCGGTCGCCGTGGCGGTGGGCGCTGTGCTGCTCATGTTGGCCCTGGCGGTTCTCGTGACGCTGTCGTTCATGCGCGTGGCAGGGTTGCTGGCGGGTTTGCCGGTGCCGCGGCGGGCCGCGACGGCGTGGGGCGTGGGCGGCCTGGTCCTGGTCTGGGCGGTGTGCCTGGCCACCGGCGCGCAGCTCGTCGCCGGCGTGCCGGTCGCCGCGCACGACCTCTACGATCAGGCCAGGCAGGTGGGCGACGGCCTGCTCGACCCCAAGCGGTTCGCGGCCGAGTCGGCCGCCGACCCCTTTCGCGACGTTCCGGGCCAGGACCTGCTGAAGGCCTTGCGCGGCAAGGACGTCATCATCGCGTTCGTCGAGAGCTACGGCCGCGTGTCGGTGGAGGATCCACAGCTGTCGCCGCGGATCCGGGCCACCCTTGAGGCGGGCACGGAGCGTTTGCGCCAGAAGGGTTTCGGCTCCCGCAGCGCCTATCTCACCTCGCCGACCGCGGGCGGCGGGAGCTGGCTGGCGCACTGCACCCTCCTATCCGGACTGTGGGTCAACAACCAGCAGCGCTACAAACAACTCCTTGCCAGTGACCGCCTTACGCTCAGCGGCGCTTTCGGCCGAGCCGGCTGGCGCACGGTCGGGTTCATGCCCGGCAACACGATGGCCTGGCCCGAAGGGCAACGCTTCTATGGCTTCGACCGCATCTACGCCGCCGACGACGTCGGCTATCAGGGCTCGAAGTTCGCCTTCGACTCCATCCCCGACCAGTACAGCCTGTCGGCGTTGCAGCGGGCCGAGCGCGTGGGCGGCGACCGGGCGCCCGTGATGGCGACGATCCCGCTGCTGTCCAGCCACGCGCCGTGGGACCCGGTGCCGCGGCTCGTCGACTGGAGCGATGTCGGCGACGGTTCAGGTTTCGACAACGGAGGGGCCGCCGACCTTTCCGCCGACGTGTTTTCGCGTGACCGCACGCGCGTGCGCACCGACTACCGCGATGCCATCGATTACACGCTGGAAAGCCTTGTCTCCTATGTGGAAACCTACGGCGACGATGATCTCGTGCTGGTCTTCCTCGGCGACCACCAGCCCGCGCCCATCATCGCCGGGCGGGGCGCCGGGAGGGATGTGCCCATCACCATCGTCGCCCACGACCCGGCCGTGCTCGGCCGGGTCTCTGGGTGGGGCTGGAATGAGGGCTTGATGCCCGGCCCTGGAGCGCCGGTGTGGCGGATGGACGCCTTCCGCGACCGCTTCCTGACCGCCTTCCGTTAGCTTGTTTCGTTATGAGGAAAACCCTCTACACCGCGGTATGGGTGTAAAGGGCTCTCCTCAGTGCGCTCCGCAGTCCGGCTCGGTCTCGAAAAGCTCGGACTGCTCGGCGAGAGTGAGGTCGGCGTCGGTGTGCTCGGGCGGTGGCGGGTCTGCATGAGGCGTGGAGAAAAGGCGCTGCCCGTGCGGGCCGCGGCGCGACTCGACGCGGCATGGGATGAGCCGCACCGGCTCTGGCGGCACAGCGAAAGTGCCGGTGCCCCAGCGGACCCATAACGCGACCCGGCCCTGCGCCGCCTCGGCGGCGAGCTTGTCCAGCGTGCGTTTGCGGTCGGAGCGGTCGACCTCGACGACGATGGGCGGGGCGCCGGCGCGGGCGATGCCCACGTCGACGAAGGAGTGAAGGTGGGCCATCGGTTCCGGCAGCGGGAAGACGCTGCGTGCCTTGCGGTATGCGCGCCAGCCTTCCTCCTGCGCCCACCACACGACCGCCTCGATCAGCAGCTCGGTGACCTGGTCGGCTTCGCGATCGGCGAACGACACCGAGGCGACCCACGCCGCGAGCGAACCGGCCACGCGCTCGGTGTCGTCCATGTCAGACCCGGGACATCGTGACGGCGGCGCCGCTTTCATCCTTGGCCAGCAGGCGAAACGCGCCGGTCGCCTCGACCCGGAAGGTCACGTGAATCATTGGTACGCCGCGAGGTGCGGGCCGGAGCAGGAGCTCATAGTCGCCTAGCGGCTCGCCGTTTGAGGCCAGCACACGGATTTTGATGCTCGGCTGGTTGTCGTCCGCCGTCGTGAAGGTTTCGGTGCGCTGCGCGGGCACGGCGCTGCCCCGGTCGATGAGCGGGGTGAAGACGCCACCGCGCGTCTCGATGCACACGGCCCCAGCGGTTTTCCCTCCATGTAGCGGGACAAGCGGTCCGTCCCCGGCTCTTTCGGCCTTGGGTCGAAGCTGCTCGATCAGGTCGCGCCCCGGCGAGACCTCGGGATCGATCGGGAAGATGGGTTTGCCGAGCGACCGTGCGTAGTCCAGCTCGCGCGTGACCCAGCCGGACCCTTGCGCCTGAGGCGACATGACGGCGACGACCGCAGAGCAGGAGTCGATCTGCGCCCGCGTGTAGGTCTCCCACCAGTTCTCGTCCATCGGATGCGAGTCGTAGCGGGAGGCGATGCCGGCGGCCGCCAGGTGCGCGGCCAGCCGCGAGACATAGCCGGTGTCGTGCTCGCGGCTGAAGCTGATGAATACGGCCGTTTCCACGACCCACAGCATGCCACGCGGATGCCGGAAGGTGGTGGCAGAATCCCGTCTTGCCGCCACCCGCAACGCCTGGACCGTAATGTAGAGCGATGTCGCTTGCCGGCTCCTTCCGCCACATCGGGGTGGCGCGGGCCTACCGTCACCGACCGCCATATCCGCCCGCGCTGTTCGACGCCCTGGAAGCCCTCATCGTCGACGAGCCGCGGCACGTGCTCGATCTCGGTGCCGGCGACGGCGCCCTCGCCCGTGCACTCGCCGCCCGCGTCGCCCGTGTCGATGCCGTCGAGATCTCCCCGGCCATGGTAGACGCCGGCCGAACCCGGCCCGGCGGCGACCGCGACAACCTGATCTGGCACGTCCAGGCCGCCGAAACCCTAACCCTGCCCGGGCCTTACGCGCTCGTGACCGCCGGCGCCAGCCTGCACTGGATGCAGTGGGCGCCCACGCTCGCCTACATCGTCCGCGTGCTCGCGCCAGGGGCGATGCTCGCCATCGCCGAGCAGCAGTATCACGCCCTGCCGTGGCGGGGCGCCCTGAACGAGGTGATTGTCCGGCACTCCCGCAACCCCACCTACGACCCGAGTTTCTCACTCCCCGATGAGCTTGTGCGTCAAGGACTTTTCACCATCCACGGGCGGTTCGAGACCCCGCCCGCAGAGTTCTGCCAGCCCGTCGCCGACTACATCGAACAGTTCCACTCGACCGCGTCGCTCGCCCGCGAGTTGATGCCGCCCTCCGAGGCCGAACTTTTCGCCGACTCGGCCACCACCGCCGTCAGCGGCTATGCACGCGACGACGGCCAGCTTGCGATGCACACCGTCGCCACCCTCACCTGGGGGCGGCCGCGTAGATAGCCAACTGCACCCGGTCGCTGCTGCCCGTCTTGGCCATCAGGTTAGCCACGTGCGTCTTGACCGTCGTCACACCGAGGTGCAGCCGCGCCGCAATCTCCGGATTGGACAGTCCCATCCCGATAAGCCCCAAGACTTCCCGCTCCCGCTCCGTAAACCCGCCTGTGCAGGGCTCAGCTGGTGACGTCCTTGGTGCCGAAGCGGGCCCATGCGGCGGCGCAGAAGACCACGATGTAGGCACCAGCCTGGGCAAGCCCGGACTGCAGCCCGCCCCAGCCCACCGGGTCGCGCAGCAGGTCGCCGAAGTTCATCCACAGGTGCGTCAGCAGGTACGGGTGCAGCCATTCAAGCTCGGGGATGGCGTCAAGGATGAAGCTGCCCATAGTGACGATCATCGTGCCGATCGCGGCCCCGATCGGCTGCTCGGTGAGCGAGGAGATGAAAAGGCCGATGGCGCCGACGGCGCACAGGCAGGCCGCGAGATAGGCGCAGACGCCCAGCAGGCGCAGCAACCCCTCACCCATCGGCACCTGCCGCCCGGAAAGCAGCGTGGCCTCGCCCCCGCCGAACAGGATCAGTCCGAGCATGACACCGACTGCGGCGACCAGAAGCGTTGCGGTGAAAGCGAAAATGACGATCGCCGCGTACTTGACGATCAGCAACCGGGTGCGGTGCACCGGGACCGCGAGCAGGTAGCGCAGGGTCCCGAGGTTGGCCTCGCCCGCGATGGAGTCGCCGGAGATGGTGGCGACAGCCAGCGGGAGGAACAGGGGCAGCTCGATGGCGAGGGCGGCGAGCGCCACGAACAGGCCGTTCTCGGTGATCGACGAGATGAAGTCCGGCCCGCCCCCGCCGCGTGGCGGCGAAGCCTTCACCGCGAAGGCGATGATGACCGGTACCGCGCTCAGCACCGCAAGGCCGATCCAGTTGCGCCGCCGGCCGAAGATGAGCCACAGCTCCGAGGCGAGGAAGCGGCTAACCGCTGACATCGAAGCCCTCCCCCGTCAGCGACACGAACAGCTCCTCAAGGTCGGGGGCGACCACCGCGAAGCCGCGCACCGGCACCCCTGCGTGCACGAGCGCCGCCACCACCTTCTCCGCGGCGATATCTCCCAGAAACCCGGTCGCCCGCGCGGGTGAACTCTCCACATCGGAGAGTCCGAGCTGTCGCAGCACCGCCGCGGCCTGCTCCGGTTGCCCGGTCTCGACCGCCGCCCGCGGGGCGACCCCGGCCCGCAGCTCGGCCAGGGGTGCTTGCGCCACAAGCTTTCCCAAGTGCATCACACCGACATGGGTGCAGATCTGCTCCACCTCCGACAGCAGGTGGGTGGACAGAAGCACGGTGGCGCCGTCGCGCGCCAGGCCGCTGATCAGCGCCCGTACCTCCCGCGTGCCCTGAGGGTCGAGGCCGTTGGTCGGCTCGTCGAGGATCAGCAGGTCG
>Ga0075421_100000493_pt1 | contig 41429 bp, 39 predicted proteins | sample SoiMetdeltSBSDD5_FD_75292 | JGI IMG/M metagenome (GOLD analysis project Ga0075421, IMG submission 75292) | Bulk soil microbial communities from a Populus tree surrounding site in Tennessee, USA - Soil MetaG P. deltoides SBSDD5 | ecosystem: Environmental > Terrestrial > Soil > Tree plantation... | reverse complement strand
TCGCGATGTCGAGCGCCTTCTCGAAGGTGGCCTGGTAATCGCCGCTGTCGTAGAGCCCGCCGGTCGGCGTGCGGTACGGCAGCTGGTCGGCGGCGATGAAGTTGCGCCGGCGCACCTCCACGGGATCGACGCCGATCGCCTCGGCGAGACGATCCATCATGCCCTCGGTCTCGAAGTAGAGATGACCGCACGCGTAGCCGCGATTGGGCCCGGTGAGGCTCTTGTTGGTCATGACCACGGACGCATCGACCTCGAGATTCTGGAAGCGATAGGGCCCCACGAAGTTGCCGGTAGGACGGAACGAGCAGCCGGGCTCGGGGCTGCGAATGTACCCGCCGACGTTGTCGTACCACTTGTAGCGCATGCCGAGGACCGTCCCGTCCCTGCGCGCGGCCAGCTCGCGCCACGCGATGCGGTCGGTGCCGCTGGACGAGGCGATGAGATGCTCGCGCCGGTCCTCGATCCATTTCACGGGCACGCCGGCCTTGCGCGCGGCGAGCGCGATCAGCGCGATGTACGGGTACATGCTCGACTTGATGCCGAACGACCCGCCGATGTCGGCCGGCACGATGAAGCGGAGCTTGTTCTCCGGCACCCCGAGCACCCGCGCCGTCAGCGGGTGCATGATGAACGGGCCCATGAAATTCGACCACACCGTCACCACGCCGTCGAGCGCGTCCCAGCGCGCGATGAGCCCGTACGTCTCGATCGGGGTCGACCCGTACTTCGGAAACTTGAAGCGCTCCCGAATGACGATCTCGGCCTCGCGGAAGGCGCGATCGGGATCGCCGTAGACGAGCCGGCGGTGGCCGGCGAGGTTCGAGCCGACCGCCTCGTGCAGGACGGGCGCGTCGGCGTCGAGAGCGCGCTCGGGATCGACCACCGCCGGCAACGGCTCGTAGTCGACGACAACCGCCTCGGCCGCGTCCTCCGCCAGATAGCGATCGCGCGCCACCACCACCGCCACCGGCTCGCCGACGAAGCGCGCCTTGTCGGTGGCCGACGGATAGTAATGGACGGGCGCCGTCACGCCCACGCCGAATGGCTTGCACGCCTTCGCCACCTCGGAGCCGGTGAGGACGGCCACCACGCCTTCCATCCGCAGCGCGGCCGCCACGTCGTAGCCGTGGATGCGCGCGTGCGCGTGCGGCGAGCGCACGATGGCGGCGTGGTGCACGTTGGCAACGGGCGGATGGTCGTCGATGAAGGTTCCGCGTCCGGTGAGAAGGCGGAAATCCTCGACGCGTTTGACCGACTGACCGATCCAGGTGCTGTGGCTCATGCGGGCCTCGCACTGTAGTCAGGCGCGAATTCGCCTGTCAAGCCGGGCGCGCGTCCGTCAGTGCCCGCCGCCCGGCACCACGGCGCCGACGATCGTGGCGAGGCGCTTGGCCAGCGGCGTGTTGCGGCTGCGACCGACGCGCACCTCGCCGTCGATCACGACGGCCGAGATGCCGGGAATGTCGCCGCGGGCGATGGCGCCGAAGGCGTCGGCCGCCATCGATGCCGCCGGCGCGTCGCACACGACCAGATCGGCGGGACGTCCGACGGCGAGGGTGCCGGTCGTCAGGCGGAAGGCGCGGGCGTTGTTGCCGGTAGCGAGCGCAATGGCGGTCTCCGGCGCCAGGTCGCCGAGCGACGCGAGCTCGCAGACGCTCTTCAGCACGCCCATCGGCATGACGCCGGTACCCGTCGGCGTGTCGCTGGCCACGCAGAGGCGCCCCAGCACGCCGGCCTCGCGCGCCAGCCGGAGAATGAACAGCGCGGAGCGGAGGTTCCCCGCCTGCACGATCTGCAGCGCCATCGTCGTCTCCCGCACGATCGCGCGGAGCCCGTCCTCGTCGAGCGACGTCGTCCCGCCGTTGACGTGACCGCACACGTCCGGGCGCAGGTGCAGCAGCACGTCGTGGCTGATCGGGCTCGAGCCGGGGATCGAGTTGCCTCCGCTGTGCGACATCACGCACAGGCCGTGCTTCTGCGCGCGTCGAACCTCCGGCTCACCGTCGCGCGGATGCGCGTACCCGCCGAAACCGTACTTGGCGTGGCGAACACCGTGGCTGGCCATCTCGGCGAAATCGCCATCGCCGAGCCCCGGCTCCAGCACGACGGAGCCGGCGTTCACCTTCATCCCGTTCGGGTGGAAATGCTCGAAGCACTTGGCGGCGGCGATGGCGAGCGCCTTCGAGGCCGCGGGGTCATGCGGCCGTCCGGGCGCGTGCACGCCCTCGCCGGCCGACACCACCGAGGTGATGCCGCCGTGAACGTAGGAGTCGAGGAAGTCGACCGTCTTCTGTCGCGGCGTGTAATCGCCCAGCACGACGTGGCAGTGCGAGTCGATGAGACCCGGCATGACCGTGGTGCCGCGACAGTCGATCACGACGTCGGCCCGCGCGGCGCCCGTGCGCGCGCCGTCGCCGACGGCGGCCACGCGGCCATGCTCGATGAAGATCGCCTCGGCTTCCTGTCGCGGCGCCGCAAGCTCGCCGGTGGCGAGGGCGCCGATGTTCACGAGGCCGAGCGTCGGCACCTAGTACTCGCCCAGGCAGCGGTCGACGGCCGCTTTGCCGCGCTCCCAGTCGTAGGAGCGGAACATCCGCGTGTTCACGACGGGCTGCGCGGCCGAGTAGAACATCTCGTACTGGAGCTGTCGCCCCGCGAACTCCGTGCCCACGAAATCCCACACGAGCTTCAGCAGCTTGACCCGCTCGCGCGCGCTGGCGGTGGCGCCGCGCATGAAGCGCTCGAAATCGGCGCGCGTCTCCGGACTGTCGAAGCCGGCCTCGGCCGACGGCAGCTGCTGGAACGCGCCGCCGGCGAGCTCGCGGAGCGCGCGCATCATGTCGACGATGAGGCGGCGCTGCAGGCTCATGCCCGCGTAGACGTACTGCGGATGCGGCCGCGCCACCCCGTCGCGGATCAGGGGATGGCGCTCGGCGGCCTGCACGAGCGCGTCGAACGTCGCGCACAGCGCGGCGATCTCGCCGCCGAGCGTGGCTTGCGACTCCGGCTTCCGCTCACCGGCGTGGACCTCGAGCAGCTTCAGGGCGAGCCCGGCCATGAACTCGAGCTTCACGGTGAAGCGGACCAGCGACTGGAAGTTGGCGAGCGTGTGCGAGGGCGACTCGTGGAACTGCGCGTTGACCAGGTCTACGTCGCGGTAGATGAACACCTGCTCCCACGGCACGAAGACGTCGTCGAACACGACCGTGGCGTCCACCTCGTCGAAGCGCGACGACAGCGGATAGTCGAACACGCCGGTGGTGCCCTGCGCGTACGGGCGGCGCGGGTGAATGCGGATGCCCGGCGCGTTCACCGGCGTCACGAACGACAGCGCGTAGTCCTCGTCGCCGGGCACCAGCGGCGTGATGTAGGAGATGAAGAGCCACTCCGCCAGCACCGCGGAGGTCGTGATGCCCTGGCCGCCGCGGACCACGATGCCGCCGTCCCGCTCGGCGACGACGCCGGGAAAGAGAAACGGCTCGGGCTGCCGGTGAGCCGGCTGTGAGCGATCGATCTGCGGCGGCACGATGCCGTAGGCGACGTAGAGCTCGTCGTCACGCGCCTTCTCGTGAAACCGCACGACGTTGTCACCGAAGCGGGTCCCGCCGCGATCGAAGAGCTGTCGCCAGCCCGCGAAGGCGCTCAGCACACACGCGACGTGGTCGGGCGTGCGTCCCATGAGGCCGTAGGACGGCTCCGCCCACAGGCGATGGACGCGGCGGCGGAGGGCGAGGTCGTCCGCCGAGCGCGGAATGAGCCACATGCCGCTGTGGCGACGCCCGCTGGCGGCATCGACGTACGTCGTGGAGGTCTGGACGTCGGCCGCGGCCGCGCGGTCCCACGTCTGGGCGATGCGGCGGATCGGCTCCGCGAACGCGGGATGCTTGGTGACGTCGCCCACACGCTCGCCGTCCAGGAAGACCGCGCGGCCGTCCCGCAGGCTGTCGAGATAGTGCGTGGCGCGCCGCATGCGGCGCCCACCTTGCCACACCCGGCGCGTCATGACAAACACGAGCGCCGATGGTAGGGTCGCCGCGTCGTGAGCCGGCCTCCGCTGCTCGTGGTCTTCGTCGCCGTGGTCGTCATCACGCTCGGTGAGCTGGGTGGGGCGATGCTGTCGCAGCTGCGGCCGTCGACCGCGCGCTGGGCGGCCGCCCGCATCGCCGCGAACGCGCCGGCCCACGGGCTCACGGGCACGCCGGAGTACGACGATGCGGTGCGCGAGCGCACTGTCTTCAGCGTCGAGGCGGGGCTGTCCTTCTTCCACGTGCACGCCGAGGGCATGGGCCTCGTGCTGTTCTTCGCGAGCACCCTGGTGGCGAGCGTGGCGCGGTCGCGTCCGGTCCGGCGAGCGCTGTACGCGCTGCTCACCGTGGGCGCCACGTTCCCGCTCGGCTACCTCGCCTACGCGCTGGCCGTGGTCGAGCTCGGCCGCGACGATGGCGTGGCGCTCGCGGAGACCTGGGTGCTGACGCCGCTCGGCCTGGCCGCCATCACAGGGTTGATCGGCCTCACGGTCGCGCTCGCGCGGCGCCCGGAGGCACGGTGACCGGGACGAACGAGGAGGTGTGGCATCTGCCCCCGCGCGCCGTGCTGCTCGCCGCCATCCTGCTTCTCCTCGCGGCCGAGGTCGGCGGCGCGTCGATGGGCCGCTACAAGCTCGAGCTGGCGCGCTGGGCCCGGGCCGAGATGCAGGCGCGGCCGGCCGTGCACGGGCTGGTCGGCGTGCGCGATGTCGACGAGCGTATTCTCGACGAGGCGATCTTTCGCGTCGACGCCGGCTTGCGACTCTTTCACATGCACGCGGAGGGCATGGCGCTCGTGATCATCGCGACGACGACCGTCGCGGTGACGCTCGCGCGCAGGGCGGCGACGCGCCGCGCGCTGCTGTTGCTGCTGACGCTCGGCGGCATCGGCTACCCCCTCGGGTACCTGCTCTGGAGCGTGCTGATCCCGACGCTCGGGATCGAGCGTGGCAAGGCGCTGGCCGAGCGGCTACTGTGGCTGCCGTTCGGCGGCGCCACCATCCTCGGTCTGGCCTGGCTGAGCGCGCTCATCGCCGTCCGGATGGCTCGCCGATGATGAGGGCGACGCTCAGCGTCATGCTGCTGGCCGTCGTGGGGGCGACGCAGGCCGGCGCCCATCACACCGGTGTCTACGCGCCCAAGGACAACGCCATCACCACCAACTTCCGCGACGTGAAGTTCTCGGTCCAGGCCGGGAAGTTCGACGTGGCCCTGCGGCGCTTCGACGAGGGGCCGCTCCGCACCGAGATGCGGGCGCGCGCCGCCTCGCTGCCGGCGGGGCTCGAGGCCCGGACGCGCGCGGCGCTCGAAGCGCGCGACGCCGCCGGCGTCGAGCACGGCCTGATGACATTCTTCCTGGCGCTCGCCCGGGATCTCGCGCGCGAGGCCGATCATCAGCTCGCTGCCGCCCCGTCCGCCCCGGCGGCCACGGCTCAGCGATTCCTCGAGGCGATCTGGCGGTACTACAACCTCGTCGACTTCGCCGTCAGCCAGCGCCATCCCTCAACCTCGACCGCCATGCGGCTGGCCTACGACGAGGCCGACAGCGCCGTCCGCGCAGCGCCGGCCGTCGATACGACGCGTCTGCGCCCGACGTTCCGGCGGATCGCCGAGATCCTGTCGCGCGCGGCGCCGCTTCAGTGACGCGGGCACCCACCCCATAGCCTGGCCGGCGTCAACGGCAGCTCGCTCGGCTCGACGCCGAGCGGGGCCAGCGCGTCGGCCACCGCGTTGGCGAGCACGGCGGCCGGGCCGAGGGTGCCGCCCTCGCCGACGCCCCGCACGCCGAGCAGGTTGGCGGCGGGCACCGCGATGTGGTCAATGTCGAGCGGGGGCACCGTCGTCGCCGTCGGCAGCGCGTACTCCATGAGGCTGCCGGTGAGTAGCTGACCGGCCGCGTCATAGACGAGATGCTCGGCGAGCGCGCCGCCGATCCCCTGCGCGATCGCCCCCTGGACCTGCCCCTCGACGATGCGGGGATTGATCACCCGCCCGGTGTCCTCCACGCAGACGTACTTGCGGATCCACAAAGCACCGGTCTCGGCATCGATCTCGATGATGGCCGCCTGCGCTCCCGCGGCAAACGTGCCGCGAATCGGATCGTAGAAGCGCGTGGCCTCGAGCCCCGGCTCGAGCTCCTTCGGCAGCCGCTGCGTCTCGAGGTGCGCGATCCGCGCGACTTCGGCCAGCGAGATCTCGCGACCGGGCGCGCCCTTCACGCCGAGCCGCCCGTCGCTCAGCAGCAGATCGTCCACGGCCGCCTCGAGGACGTGCGCCGCGATGCGCACGACCTTGTCGCGGACGGCGCGCGCGGCCAGCACAACGGCGCCGCCGCCGATCACCGCCTGCCGCGAGGCGAAGGCACCGAGGCCGAACGGCGTGGCGTCCGTATCGCCCAGCACGACGCGCACGATCTCGACGGACACGCCGAGCTCGGCGGCGGCGAGCTGAGCGACGGTCGTCTCGAGTCCCTGTCCCTGCGAGGTGACGCCGGCGAGCACGGTGACGGCGCCGGAGGGATCCATCCGCACGGTCGCGCCCTCGTGACCGGTCCGGAACGGCATGCGCGGCCCCGCCGACGCCGCCTGACCGAGGCCGGTGAGCTCGTTGTAGACCGCGAAGCCGACGCCGACGTGGCGGCCCTGCTGCCGCAGGCGCGCCTGCTCGCTCCGGAAGGCGTCGTAGCCGATGGCCTCCACCGCCTTGTCGAAGCACACCGCATAGCTGGGGCTGTCGTGCACGAGCCGCGTTGGCCCCGTGTACGGCAGATCGGCCGGTCCGATGAGATTCACGCGGCGGATGGCCACGGGATCGAGGCCGAGCGCGTGCGCACCGAGGTCGAGCACGCGCTCCATGACGAACGTCGTCGCCGGCCGTGCCACGCCGCGATAGGGACCGGCCGGCGTCGTGTGCGTGGCGACGGCCACCACGTCGCAGCGGTAGTGCTCGAGCTTGTACGGACCCGTGAGGAGACCGCCGGCCATCAGCGCCTCGATGCCCGCCGTCCACGGGAACACGGAGTACGCGCCCGCGTTGCACGTCGCGCGCACGTCGAGGCCGAGGAGCCGGCCGGCGGCGTCGAAGCCGGCGCGGACGGCGTAGTGATGGTCGCGCGCGTGCGCGGACGCGAGCATCGCCTCGCGCCGCTGCTCCACCCACTTCACGGGACGCCCGAGCGACATGGCGAGCACGCACAGCGCGACGTCCTCGGGGTACAGCAGCGCCTTCACCCCGAAGCCGCCGCCGACATCGCCGGCCACGATGCGCACGCGGTTTTCCGGCAGACCGAGGAGCTCGGCGAGCAGATGGCGCGCCAGGTGCGGGACCTGGGTGCCCGACCAGAGGGTGAGCTTGCCCTCCGCCGCGTTCCAGTCGGCGACGCCGGCGCGTCCCTCGAGCGGCGCCGCGCACTGGCGATTCGTCCGGAACGCGCGCTCGATGACGGCGGCCGCGCCCCGCAGCGCACTCTCCACGTCGCCGTGCTCGAAGCGGCGCGAGAGGAACCGGTTGCCGCGCACGCCGTCGTGCACGGACGGCGCGCCGTCGCGCGTCGCGGCCAGGACGTCGATCGACGCCGGTCGCGGATCGTAGTCCACGCTGACGCGGGCAGCGGCGTCCTCGACGAGATAGCGGTTGACGCCGACGACGGCAACCAGCGCTTCTCCGACGTGGCGCGCCGTCGGCCACGCCAGGACCGGCTGCTCCGTCTCGACGTAGCCGGGGAGCGCCGACCGCGCCCGCACCCGATGGCGCGCCACCTGTGGGTCGGCACCCGTCAGGACGCGCACGACGCCGGGCGCGGCGGCGGCGGCCGCCGTGTCGATGGCCCGAAGGCGCGCGTGGGCGTGCACGCTGCGCACGAACGCCACGTGAAGCAGTCGCGGCAGCTCGACGTCGCTGGCATAGCGACCGCGTCCCGTCAGCAGCCGCGGGTCCTCGCGGCGGCGAACAGGGGCGCCGACGGGCGATGCGGACGCTTCGTCCATGGCCGCCGCGTATTAAAGCATGGCCTTGACAGCATTCCGACAGCTGCCATATAAGCCATCAAGATCGCAGGGGGCTGTCGACCCGACCCGCCATGTCACCTCAAGGAGGACATCGATGAGAAGGCTGACCACGCTCTTCCTGATCGTGCTGGTGCTGGCGGTCGCCGGAGTATGGATGGCGGCGCCCGCGCTCTCGCAGTCGAAAGTGGTGAAGATCGGCGATCTCGGCTCGAAGGTCGGTGTGTTCGAAGGGTACGGCAAGTACCAGACCATGTTCATGCAGCTGGCGGTCGAGGAGCTGAACGCCAAGGGCGGCGTGCTCGGCCACAAGATCGAGATGATCTCCGAGGACGACGAGACGAAGCCGGCCCCCGCCGTTCGCAAGGCGGAGAAGCTGATCCTGCAAGACGACGTCAAGCTGCTCATGGGCGCCGTCTCGAGCGGCGCCACCATGGCCGTGATGGACGTCACCAAGAAGCACAAGACCATCCACTGGAACGCGGTGTCCTGCGCGGAGTTCATGCGCACGACGAAGTTCCACAAGCACTACTTCTCGAACCAGCCCGACTCGCGGATGCAGGCGGCCGGTCTCGCCAAGTACATCAAGGACAAGATGGGCAAGAAGGTCTACATCTTCTACACCGACTACGCCATGGGGCAGTCGGACGGGCGTCAGTTCAAGACGGCGCTCGAGAAGATCGGCGGCGAGGTGGTCGGGGTGGCCGGCGCCCCGCTCGACACGAAGGACTTCAGCCCGTGGTTCGGCGCCATCAATCAGGCGAATCCCGACGTCCTGTTCCTCGCCTTCGCCGGCACCGACTCCCTCCGGCTCATGACTCAGCTGCACTCGTTCGGCATGACGAAGAAGTACAAGCTGGCCGGCATCGACTGTTTCCTGCTGCAACAGGACCTGCCGTCCATCGCCGAGTCGATGGAAGGGTTCGTGCAGCTCGCGCACTACTCGGCGTTCAATCCGGACCGCAACATGCAGTCCGTGAACGAGCGCTTCAAGAAGAAGTTCGGCGTCGACGGCAACATCATGGCCGGCGCTTACGACGGCGTGATGTTCTGGGCGGCGGCGGTCGAGAAGGCGAAGACCTTCGACGCGGACAAGGTGGCGGCCGCCCTCGAGGGTATGTGCCTGGACGACACGCACATCGGCAAGCAATGCATCCGCAAGGACGACCATCAGGTCGTCATGGACATGCATCTCTATCAGGTCCAGAAGGGCAAGAACATTCCGATCGCGCGCATCGCGGGCTCGGACACCATCGGCGAGCCCATGGTCGGCAAGGATCCCGTCGAGGGCTTCACCTGGGAGATCAAGAAGAAGAACTAGCGCCGATCGCGCTGAATCCTTCTGCTGTATAGTTCGGCGTCCGTGGACTATCTGGTCGCCGTGTTGCTGCCGCAGCTGCTGCACGGTCTCGTGTTCGGGGCCGCGCTGGGGCTGCTGGCGCTCGGGCTCACGGTGATCTTCGGGCTGCTGGGCGTCATGAACTTCGCGCACGGGGAGCTGTTCATGCTCGGCGCGTACGCCGGGCTGGGTGTGATTGGCGCAACGGGCTCGTTCTGGCTGGCGCTGCTCGCGGCGCCGCTCCTCGTCGGCATGGTGGCCGCCGTCACCGAGATTGCCACGCTGCGCCCCATCTATCATCGCGAGCCGCTGTACGGGCTCATCCTCACCTTCGGCCTGGCGCTCGTGTTCCGGGAAGGCGTGCGGCAGCTGTGGGGCGGCGACATGCGGCGTATCCTGCCGCCGTTCCCCGGCTCCACGCCGCTGCTCGGCATGCTGTATCCCGACTACCGGCTGTTTCTGCTGGCAGCGTCGGCGGTGGTGCTGCTGGCGATCTGGCTGTTCTTCACGCGCACGCGCGCGGGGATCATCGTGCGCGCGGCCGTGCAGGACGCCGAGATGCTCGACGGTCTCGGCGTCAACGTCCGTCGCGTCTTCACGCTGACCTTCGCCGCCTCCGGCGCGCTGGCCGCGCTCGCCGGGCTCCTGCTCGCGCCCGTCTTCACCGTCTATCCGCAGATGGGCGTCGAGATGATCCTGCTCGCGTTCATCGTGGTCATTCTCGGCGGCATGGGCTCGCTCGGCGGCTCGGTGGCCGCCGCCTTCATCATCGGCGTCGCGCAGAGCCTCTTCTCGCTCTGGATGAACCCCCAGCGCGTCGCCATCGCGATCTTCGGCATCATGATCATCGTCCTGATCGTACGACCGCGCGGTCTCTACGGCCGGGAGGGCGTGCTTGAGTAAGCCCCCGACCTGGCGCGTGGCCCTCGTCTTTGCGCTGCTGGCGGCGGTGCCGTTCGTTCCCGGCGTCTCCCGCTATCACCTCCTGCTCGCCTTCGACGCGCTGCTCTTCGGCGCCATCGCCATGAGCCTCGATCTGCTCATCGGCTACACGGGCCTCGTCTCGTTCGGCCACGCCGCCTTCTACGGGCTCGGCGCCTACGCGACGGCGGTGCTCCTCGAGCGCGGCGTGCTCTCCGTGTGGGCCTGCCTCGCCTTCGCGCTGGTCGTGGTAGGGCTCTACGCGCTCGTGGTCAGCTACTTCGCCACTGCCCGACGCGGGATCTACTTCGCGCTGCTCACGCTCATCTTCGCGGAGGTGGTGTACACCTTCTTCCGGTATACGCAGACCTTCGGCGGGTCGGACGGCATCCAGGGGCTGCCCGATGCGTCCGTCTGGCCCGGCGTCCTGATCGACACGCCGACCCGCAAGTACTACCTCGTTCTCGCCTACCTGCTCGGCGCGTGGGTGGTTTGCCGGCGCGTCGTCACCTCGCATTTCGGCCGCGTGCTCGTCGCCATCCGGGAGAACGAGGACCGCGCGCGCTTCCTCGGGTACAACGTCCAGCGCTACAAGATGGGCGCCTGCATGATCTCGGCGCTGCTCACCGGCCTCGGCGGGGCGATCTATCCGATCCGCGCGGCCTTCGCCACGCCCGACCTCATGGTGTGGACGGAGTCCGGGGAGTTCATCATCTCGGTCATGATCGGCGGCCTCGGGACACTGGTCGGCCCGGTCATCGGCGGCGCCTTCTTCACGCTGCTGCGCGACAAGGTCTCGTCGGTCGTCGACTGGTACTTCCTCGTGATCGGTGCCGTGCTGGTGGTCATCGTCCTCTTCATGCCGCGCGGCCTGCTCGGGCTGCGCCGGCTCGTCCGCCTGCGCCGCGGACGCCTTCCCGCGTGATTCTCGAGGTCGACGCCGTCGGCAAGCAGTTCGGCGCCCTCGCCGCGCTGACGCGCGTGAGCCTGTCGGTGGCGCCGGGGCAGGTCTTCTCGGTGATCGGGCCCAACGGCGCCGGGAAATCGACGCTGTTCAACGTGATCTCGGGCCTGCACGCGCCGAGCACGGGACACGTGCGGTTCGCCGGCGAGGACATCACCGGGCTGCCGCCGGAGCAGGTCAACCGCCGCGGCCTCGCCAAGACGTTTCAGATCACCAACGTCTTCCCCGAGATCTCGGTCCTCGACAACGTGCGGGTCGCCGCGCAGTCGCGCGCGCCCGAGTCGGGTCGCCTGCGCTCGCTGTGGCGCCGCCCGGACGTCGACGACACCGTCCTGCGGCTGCTGGAGGCGTTCGGGCTGGGGCGGCGCGCCGACGAGCTGGCCGAGAATCTCTCGCACGGCGAGCAGCGCTATCTCGAGATCTGCCTGGCGCTGGCGACGGCGCCGCGCCTGCTCCTGCTCGACGAGCCCACCGCCGGCATGACGCCGGGTGAGACGCGGGATGCCACCGCGCTCATTCGACGCATCGTCGTCGAGCGTGGCCTGACGCTCCTGCTGATCGAGCACGACATGTCGGTTGTCATGGGCATCTCGGACCGCGTGGCCGTCCTGCACTTCGGCGAGAAAATCGCCGAGGGCACGCCGGAGGAGATCCGCCACGACCCCCGCGTGATCGAGGCGTATCTGGGCGGCGTGGACGACTGACGTGTTCCGGGTGCACGAGGTCCACGCTGGCTACGGGGCGACGCCGATCCTCTTCGGCGTCTCGCTCGAGGTGCGAAAGGGCGAGGCGGTCGCCCTTCTGGGCCGCAACGGCATGGGCAAGACGACGCTCATGAAGACGATCGTGGGATTCCTGAAGCCGTGGCGCGGCGCCATCGAGCTCGAGGGCCAGGATCTCGTCCGGCTGACGCCGCACGAGATCGCGCGCCTCGGCGTGGGCCTCGTGCCCGAGAACCGCCGGATCTTTCCCGGCCTTACCGTGCGAGAGAACCTCGAGCTCGGGCTGTCCGCGGTGCCCCGACGGACGGCGGCGCTCCGTGCAGCGCGGCTCGAGGAGGTGTTCCGGCACTTCCCTCGGCTGCGCGAGCGGCTCGAGCAGCCCGGCAAGACGCTGTCGGGCGGCGAGCAGCAGATGCTTGCGATCGCGCGCGTCATGATGGCAGGCGCGCGCATCGTGCTCATGGACGAGCCGACGCAGGGCCTCGCGCCCGCCTTCATCCGCCACATCCGCGACATGATCGGCGAGTTGAAGCGACTCGGCGTGACCGTCCTGCTCATCGAGCAGAACGCACGCGTCGCCCTCAGCGTGTGCGACCGCGGCTACATCATGGAGAAAGGCCTCATCGTGTTCGAGGCGTCGTCGCGGGAGCTGCGCGAGAGCGCGGTCACGCGGGAGAAGCTTGGCGTTTGAAGAGCTGGGCGCGGACTTTCACCCTCAGGGACGCACGGCGGTCGGAGTTCGTTCGGGTCGGGCTTGCGGTCGTGCTGATTGGGGGACTGGTGTGGGCTCTGCCGGTGCGGCGGGCGGGGCAGGACGGGGGACATCACGGCAGCCATGCGCCGGAGCTGGATGCGTTCGAGCGGGCGGGGGTGACGGAGCTGAAGGAGGGGCATGCGACGCCCCCGTTGCGGTTGCCGCGGCTCGATGGCGGGGTGACGGCGCTGGCAGATCACCGGGACAAGCTCGTGATCGTGAACTTCTGGGCGACGTGGTGCCAGCCGTGCCTGATCGAGATGCCGACACTGGAAGCCCTGTGGCAGCAGTACCGGAGCCGTGGGCTCGTCGTCCTCGGTGTGTCCGTGGACCGCGATGCCCCGCGACCACTGCTGGACCCGTACGTCGGCCGTCTCGGCCTGACATTTCCCGTGCTCCTCGACGCCGACCTCAAATCCGCACAGACGTGGCGAGTGACCGGCCTGCCGGCCACGTTCATCGTGCGGCCGGGCGGCCACGCCATCGGCATGGCATTCGGCGCGCGCGAGTGGAACAGCGCCGAGATGCGCCGGTTGCTCGAGCCGCTGCTGCCGCATCACCTCGACCACGGGAAGCCGCGCACGACGTCCTTCTCGGAAGCCATGCCATTCGCTGGCACCGAAGTTGCCACCTACTCTCCGTCCGGACTCAACTGAGTGAGGAGGGCAGCATGGCCAGCATCGAAGAGTCCATCGAGGTCAACGTTCCCCTACGCGTCGCGTACAACCAGTGGACGCAGTTCGAGGAGTTTCCGCGCTTCATGGAAGGCGTGAAGGAAGTGCGGCAGCTCGACGACAAGCGCCTCCACTGGAAGGCGGAGATCGCCGGCAAGGCCAAGGAGTGGGATGCGGAGATCACCGAGCAGACGCCCGATCAGCGGATCGCCTGGACCAGCCGGTCCGGCCCCTGGAACGCCGGGGTCGTCACGTTCCACCGGCTGGACGAGCAGCGCACGAAGACGATGCTCCAGCTCGACTACGACCCCGACGGCGTGGTCGAGAACCTGGGCGACGCGCTCGGTGTCGTCAGGATGCGCGTGAAGGGCGACATGCAGCGGTTCAAGGAGTTCGTCGAGAGCCGCGGCCGCGAGACGGGCGCCTGGCGCGGCGAGATCAAGGAAGGCCGCGTCGAGCGCGCCTCCGAGCAGCAGCACCAGCAGCGCAAGGTGTCCTGACCGGCGTCGTCACCGAAGCGAGCCTCTCATGGGGGGCCGTGAAGACGGCCCCCCATGCTTTTCTAGTACCCTCTCCGGGGAGGCCACCATGACCACACGCGAGATCGGCTTCATCGGACTGGGTCGGATGGGATTTCCCATGGCCCGCAACCTGGCGGCCAAGGGTCATGCGGTGCACGTCTTCGACGTCGCTCCCGGTGCGCTCGAGCGCGCCGCCGGCGTCGCCGGGATCACCGCGTACGCCGCACCGGGCGAGGTGGCCGCCCGCGCCACGGTGCTCTTCACCGCCCTGCCGAACAACGAGATCGTGACCGAGACCTATCTCGGCGCGGCCGGCATCCTCGCCGGCGCGCGGCCCGGCCTGATCACCTGTGATTGCTCGACCGTGGCGCCCGAAGTCTCCCAGCGGATCCACGCGGCGGCCCTTGCGAAGCGGGTGTCGCATCTCGACACGCCGATGCTCGGCTCGTCGCCGCAGGCGGAGAGCGGCGAGGTCTTCTTCATGGTCGGCGGCGATCGCGAGTCCCTCGCCGCCGTCCAGCCGCTGCTGGACGTCATCGGACGGCTCACGATGTACGTCGGCCCGTCGGGCACCGGCAACCGGATCAAGCTCCTTCACAACGCCCTCGGCGCGGTGAACGCGGTGGCCGTGGCGGAGTCACTGGCGCTGTGCACGAAGCTCGGCGTCGATCCGCGCACCTATTACGACGTCGTGTGCAAGGGCGGCGGCATGGCGTACTCGACCTACTTCGACCGCCGCGTCATGCGGATGATCGAGGGCAACTACGACGCGACCTTCACCGTCGAGCTGATGCACAAGGACGTCGCGCTCGCCGTCGAGATGGCCGGCGCCAATGCCCAGCACATGCCCATCCTGAAACAGACGCTCGACGCCTACACGCAGGCCAAGGCGCGCTGGGGCGGACAGGACTTCTCGGGCGTCACCCACATCGTGGAGCAGCGCTTCGGCGTGAGCATCGCAACGTAGGCCAGAAGCGTCCCCCGGTCCTCGAAGCGAATCCCCGACCCCGCCACCAGATCGCGCGCAGTGTGGGAAACGAGCACCTCGCCGGGGCCTGCCATCGCCGCCACACGCGCCCCGATGTGCACCGCGATACCTCCGATCTTCTCTCCGATGACCTCGCACTCGCCCGCATGGAGCCCGGCCCGGACCGTGATGCCCAGCGGCCGAACCGTGCTCACGGGGGCCAAGGCAGAGCGGATAGCGCGGGCCGGTCCGTCGACAGCTCGCAAAGAACCCATCCCCGGCCGTATCGATTTCGCGGCCGCGCCCGCGGCCGACCTCGCGACGCTACGAGTTTGGCCCCAGGCACCTGCTCGGCCATGTAACGCGAGTGGGTGACAGACGAGCTGATCGTCCACCCGATGCAAGAGGAGGGTGGGCACTCGGATGCTGGAGAGCACCCCTGGCTGCGGCAGCCTACGGTCAGGTCAATCACGACGCGGGTTAGCGGGCCGTACTCGCGGGCGGAGCACTGAACGAGTGTTCACGGCAGAATTACGGCAGAATCCACGGCAGAAAGTGAAAGGGGCTACGGACCTGATGTCCCGTAACCCCTCGTCGAATCAATGGAGCGGCCGACCGGATTCGAACCGGCGACGTCCAGCTTGGGAAGCTGGCATTCTGCCACTGAATTACGGCCGCTCGGCGTCCTCCATATTACTCCGGAACGTTACTTCCCGTCCTTGAGCGTCATCTCGGTGGCCTTGATGCGCTCGTCGCTCCGCGCCTTCCAGGTGATCCGCTTGTTGGCGCCGTAGAGGTCGAGCTGCTGGTAGAGCGGCGCCGCCGCGGCGTCCTCGATCCAGATCTTGTTGATCCGGTGATAGAGCTCGCGCCGCTTCTTCTCGTCCATCTCCGTCTGTGCCTGGGCGACGAGCCCGTCGATGTCGGCATTCTTGTAAGTGGTGAGGTTCGCGCCGTCGGTGAACAGCGGTCCGTACACCGTCTCCGCGTCGAGGGTCGGCGTGCCCCAGCCGATCAGCCAGACGGGACCGCCCTTGTGCTGGTACGTGAGATTGTTGAGGTAGTTCACGAACTCGTACGTCTTGATGGCTGGCTTGATGCCCGACTTCGTGAGCTGGCCGGCGGCCGCCTCCAGGACTTCCTTGTCACGAACATAGCGACCCTGCGGGCCGTTCAGCGTGAGCTCGAGACCATTCGGGAACCCCGCCTCCGCCAGCAGCTTCTTGGCCCGCTCGACGTCCTGCTTGATCGGCTTGAGCGCCGGATCGAAGCCGAAATGCATCGGCGTCAGCATGGTGGCCATGCGCATCGCCTTGCCGTCGAGCACGTTCTTGGCGATGTCGTCGGGGTCGAGCGCGTACTGGATCGCCTGACGCACGCGCTTGTCGGCGGTCACGCCCTTGTAGGGCCCCGTCGCCTTGTGCGTCTTCGGGTCGAACTCGTGTGTCTGGAACATCAGCTGGATCGTGCGGATCGACGGGGCCGTCGAGAGAAACAGCTTCGGATGGTTGGCGATGGGATTGGCCAGATGCGGCGGAATGTTCACCGCGACGTCGATCTCGCCGTTTTGCAAGGCGGCCACGCGGACCGCGTCGTCGGGAATCGGCTTGAAGACCACCGTCTTGATACTCGGGGCGCCGCGCCAGTACGCGGCGTTCGCCTCGAGGACGATCTCTTCGTCTTTCGCCCATCGAACGAATTTATAAGGACCAGTCCCGATCGGCTGCCGCGAGATATCAGCCGGCTCCTTGCCCGCGTATGCCTTCGGCGGATACATCGAGGCCTGAGCAAAGGTCATGATGCTGAGGAACGTCGGCCACGGCTTGCTCGTGTGCACGCGGATCGTATGCGGATCGACGATTTCCACGCGATCGATGGGCCGGAAGTTCGAGCTCGCGCGCATCTTGGGATCCTTGACACGCTCGAGACTGAACTTGGCCGCGTCGGCATTGAAGTCTTCGCCGTTGTGGAACTTGACACCCTTGCGAAGCTTCACCTCCCACGTCGTCGGCGCAACCAGCTTCGGCAACTCGGTGGCGAGCGCTGGAATGATCTTGAGGCTGGCGTCGCGCTCGACGAGGCCCTCGAAGATGTGCGCGCCGATCACCGACGCCGGCGTCTCCTGCTGGTTCATGATGTCGAGCGTCGTCGGATCGACGCCCTGCGCGATGGTGACCTTGCCAGCGGGCGCCGCCGATACCGTCAGCGGGAGCAGCAGCACCGTGAGCACGACAAGAACGCTCCGCCAGTGAATCATCGGACCCTCCTCACACGCGGGGGGTGGATTTGCGTTGTGGTGCCGGTACTTTACGGGCCGGCCACCAGCGAGTCAAGGTACGCCAGCGCTTCCTCCCGGCTGCCGACGCGCCCGAGGTCCTGCGCCTCGCGCGCCTGTGCGAGTAACCAGCCGACGCGCGGTCCCGGTTCCAGGCGGAACCGCGCCATGACATCCTCGCCGCGGACGAACGGCGGTACGGCGGCCGCCACGCGCTGCTCCGCCCAGCCGCGCATCAGCTCGCGCAGGAGCGGCGAGCGCCGCCACGTCGTCACCGGTGAGGCGCCGGTCACCGCCGCGGCGTCGACGAGGACCAGCAGCAGCAGGTCCCGCGTGTCCTCGCGGAGATCCCGGTAGAACCGGTAGCGAGCGCGCGGGGTGACGCTGGCCGCGCTCGCGAGATGCATCGGACGCAGATGATGTCTCACCAGCCGCTCCACGATCGCGACCGCGCGCTCCGGCAGCTTCAGACGCTGCCCGATCGTCCGGGCGCGGGCAGCGCCGATCACGTCGTGCTCGAAGAAGCGGACGCGGCCGCGGATGCGTCGACGGGTCTCCGGCTTGGAGACGTCGTGGAGGAGCGCGGCCAGCTTGAGGGTGCTGGCGCGCGTCACGCCCCCGCCGAGCGGCTCGACGACGTGCCCGGCCAGCTCCTCGCCGTACGGCCGCAACGCCCCCAGTCGCGGCAGGAGACGATCGCATCCGGCCACCGCGCGGAGCGAGTGCTCGAGCACGGCAAAGCGGTGCGGCGGCGGCTGCGTGGTGGCTCGCATCGGCTCGATCTCGGGGATGATGACGCCGAGAACGCCAAGCGCATCCGCTCGCCGTAGGCCGCGCGCACTGTCGGCCATGGCGAGCAGGGCGAGCAGCTCGTCGCGCACGCGCTCGGCGGATACCGTGGCGAGGCCGCCGGCGGCCGCGCTGACGGCGCGCGCCCCGGCGCGGGTCAGCCGCAGCCCGAGCGTGGCCTCGAGGCGCACGGCGCGGAGCGCGCGCAGCGGATCGTCGGCGAGCACGCCGGGGCCGGCTGGGCGCAGAAGCCGGGCGCGCAGATCGGCGAGCCCACCGGTCGGATCGATGATGGGACCGCGTCCCCGCTCGACGAGCGCGGTCAGGGGCACCGCCAGCGCGTTCACCGTGAAGTCCCGCGCGGCCAAATCGCCCTCGAGCGTCGGCGCGCGAAAGTCGGCGATGTCGAGTGTCCGGCCGTCGTCGACGACCCGGGCGGCGCCGCGCTCCGCGTCGAGGACCACGCAGGTACGGCCAAGCTCCTCGGCGCAGCGCCGGGCGAGCTCGATGGCGCCGCTCGGAACGGCGAGATCGACGTCCACCGCCGGCCGTCCGAGCATCGCGTCGCGAACGGCGCCGCCGACGAGCACGGCCCCGCTGGTCGGCGCCACCGCCGCCGCCACGCGGAGCAGCGCGGCCTGACCGCGCGGCAGACGCGCGAGGCGGAGCTCAGCCACGGTCGAGCAACCGCGCGGCGTTGTCGTGAAAGATCTTGCGCCGCACGGCATCCGGCAGCGCCCGATCCCACGCCCAGCGCCGCTCTTCCTCGTAGTCGTACGGGATGAGCGGGAAGTCGGAACCGAACAGGATCCGATCCTGATGGCGGATCAGCGCGTCGTCTGTGATGGCGGCAGGGTCAGCGCCGACGTAGCGCCGCGCGGCGGGCGCCAGCGCCATGGTGGTGTCGACGTAGAGGTTCGGATGGGCGTCGAGCAGCGCCAGGAAGGCGTCGCTCTCGAAGGCTCCCATGTGAGCGACCACGGCCGTGAGTCTCGGGAAGCGCGCGAGCAGACGGCGGAAGTGGTCGACGCCGGTGAAGTCGTCGCGGTAGGGCATGGTGCCCGCGTGAAGCACGAGGATGTGCCCGGCCGCCTCCGCCCGCGCATAGACGCCCCAGAGGCGGGCGTCGTCGACATGAAAGCGCTGGACCGAATGGTGAAACTTGAAGCCTCGCAAGCCGAGCCGCGCGGTGGCCTCCGCGGCGACGTCGTCGACGTCGGCGTCGTCAGGATGCAGCGTCCCGAACCCGACTGCGGCCGGCAGCGCCGAGGCCGTCCGCGCAACCCAGCGATTGAGCTCACGGGCCATGCCCGGCTTGTGCGCGTACGAGAAGAAGCAGAAGCGCTCCACACCGCGCTCGGCCAGCGTCGTCGCGACCTTCGCGGGATCGAACGGATGCGCCGCCACCCACCCCTCGCGCGCGAAGTGGCGCTCGATGGCCGAGGCGAGCCGCGGCGGATGCAGGTGGACGTGGACGTCGATGCAGGCGAACGGCGCGCGCCAGGCGGCGGTCGCCACGGAGCTATCCGAGCTCGAGCCCGGCGCTCCCGATGCGATACTCCACGATCTCGTCGCTCATGGCGCTGCCGCGGTGCTTCACCACCGAGAGCATCCGGGCCACGCGGCTGCCCACGCGCTCGCTGCCCATGACGAGGATCGTGTTCGCGGTGGCTCCGATGTCGCCGACGGCAACTCGCCGCGCGAGCAGGTCCTCCAGGCGCGTCTCCTCCGTCGTCACGAGCAGCAGCGTGGTCACCGCCGCGTGGTCGTAGAGGTGCGCATCGATGAACGGCCGGTGCTTCCACACCGGCAGGCAGATCTCCATGCCGACCGTCTCGGCGTCGCGATGCACCGTCTTGCGGTACAGCTCGTCGAACATCCAGAACTGGATCGAGTCGGCCGGCTGGTCCATCGGCTCCACGCCGTCGACGACGAGCCGGCGGGTGCCGGCCGCGAAGTGGAAATAGAGGAACGGCCGGACGGTGTGGAGCGCGTGGTTGTACGTTGCCTTCCAGTTCCAGTCGAACTCGAGCGAGCCGTCGGCTGCCGGCACCTGGAAATCGCGCACGCGCCCCACCCACTTCAGCGCGTTGCAGTAGAACGCGTCCATCTGGTCGCTGGACGGATAGGGCTCGGTCATGGGCGGCACCGTGTGCGTCCACTCCTTCAGCGACCAGTCGAACAGGCGGGCGGCGTACTCGTCGTGCTGCTGCGAATCACCCCGGCCGTTCATGTCGAGCACGATCCCGCGCGCGCCGTCGGCGACGCGTCCGTGGTCGGCGAACGTCAGCCCGAGGTGGGTCTTGCCGATGCCGGTGGCGCCGTAGACGACCGTGAGCGTCCCGGGCAGCAGTCCTCCGCCCAGCATCTGGTCGAGCCTCGGCACACCGGTGGAGACGCGCGCGGTCATGGCGCTGGATTCTACACCACGCCCGCGGAGCGCCCCTTCGTCCTGAACTGCCGCTCGTAGAGGTCACGCAGCTCCGGGAGCGTGGTCACCTGCCCGGGCGCCTTGTCCTCGCGCACGCGCGCGATGCGCGCGAATCGCAGCGCGAGACCGGAGGGGTACGTGGGGCTCTTCTGGATCTCGTTGTACTCGACCTCGACGACGACCTCGGGCCGGACGCGCACGGTGTAGCCGTCGTCGGCGGTCGCGAGCGTCCACAGGCGCTCGGTCATCGCCGCGAACTGCGCGTCGGTGAGCCCCTTGAACGTCTTGCCGACGTCGGCGAAGGCCTCGCCGTCGCGGACGGCGAGATGGTAGTTCGACAGCCAGCCCTGTCGCCGCCCCGAGCCGCGGTCGACGGCGACGATGACGCAGTCGACGGTTTCCGCCGGCTTCACCTTGAACCAGCGCTTGCCCCGGCCACCCGGCTCGTAGGCGCTGCCCAGGTCCTTCGCCATCACACCCTCGTGGCCCGCGGCGAGGGCTGCGTCGCGGAACGCAAGCGCCTCCGCCTCGGTCGTCACCACGCGACGCTCGGCCAGGTAGCGGCCACCGGTCACCCTGGTCAGCGCCTCCCAGCGCCGCGCATACGGCTCGTCGATGAGCGAGCGTCCCTCCGCCATCAGGCAGTCGAAGAAGTGCAGCGCCAGCGGCATCTCGCGCACCAGCGCCTCCACGCCGTGGACGCGACGGAAGCGCCGCATGAGCTCCTGGAACGGCAGCGGCCTTCCGCGCTGATCGAGGGCGACGACCTCGCCGTCGAGAATGAAGGGCGGGCCGTCGAGATCGCGGCGGGCGATCTCGACGACGTCGGGCAGGCTGCGCGTCACATCGGAGAGGCGACGCGTCCACACTTCCACGCGGTCACCGTCCCGGTGCAGCTGGATGCGAGCACCGTCGTACTTGTACTCGAGCGCGCTTCGGCCGCCGTGCGCGGCCAGCACGGTGCCGAAGTCGTCGGCGATCTCGGCGAGCATCGGCAGCAGCGGCACGAAGGGACGCGGCGCCACGCCGGCCAGCGCCGTCGGCCCGCCAGCGGCGACCAGCCGCGCGACGCCCGAAAGGTCGCCGAGAAACAGTGCCGCACGACGCACGGCGGCGACGTCGGCGGCCCACGCGGCGGCGATGGCCTCCAGCAGCAGGCCTTCGGACACACCGGTGCGCATCTCGCCACCGATGATCCGATTGAGGAATTCACGCTCGTCCTTCGAGGCGCGCGCGGCGAGCTCCGCCAGGCGCGCATCACGGACGCGCCGGGAGCCGGCGCCGGCGGCCGCCGCCACCTCGGCGAACGCTTCGGCGACGTCGCTCAGGGTCAGCCGCGGGCCGGTCGCATCATCGTCGCGGCCACTCCGCCCGAGCCCGCGCACGCCGAGGACGCGCGGATCCGAGGTCGGGAAGGCGCGGCCGGCCAGGAACGCCACCGCTGACGGAATCTCGTCGGCGCTCAACGAGCGGAGGAAGCCCGCCACCTCGTGCTGCTTGTCCAGACGCCCCCGCAGCCGCTCGAGGCGGCGGCCGAGGGCGGCGAGCTCCGCGAACGCCGTCATATCGGCCTTATTGTACGGAGCGAATTTGACTCTCCGCCGGGGCGCCCCGTAGGGTTGAGGCCATGCACCGCGTGATCTTCCACGACGGAGACCCGCGGGTCCTCGCGGCCGCCGCCGCGCTGGCCGCCGACTACGACGTCCGCCCGCTCGTCCACGGTGCCACCGGAGCGGTCGTCCTCGTCGGACCGCGGACGACCGTGCAAGCGACGCAGCGCACGCGGATCGTCGCCCTGGTCGACGCGGGCGACGCCGGCCCCTGGCCGGCGACCTGGTATGCCGTGCTGCCCGGCCACGCGCCGGCGGCGATGGTGCGCCGCATCGTCGGCAATGCCTTCGCGGACCTCGATGCCGAGGCGGATCTCGAGCGGCTCGAGCGTGACCTGGGCGAGCTCAACGCCATCGGCATCCGGCTCTCCGAGGAGTCGAATCCGCGGTTCCTGCTCGAGACGATCCTCAGCAAGGCGCGCGAGATCACGTCCAGTGATGCGGGGTCGCTCTACATCGTCGACCAGGCCGCCGACGGCGGCCATCTGCGATTTGCCCTCGCGCAGAACGACAGCGTCAGCATTCCGTTCCGTGCCGCCACCCTGCCGCTCACCGAGGCGAGCGTCGCCGGCTACGTCGCCCTCACGGGCCGCATCGTGAACCTGGCCGATGCCTACGCGCCGCCGGACGATTCGCCGTTCACGATCAACCGCTGGTTCGACGAGCAGACGCACTATCGCAGCAAGTCGATGCTGGTGGTGCCGATGCGCACGCCACAGGGCGACACGATCGGCGCCCTGCAGCTCATCAACTGCAAGGGCGACTGGCGGGGGTCGCTGGCCGAGCCGGCGACCGTCGAGCGCCACGTGCGCCCGTACGGGACGCGCCACGAGAAGCTCGCGAGCTCGCTCGCCTCCCAGGCCGCCGTCGCAATCCATAACCGGCGTCTGTATCTTTCGATCCGCGATCTGTTCGAGGGCTTCGTCAAGGCCTCGGTGACCGCCATCGAGGCGCGCGATCCCACCACGTCCGGCCACTCGTTCCGCGTGGCCGATCTCACCGTCGGGCTCGCGGAGATCGTCGACGGCTGCGACACCGGCCCCTACGCGCGCGTGCGTTTCAGCGCCGACGAGATGATGGAGCTTCGCTACGCCGCCTTGCTACACGACTTCGGCAAGGTTGGTGTGCGCGAGCACGTGCTCGTCAAGTCGAAGAAGCTCTATCCCGCCGACCTCGAGCGCATTCGCCATCGTGTCGAGATCCTGAAGCGCGAGCTCGCGCTCCGGACCGCTCGCGCCAAGCTGGAGGCCGCCGTCGCGCGTCGGCGCGACTACGCCGCCGTGGCGGCGCGGCTCGACGCCGAGCTGGCCGCGGCGCTGGCCGATCTCGATCGTCAGCTCGATCTCGTCGTGCTCGCCAACGAGCCGAGCGTACAGGCGCGGGAGCTCACCGACGATATCGGGGTCCTCGCCGGGCGCGTATGGGAGGACGCCGAAGGCGTCGCGCGGAGCATCCTCACCGCCGAGGAGGCGCGCATCCTCGCCATTCCGCGCGGCAGCCTCACCGACGCCGAGCGCGGCGACATCCAGGGCCACGTCGTCCACACGTTCGAGTTCCTGAGCCGGATTCCGTGGACCAAGGAGCTGCGTCGCGTCCCCGACATCGCCGGTGCGCATCATGAAAAGCTCGACGGCAGCGGCTATCCGAACCGCGCCCGCGCGGAGCAGATTCCCGTGCAGTCCCGCATGATGGCGATCGCGGATATCTATGACGCCTTGACGGCGAAGGATCGGCCGTACAAGAAGTCAGTGCGCTGCGACGAAGCGCTCGCCATCCTCGACGCCGAGCGCCGCTCGGGCGCGCTCGACTCGGCGCTGCTCGACCTGTTCATCTCCGCTCGCGTGTTCGAGCGCGTCGTCCGGTCGTCGTAGCACTGCGCGTTCGGGCAGGACAGCGCCGCGACACTGCCCTGCCGAACGCGGAGGTTGGCGGCCTCCCTTAGCTGGCGATCAACAGCAGTGAGACAGACCACGCCACGAGCGCGATGACGGAGACGGCGGCGCGTGCGATTTCGGTCAGCAGCAGCCCGGGGCTGGTCCTCACCTGTTGAGTAGTTCGGATCAAAAAAAGGGCGCGCTGGCGTTGAATGATGAGACGGCGCTGCAGAGACGGGTATGCGATGGCGTGGGCGTTCATGTGGTTCCACCTTCCTGCGTGAGGGTCAGAAGCCTCGAAGAAGTCCGACGACCTTGCCGATGATCTTCACGGGCGTGCGTCGGGGGTCCACGACGATGGGAGCCATGGTGGGGTGCTCGGGCTTGAGCACGACGCGCTCGCCGTCGCGCTGGAAGCGCTTCACGGTGGCTTCCGCCTCTCCGGATTCGGCCTCCACCATGGCCACGACGATGTCGTTCGGCTGGGCGCTGTCCTGCCGACGCACCAGCACCAGATCCCCATCGCAGATGTGCGCCTCGATCATGCTGTCGCCACGGACGCGAAGCGCAAAGATGTCCTCACCCCGGCCCGGAAGGGACGCCGGCGCGATGTGCAGCTCCCCCTCGCGGTTCTCGGCCGCGAGGAGAGGTTGGCCGGCAGCGACGCGGCCGAGAATGGGGACGGCGTGCGGTCGCGGCGCACTCTCCGACGGGACGAGCGAGCGCGATGTACGGCCCGCGGTGGCGCGACGCTGCAGCATGCCCTTTCGTTCGAGCGCGCGGAGATGGTCGAATGCGGCCCGCGGGGTGACCTTGAAGCGCTCGCCGATCTCACGGACGGTCGGCGGGAGCCCGTGCTTGGCGATGAACCCCCGAATGAAGCCGAGGACCTCGCGTTGCTTGCCGGTGAGCTCTCGCATCAACCCCTCCCGGCAGCCACCATACTCAACGGGTGTTGAGGTCGTCAACCAAAAAAAGAGGGTCAGGCCGGCTCCCACGGCTCGCAGACGGGGCAGGTCGCCAGCCCGGCCTCGCGCGCTTCGCTGATCGTCTTCATGTAGGTCCGCTCGGCCTCGGGAATCCGGCGCACCCACGCACAGTCACGCCGATGAAAGATGCGTGAGCCGCGCTGGGCGCAGAACGGCTCGCCGTGCTCCTCGATGACAGCCACCGACGTGCCTCCGTCGGCGATCGCCGGCTCGGTTTCCGAGGGCAACGGCGCGGTGGCCACGTGCTCGGCGACCGGCGTCGGCTCCGGTATCGGCGGCGGATCCAGATCGTTCATGTTCAGGTTCGTCTCGACCGTGGACCGGAACTCGTCGCTCGCTCGGCGGAACTCACGCATTGCGCGCCCCACCATGCGCCCGAGCTCCGGCAGCTTCGACGGACCGAAGACCAGGAGGGCGAGGACGCCGATGACCAGCATCTCCTGGAGACCGATGTCGAACATGCGGCTAGAGTAACACGCGCGCTCGAGGCCGCCGGACGTGCCCGAAGTCGGAAAACACTTACCGTGCACGAGGCGCCCGCGATGCGAGACGAGGACGGCGAGGAATGGCATCGCGACGCCCATTTGCCGTCGGCCACCGCGGTGGGGGCACGAGAGTTGCTCCCCCGTCGGCTCCGAAAGGAATGACCGATGCGCTGCCGCGTTCGCTACGAGGCGACGATCTCTTTCGGCTTGTCCGGCTCGGCGTCCTGGCTCACGAGGCCACACTGCACGATTTTGTAGAGCAGCGCCTTGTAGCTGATTTGCAACAGGCGCGCCGCCTTCGCGCGATTCCAGTGCACGCGGTCGAGCACTTCCTTGATCGCAACACGCTCGGCTTCCCGCGCGGCCTGACGGGCGATATCCTTCAGGCTGATCGGCGCGTCCCCGTTCACCGAGGGGACCACGGACGGCGCGCCGAAGCCCGCGGGACGCGCACCGCGGCTCAAATTGCCGACGATCTCGATATGCACGGGTCGGGCGGTCCCCAGCACGACGACGCGCTTCACGGCGTTCTCGAGCTCCCGGATGTTGCCCGGCCAGTGGTAGTCGATGAACGCGCGCATCGTGTCCGGCGGGATCTCGACCGCGCGACCATACTGCGCGTTGAACTTGCGGAGGAAGAAGTCGACCAGCGACGCGATCTCCTCACGGCGCTCGCGGAGCGGCGGGATGCGGATCTCGATGACGTTCAGCCGGTAATAGAGATCCTCGCGGAACTGATGCGCGCGCATCGAGGCCTCGAGGTCACGGTTGGTGGCCGCGATGAGCCGTACGTCGGTGTCGATGATCTTCTCGCCGCCGACCCGCGAGAACTCGCCATCTTGCAGGACGTGGAGGAGCTTGGCCTGGAGGCGAAGAGGCATCTCACCGATCTCGTCGAGGAGGAGCGTGCCCTGATGCGCCGCTTCGAACTTGCCGGGCTTCTGGCGGTAGGCGCCGGTGAAGGCGCCCTTCTCGTGACCGAAGAGCTCCGACTCGAGCAGCTCACCCGGAAGGGCCGCACAGTTGACCTTCAAAAACTGCTTGCCATTGCGCGGAGACGCCTTGTGAATGGCACGCGCCACGACTTCCTTGCCGACACCACTCTCGCCGCGCAGGAGGACAGTGGTGTTAGTCGTGGCGACCTTCGAGATAAGGTCGCGAATTGGCTGCATCTTGCTGCTGCTGCAAAGATTCATCAAGGGCTCGCTCATCGATGTGCTCTCCTCGTCGAGATGGCGTGTGAAGCCCTCGGCCATACTGGGGTGCAGTCGAGTGCACTCGATATGCCAAGGGTTTACCCACTCCCTATTCCCGTGATTACACGGAGTTGGCCCGCGCTGCCCTGACGGTACTAGTCAACGTTGCAGAAAATACATGAGCTTGTTGTAGAACTTACATAGACGGAGGAGAATTAAATGGACATCATGATCGTCGATGACGAGCCTGAAGTCGCCGAGGTCCTGGCGACCTCGCTGCAGCGGCAGGGGCACCGGACGACCGTCGTGCACTCGGGGCGCGAGGCGCTCGACCGGATCAAGGGCGGCGCGTATGACGCGCTGTTTCTCGATGTCTCCATGCCGGGAATGAATGGACTCGACGTCATGGCCGAAGTGCGCCGGATCCGGCCGGCGCTCGCGGTGGTCGTGATCACGGGCCACGCAACGGCGGACGAGATCGAGCACGTCAAGAAGCTGGGCGCCGTCGACGTCATCCAGAAGCCGTCGGCGCTCACGCACTATCATCAGGCGATCGAGCGGCTGCACACGCACGCCGAGAGGAAGCCCCTTCCGCGTCCCGGGGACGTGTGATATGCGTGAGCCCGTGATCGTCCGAGTCCTGCGCGGGGCCGCGGTAGGCGTGATCGCGCTGTGGCCGGTCGCCGCCACCGCCCAGCAACTTCCGCTCACACCGTACGTGTGGCCCTCGGGCACCGAGGATCCGCAGCGGCTTCAAATGCCCCGGCGGGCGCCGCTCACGATCGTGCCGAGCGTCACCGTCGCCGAGGAGTACAACGACAACGTCACGCTGAGCAACGCCAATCGCGAGGCCGACTTCATCACGACCATCCAGCCCGCCCTCGCCGTCACGCTCGAGAGCGCGACGTATCGCCTCGCCGCCGGCTACAGCTTCAGCGCGGACATGTACGCGCGCGAGCCCGATCGCAACGCCGCCTTCGATCGCCAGAACTTCGACCTCGACACGCAGTGGCGACCGACCGAGAAGTGGACGCTGACGCTGGCCGATACCTTCCTGCTTACGACCAACACCAATCTCATCTCCGCGGAGGGCGTCTCGACCGGCCGTGATCGAGCATGGTCCAACACGCTTCGCGGTGGAGCGGGATATCGGCTGGCTCCCTTCACGACGGTCCGCGCCGGCGGGTCGTACACGGTGCAGCGCTATGACTCCGCCGCGCTTGAAGATGCCAACATCTACTCCGCGGACGTCGCCGTCGATCATGCCTTCTCGCCGAACCTGACCGGCACGCTTGCGTACGAGGCGGGATACTTCGACATCGAGTTCGAGCCGACGACGTGGACGCATACGCCGCGCGTCGGCGCCAGCTATCGGCTCACGAACACCATCACCGTCTCCCTGAGCGGCGGACCGAGCTTCGAAATCCCCGAAGGCGGCAGCCGCGACAGCCGGGTGACGCCCGCGGTCAGCGCCCGTTACGATCAGCGGACGTTCTTCGGCTTCGTCCGGGCGGACTTCGACCGGCGCATCGGCGTGGCGGCCGGTATCGGTGGTCCCACCGACAACACGTCGGTGGGCGGCCGCGTCGACCTGCTCACGCTGCTGCGCGGCCTGACGCTGTCGCTCGGCGCGCGCTATGCGTGGGTCAAGTCGCCCGACGATCGGGACCCCCGCATCGACATCCAGACGTTTACGGTCCCCTTGACCGTCACGTACCGGATCACGGCGTGGATCGCGGCGGTGGCCGGGTACCAGTTCTACCGTCAGCGAACCGGGGGCGAGCCCGTTCTGAATCAGCGGACGGGGCTCGTGATCGCCGAGGATGCCGATCAGAACCGGATCTTCATCGCTTTGCAGTTCGGCTATCCGTTCACGTTCGACCGGCCGTAGTGCAGCGCTTTACTCATCGGCGCGCACCCGCTTTCTAAGAATGCACCGCCGTTAACCGCCAGCGCGCCCGCCCCCCGCGCGCCGCTATGTCGTCCGCTGCGGGGAAAATGCATCCCGCCGACGTGCAGTTCACGCCGCTGCATGGTTTGGCACTGACCTTGCCGTCACATGTCTCAGCCGGTCACTCCGGCCAACGACATGGCCTTCGCGCAACGACTTGCATGGCTCGATGGAACTTTTACCGTCGGCCGGCGTCTGCGCGCTCGCGCCCACGACCTCCACCACTCGCTGGGAGATTCCCATGAGCAGCGACGACGTCGCGCACATGCTTCGCTCCACAAGCGTCAAACCTTTTCCGCGATCGGGCACCTCCACGCCCAGACTGGGATCGCGACACATGAGGGTCGCCACCACCGTGCCGCGCGTGCGCGCTAAATGGCCGACATCGCGGTCCGGCACGTGTTTTGAACTGACACTGCCCGCCTCATGGAAGAAAGATTCCCAGTGAAGGCCTCCAGCTTCGACGCCGCATCGCCGTACGCCACAGCTGTCGCCGATCGTCAGGTGCTCGTCGTGGAGCCGGACGCCGATCAGCGACGGCGCGTGGTCGCTCAGCTTACGTCCTGGGGCTACACGCCGCTCGCCGCCTCGACCGCCGAGGAGGCGCTCGATCTGATCGGGCGCGCGACACGCCTCGCGTTCTCGGTGGTTGCCATCCGGCTGCCCGGCATGTCGGGCATCGAGCTGCTGCGCCGTGCGCCGGACGTGGCGGCCGCGGGTCCGGTGATCATGGTGGCCGACAACGGCCACTCGTCGCAGATCGTGGAGGCCATCCAGGCCGGCGCCGACGACTTTCTCCGTCGCCCCTACACCGCCGAGGATCTCGAGACGGTGATCCGCAGCGTGGCGGGTCGACCGCGCCGGGAGACCACCGCCGCCCCGACCGCCGTCCTCGCCGAGGAGAACAGTGACCGGCTGCAGCGGGAGCTCGGTCTTCTCACGAGCCAGCAGATGCGCGACATCCAGGCTGTCATCGACCAAGCGGCGCGGGCCGACGTCACCGTCCTGATCTGCGGCGAGACCGGCGTGGGCAAGGAGCTGGTGGCGCGTGCCATCCACGCGCACTCGCCGCGCCGGCGCGCGGCCTTCGTGAAGGTGAATTGCGCGGCCATGCCCCGCGAGCTCCTGGAGTCGGAACTGTTCGGCCACGAGCGCGGCGCGTTCACCGGCGCCCACCAGCGGAAGCCGGGGCGCTTCGAGCTCGCCGACGGCGGCACCATCTTCCTCGACGAGATCGGTGAGCTGCACCCGGCGCTGCAGGCCAAGCTCCTGCACGTGCTGCAGGACGGCGAATTTTCGCGCGTGGGCGGCCGGCACAACATCCGCGTCGACGTGCGCGTCATCTGCGCCACCAACCGCGATCTCGCGCGTGAGGTGGCCGCCAATCGCTTCCGCGAGGACCTGTTCTATCGCCTCAACGTGATCAACATCTTCGTACCGCCGCTGCGGGAGCGGCGTGAGGAGATTCCGGCGCTGGTCGGCTACTTCGTGCACCGCTACTCGCGGCTCTTCAACTTCCCGGAGCGGGAGGTGACCCCGGAGATCCTGCACGCCTTCATGCAGTACAGCTGGCCGGGCAACATCCGCGAGCTCGAGAACTTCATCAAGCGGATGATCGTCCTTCAAGACTTCACGCTGCCGCGCACGCTGATGACGACACCGTCGGTGACGGCGTCGGCGGCGGTGGCGGCGGAGCCCTTCGCGGCCACCAAGGGTCTCTCCCTCAAAGAAATCTCCCGCCGGGCCGTGCTGGAGGCCGAGCGCGAGGTCATCGGCCGGGCGCTCGAGCAGTGTCGCTGGAACCGCGTCAAGACCGCCAAGATGCTGAAGATCAGCTACCGGGCACTCCTTTACAAGATCAAGGACATGGGACTCAAGCAGGATTCGGCCGCCGGCTGAGCGGCGGTGCAGGAGGACGATCCATGACAGTCAAGCCGTTCGTCGCCGCGCTGGCGCTCGTTGTCGGAGCCAGCGTCGCCACCGCGTACGCCCAGCAGGCGTCCCCGTCGAACACGGGAGCCGCGGCGCAGATGCCGCCGAGCGCGCCGATCCCGATCAGCGACTACGTGATCGGCCCCGAGGACATGCTGCAGATCACCGTCTGGAAGAATGAGTCCCTGTCACGAGCACTGCCCGTGCGGCCGGACGGCAAGATCTCGCTGCCACTGCTCCACGACGTGCAGGCCGCCGGTCTCACTCCGATGCAGCTGCAGGAGAAGCTCGCCACCGCCCTCGGCGAGTTCATGCCGAATCCCGAGGTCTCGGTGACCGTGACCGACGTGCGCAGCTACCGCGTGTCCGTGCTCGGCGAAGTCCAGCGGCCGGGGGTGCTGCAGCTCAAGAGCGACACCACCGTGCTCGAGGCCATCGCGCTCGCGGGCGGCTTCCGTGACTTCGCCTCGCCGGGCAAGATCATGATCCTGCGCAAGAACGGCGACGGCCAGGCGCAGAAGATTCCCTTCAACTACAACCGTGTCGTGAAGGACAACCGGGGCGAGGGCAACGTCACCCTGAAGTCGGGCGACGTCGTCGTCGTTCCTTAAGCATACAAGCAGAGGACAGAACGTCATGCCGACACCGCCGACCCACTACGACGACACTGCGAAAGGCCCTGGACTGGCCGGGCTGCTGGAGATCGCCCGCCGTCGCCGAGTGCTGGCCCTCCTGCCGTTTCTCTTCGTCCTCACGGCGGCGGCGTCGCTGGCCGTCTTCCTGCCGAGCGTGTGGACCGCGAAGACCCTCGTGCTCGTCAATCGCCAGCAGATCCCCGAGCGCCTCGTCGCGCCCACCGTCCAGACGGACATCGAGGCCCGCCTGCTCACGCTGAGCCAGGACGTGCTGACGCCCGATCGGCTGCTGAAGATCGCGCAGGACTACGGGCTCTATCGGAACCTGCGGCGCACGCAGCCGGCCGAGGAAGTCGTGGAGCAGATGCGCCGCGACATCCGGCTCGAGTTGGTGGAGGACAAGGAGCGGCGGCCGCGCGAGCAGCGCTCGGCGCTGTTCAACATCGCCTATCGCGCGCCCGATCCGCAGGTGGCCGTCGGCGTGACCAACACGCTGGCATCGCTCTACATCCAGGAGAACGGCCGCCTCCGTGAGAAGCAGGCCGCTGGCACCACCGCCTTCCTTGACACGCAGCTGGCCGACGTCTCCAACAGGCTGAAGACGCAGGAGCAACACATCAGCGAGTACAAGGAAAAGAACATCGGCGAGTTGCCCGAGCAGCGCGACACCAACGTCCGCACGCTCGAGCGGCTGCAGCAGCAGCTGCAACTCGCCTCCGAGAACAATCGTCGCGCGAACGAGCGCAAGCAGCTGCTGACGGACAGCCTCGGCCAGTTCGACATGACGTCGGGCATGGTGGCGGGGCCGGGCGCCGGCCCGAACGTGACGCCGGCCGACACCGCGGCCGCGCGGCTCAACCTGCTCCGTCAGGAGCTGGCCGTCATGCAGACGAAATTCCACGACCGATACCCCGATGTGATCCAGATGAAGGACCAGATCCGCATCCTCGCGGCGAAGCTGGAGGCGGAGAAGAAGGCGCAGGCGGCCCAGGCGGCGAATGCCGCCGCCAACAAGAAGCCCGCGCGCGATCTCCGCGTGGTCCCCCAGAACCCGTACATCCAGAGCCTGATGACGCAGCTCGACCAGGCACAGGTCGACGCCAAGGCGAGCGCGCAGGAGATCGCCGATATCAACCGGCAGATCGCCGTGTACCAGCGGCGCCTCGAGAACACCCCCAAGCGCGAGCAGGAGCTGGCCATCATCACGCGCGACTACGAGACCACACGCGAATTGCACAAGACCCTCCTCGCCAAGCGCGGTGAGGCCGACATGGCCTCAGAGCTCGAACAGCGCCAGCAGGGTGAGACGTTCCGCGTGATCGAGCCGGCGCGGCTGCCGGAGCACCCGGCCGGCCCGAACCGCTTCCGCCTGCTCCTGGTCGGCCTCGCCCTCGCGCTCGGTGCCAGCGGCGTGGCCGTATTGCTCGCCGAGCAGGTCGACACGTCATTCCGCCGGGTCGACGAGGTGCGCGCGACGGCGCCCATGCCGGTCCTCTCGGCCATCCCGCGCATCACGACCGAGCAGGATCGCTATCGGCAGCTCCGCCAGCGTCGCTGGGCGACCGCGGCCGTCGCGGTGGGATTGTTTGTGGTGGCCGGTACGTCCTTCCTGGTAGCCCACAACAACCAGTCCATGGTGGCGCTACTGATGCCGGCTCAGCCGACGACGACGCCCGGGAGGTAATGTCATGTATCTGAGCTTTTACGGTCTGCGGGAAGCGCCGTTCGCGCCGACGCCGGACCCGAAGTTTCTGTTCCAGTCGGCCCGGCACCGCGAGGCGCTGGCGCAGCTGATCTACGGTGTGCGCGAGCGCAAGGGCTTCATCGTCCTCACCGGTGAGATCGGCACCGGCAAGACGACGCTGCTCCGCACGCTGCTCGAGCGGATGAACGCCGACACGCCGGTCGCCTATGTCCACAACTCGGCGCTGAACATCGAGGGACTGCTGGAGTACGTCCTCCAGGACTGGGGCGTGAAATCGACGGCCAACAGCCACGCCCAGCGACTGTTCGAGCTCAACGAGTTCCTCATCGACCAGCATCGCAAGGGCGGGACACCTGTCCTCGTCATCGACGAGGCGCAGAACCTGTCCGTGGAGACGCTCGAAGCGGTGCGCATGCTCTCCAACTTCGAGACGACGAACCAGAAGCTCATGCAGATCCTGCTCGTCGGCCAGCCCGAGCTGCGCGCCAAGCTGGATCTGCCTGAGCTTCGACAGCTGAAGCAGCGCATCGGTCTGCGCTGCCACATCGCGCCGCTCTCCGCCGAGGAGGCGCGGCTCTACATCCGCCATCGCCTGCGCATCGCCGGCGCCGCCGACGCCGGCATCTTCACCGACGGCGCCATCCAGAAGATCGCCGACTACAGCGGCGGCACGCCGCGCGTGATCAACATCGTGTGTGACCACTGCTTGCTGTCCGGGTTCGCGGACAGCAAGAAGCGGATCGACGCCGGAACGGTCAAGGAAGCCATCGAGTACCTCCACGAAGGCGAGCGCAGCGAGTGGAAGCGGCGCCGCCGCATCACCCTGGTCCCCGGGCGGTCCGCGGTCTGGGCCGCGCGCAGCGGCGTGGCCGTGCTCGTCATCGTGCTCATCGCCCTGCTGGCATTCGCCGCCAATTCACTCGGCTGGATCGGGACCGTTCCCGGCGGCCTGCGATAGGAGGACAGCCCGTGAGCAAGTTCTTCAAGGCCCTCGAGCGAGTCGAGCAGGAGCAGGAGCCGACGGCCGCGGCCGCCACGCCCGCCCCGGCCGCGGAGCCGGCCGCGCCGCCCGCAGCACCGGTCACGCCCAAGCGCGTGGAGCCGACCGCGGTACCGACGCCGAGCCATCCGCAGCCGAAGATCATCAATCCGCCTGCGCCCGCGCCGACCCCGGCGCCCGTGGTGCGGCTGGAGACGCCGATACCGGCGCCGGCGCCCACGTACGGGGCGCCGGTGGCCGCCGAGAACGGAGCGACGTTCGGCACCAAGGGCTTTGCCTGGCAGCTCGAGCCCGACGCCGACGGCGAGCTCGGGCAGGTCGACGATCACCTCGTGAGCGTGCTCGAGCCGACCAGCCTTGCCGCCGAGCAGTATCGTGCGGTACGGCTGGCCATCGAGACGTTCCGTCACGAGCGCGGGACGCGAACGGTCGCCGTCACCAGCCCGGGGCGCGGCGACGGCCGCACCATCACGGCTGTCAACCTGGCCGGCGCGCTCGCCCAGGCGCCGGACGCCCGCGTCGTGCTCGTCGAGGTCGACCTGCGGCATCCCGCCGTGGCCCGCGCCCTCGGCATGCCCGCCGGTCGCGGTCTCTCGAGCTATCTCCTCGACGCCTCGATGGCGCCGGAGGCGGTGATCATGCGGCCGGCCAACGTCGCCTTCGCCGTGGTCACGGCGGGCGCCGCCTCGTCGATGCCATACGAGCTGTTGAAGTCGCCACGCCTGGCCGCGCTGCTGGCGGCCTTGCGCGAGCGCTTCGACTACGTCGTCCTCGACACGCCACCCGCGCTGCCCTATCCCGACGTCGGCATCCTGCGCGATATCGTGGATGGCTTCGTGGTGGTCGTGCGCGCGAACCGCACGCCGCGGGAGATGCTGCGCGACTGCACCAACATCATCGGGCGTCAGAAGGGGCTCGGGCTCATCTTCAATGACGACGAGCGGCAGGCGATCCCGAGCTTCAGTGAGCACAGCGACGGATGGCGCCGACTCGTGCCGAGGACGCTGGCGAGCCAGCGCGTTGCCTAGTAACGTGGGGGCCCCGAAATGGCCCCCCACACCCCCCCGACGCTCGGCCCGCCTCGGCGGGGCCGCGGCGGGCCTCGATACGCCATGCGAATCCTGCTGGTGACTCCGGCGCTGCCGCATCGGCCATCGGCGTCCGATGCGACGCGAGTGTTCGCCTCGCAGCTGATCGATCACCTGAGCGCTCGTCATGCCTTCGGGGTCGTGGCCGCCACCGGCCCCGCCGACACCGCCGCCTGCGCATGGCTCGCCGGGCACGCCGCGCCGGTGGAGCTCGTTCCAACCCGGCACTGGCATCGTGCGCGGTCCAGCCGCCCCGCGGCCGGCCTGCGCGCGCTGGCCGCCGCGCTCGGCCGCGCCGTCGCGGCGTTCCAGCCGGACGTCGTTCACCTCGAGACCGCGGTGTTCGCGCCGCTCGCCCGCGTGGCGCGGGCACCCTGCGTGCTCGCCTGCCACGATGCGCCGCGAGCGGACGATGCAGTCCCCGCGCGTGGATGGCAGCGGCTGCGGGCGCGGCTCGCCCGGCGGCGTGAGCACGACTGGGCGCGTGCGTGGCTCGATGCCGCGAGCGGCTGCGTCGTGGAGTCCGAGCACGATCGTCGCGCGATGGCCGCCTATCTGCCGTTCGAGCGCGTCGATGTCGTGTGCTCGGGCATCGACGCCGAGCGGTACGCGTATCGCCGCATCGGCAACCCCGGCCGGCTCGTGTTCACCGGCGACCTCGGCCGTCCCGGCGACCTCGCGGCGGCGCGACGACTCGCGACGTCGATCCTGCCCGCCATACGGCGGCAGAATCCGCGCGCAGATCTCGTCATCGCGAGCACCGGCGCCGCCGGGCCCGCGCGCGACCTCGGCCGCCTCGACGGCGTCCGAGTCGAGGGATGGCTCGCCGACGTGCGGCCGACCGTGTGGAATGCCGCGGTCTACGTGAGCCCGGTCGCCAGCAGTGTCGGCCGCACGCGTCGCCTCCTCGAAGCGCTGGCGCTCGGCACGCCAGTGGTTGCGTCGCCGGCGAGCCTGTCGCGTCTGGACGCCGTCGTGCCGGGCCACCACGTGCTGAGCGCCGACAGCGACGCGGAGGTGGCCGAAGCCGTCTCGCTGCTGATGCGTGAGCCCGTCATCGCGAACACCATCGCGCGCAACGCGCGCGACCTCGTCGAGCGGTCGCTCACCTGGCGCGCGGTCACCCAGCGCTACGAGCACGTGTACCGTCGGATCGCCGAGTTCCGGCTGGAGCGGGCGGCGTGACCGAGACGCGTCCGTTCCTGGTCGGGATCGCCGGTGGTAGCGGCAGCGGCAAGTCGACGCTCGTGCGCGCGCTCACGGCTCTCCTTGGTGCCGACCGGGTCGCCACGCTGTCGCACGACGCGTACTACTGCGATCGGAGTCACCTGCCCGCCGCACAGCGAGCGGCGCTCGGGTACGACACCCCGGAGGCGCTGGACACCGAGCTGTTCCTCGAGCACCTCGCGGCGCTCCGCGTGCGCCGGGCGGTCCGGGCACCGCGCTACTGCTTCAGCACGGACCGGCGCGTCGGCGTGGACGCGCCGGTCGAGCCGCGCCCGATCGTGCTCGTGGACGGCGTCCTGCTGCTCCACGATCCACGCGTGCGCGCGCTCCTCGACCTGACGGTCTTCCTCGACGTCCCGGATGCCATGCGACTGTCACGCCGCACCCGCAGCGACGTCAGCGAGGAGCCGCGGCCGCGTCGCTCGGGACTGTCGGTCTACGACGCGATCGTGCGGGGCTCCCACGCGCGACACGTCGAGCCGACGAAGACGCTCGCTGACCTGGTGCTGCTCAACGTGGGCCGCGTCGACCGCCTGGCGGAAATCGCGGCCAGCGTGATCCTCGACCGCCTCGACCGGCGGTCCCGAGGCGCGGCCGCATGAGCCGCATCAGCCTCTTGGTGAGCCTCACGGCGCCGGCGCCGCGTCACGTCGAGGATGTTGTGCTCGCCCTGCTGCAGCGCCTGGACCCGGCCGAGTTCCGCCTCGCGCTCGCGGCGCCGCCCGGCCTGCTCGACCGCGCCGCCGGCGAGCTGCACGGCGTCCCCGTGGACACCGAAGCGGTGCTGGCGGACAGCTGGCTGCGGCACTACGACGTCGGCCGGCTGTCGGCCTTCATCGGCCGCGTCCGCCCGCACATCGTGAGCACGCACGTGGCGCGGGCGACGATGGTCGCGGCGCCCCTCGCCAGGTGGCTGGGCGCCAAGGTCGTCGAGACCTATCACGGCAGCGGCAGCTCGCGCCGGCTGCGACCACATCGCATGGTCGCGCGCTTCGTCGACCGCGCCATCGCGGTGTCCGAGGCGGCGCGGGCCCACCTCGTCGGCGCCGGCTACCCGACCGAGAAGGTCGTCGTCATCCCGAACGGCTGCGACCTGTCGACGTTTCGCGCGGGCATGGGCCGCGATGCCGTCCGCCGTGAGCTCGGGCTCGCGCGCGACATTCCGGTGCTCGGCGTCCTCGGGCCCCTCGAGCCGCGCATGGGCCACGCCGAGCTGTTCGAGGCGTGGCCGTCGATCGTGACCGAGTTTCCCCTCGCTCGTCTGCTCGTGATCGGGGACGGGTCGCTGCAGCGCAGGCTCGACGCGCGTGCGCACGAGCTCGGCCTGGCGGCGTCGATACTGTTCGTCGGTCATCGGACCGATCTCGCGCGCGTGCTCGATGCCGTTGACGTCGTGACGCTGCCGGCGCTCTCGGAGGGATCGCCGCTGCCGGCGGTTGCCGCGGCCGCCATGGGCCGCCCGGTGGTGGCGACGGCCGTCGACGGCATGCCCGAGGTGATTCGCGAGGCGCGCACGGGACGGCTGGTGCCGCCGGCCGATCCCGCCGCGCTGTCGCGCGCCATTCGCGGCATGCTGCGCGACACGCTCGGCGCCCAGCGGATGGGCCGCGCGGCTCGCGACTTCGTCGCCGACCGCTTCAGCCTCGAGCGGCAAGTGGCCAGCACGATACGCGTGTATCGCGACGTCGTTGGCACGCCGCGACAGCTGCCGCGCGCCGCCTGACCACGTCCTGCGCCAGCCTTACCGCGCGGTCTGGCGCCGTCGGCGGGCCGGGCGGAATCCCGGCGGGAGCGGCTCGAGCGGCGGCAGCACGCCACGCGCGAGCGCGTAGCGGATCAGCGCCGTGTGGTTCTTCAGGCGCAGCTTACGCATGACGTTGGCGCGGTGCGCCTCCGCCGTGCGGACACTGATGCTGAGACGACGCGCCACCCGCGTGCTGCTGTGGCCTTCGGCGACCAGCTGCAGCACCTCGCGCTCGCGCGCCGTGAGCGTCTCGTACGGATCGTCCGCGTGGCGATTCGTGGTGAGCCACGCCTGCACGTCGTCCATCGACATCGGCGCGCTGAGATAGCGCTGGCCCTGGACGACACTGCGCACGGCGCGGATCAATTCGCGCGCGTCGGCGTGCTGGGCCACGTAGCCGGCCGCGCCATTCCGCAGCGCCTCGGTGACGTACCACTCGTCGACGTAGCGCGAGAGCACGATGACGGCCGTCTGCGGCGCGCGCTGCCGGACCTGCCGCGTGACTTCGAGACCGAAGAGCCCCGGGATCGCCACGTCGAGGATGAGGATGTGCGGGCGAAGCCGCTCGACCAGCGGCGCGACGGCGAGGCCATCAGCGATCTCGCCGACGACCTCGAAGTCCCGCTCCGCCTCGAGCAGGCACTTGATCGCCTCGCGGACGACGTTCCGGTCGTCGGCGAGGACGATCTGAATCGCGCCCGTCGTCGCCGCTCGGCTGGCCTCCCTCGGCTTGATATCAGTCACGTTCACGTGGCAAGCCTCCGAAAGGTTCCGCGCGGAGTCCGAGAGGGCGCAACGCGCGGCCGCTGCGTCGTTCTTTCCGCATATGTTGCTACTGCAAGGTCAAGACCACGAGTCGTCTGACGAACCAATGCGCACAAAGCGGAGATTCTTTACCGAATCCCGTGTGCAGACGCTCGACAACACGAATACTTACGTGTGGCACGCGCTTCGCAGCGCGCTGGACCGGCCGGACATGGCGAATCCCGGGAAAGCACGTTCCCGCCGTTCAACGACCGCAGTCGCCGGCGGCGCAGCGAGCGCGCCGATCCACGTGCTCGTCGTCGAAGATCATGCCGATACCCGCGAGGTCCTCGATACCTTGCTTCGCACGGAAGGCTACGAGGTGAGCATCGCCGTCGACGGTGTCGAGGCGATCGAGCGTTACCGCCAGCGGCCGGCCGACGTCGTGCTGATCGACGTCTTCATGCCGCGCAAGGACGGGATCGAGACGATTCGTGAGCTGCGCGCGGAGTTCGGCGATCCGCTCTGCATCGCGATGTCGGCCGACGGCGATCCGACCCGCCGCAGCGCGCTCGATCGCGCGCGTGATGCCGGCGCGCGGCTCGCCCTGCGCAAGCCGATCGAGCCATGGGTGCTGCTGCGAACGCTGGAAGGTGCCGTCTCGGGGCACCGCGCGGCCGATCGGCCCGCGGTGGCCGGCTGAGTCACGCCTCCGACGCGGTGCCCTCGAGGGTCTCCACCACGGTGCTGGCGCCACCCCAGCGCCCCAGATGGTCGACGGCGCGCGCGGTGACCGCGTGCGGCCCCGGCGCATAGCGGGCCGGCTCCAGCTCGTAGGCGGCCTCGACGTCGATCCACATATCGGCGAGGTCTCCGTCGACGTAGAGATAGATCCGCGCCGGCATGCGCGCGCCGGCGACACGGATGCGCACGGTCGTCTCTTCGACCTCCACCTGCACTGCGATGCGGCCCGGCCGCAGACCACGCGCGCCGGTAGTCCGCGGCCCTTCGCGCGGCGCCAGACGCGTCACCGAGCCCATCAGTGCGCCCCGGTGACGGCCGGCTCGACGACGTAGACGTGCGCCGCGAACGGCGCGAACGCGTCGCTGAACGCGCGGCCGCTGGCGACGAGCGCGCGGCCCTCGGCGTGAACGGCCACCGTGCCGGGCACGGTGCGCCACGTGAACGTCGCGGACTGCCGGCTGCCGGCGCTGTTGAACGCGAACACGAATCCCTTGCCGTTCACCACTTTCACCTTGGTCTTGATGTTGGAGTTCGACTGACCGACGAGTGCCGTCTCCGTGTCATCGGCCATCAGCGCGGGCTCGAGCGCGGCGAGCTCGTCGACGACGGCGTGGAGGTCGTCGAGGTGGCGCGCTGCCTCGGGACAGTCGGCGCCGCAGCCGCCCTCGCCCACGCTCGACCACCACAGACCACGCGCGCCTTCGACCACGGCCATGTAGGCGTGGCTCCGCAGCTCCGAGCGCGTGGGCCAGCGGCCGAGCGAGGACAGCGGCGCGAATGGCAGCACGCTGACGACCGGCCGCGCGTCGCGGACGGCCAGGCGCGCACGCGCGGTCGCCTGGGCCACCGCTCGGTGGTCGTAACCGCTGGTGGGCTCCGGCCCGAACATCGGCTGCGCGTCCGCGCCCACCACGTCGGCGGCATCGGCCCACCGCCGCAACTCCGTCGCGCCGACGACGGCCACCGTCACCGCGCCGGCATCGCGCCGCCGAAGGTCGTCGTACCGGGCGAAGGCGGCTTCCGCCGTCGGCGCACAGGCGTCCACGACCGTCACCTTGACGGAGGCCGCCCGCGTACGGCGCCCGATCCCAGGGTGCTCGCCGCCAAGGACGAAGCGGGGCACGCCCTTCACCAGCACGCGACCGTCCGGATCGAGCGAGACGGGCAGCGAGGCGCGCGCCGAAGTCGGCGCGCGCCACACGCGATATGCCGGTGACGTGTGCACCGGCGCTCCGGACGCGTCGTCGATGAGCGCGAACGTCGCGCGGTACGACGTGCCGAGCCGCATCGCGCGGCCGTCCAGCTCGGCGACAAAGCTAGCCCGGGCCCCGTACGAGCGCGCGGCAACGACCTCACCGGTCGCCTCCTCACGGAGCAGGCCCCGGACCGAATACCGATGGACGTCGCCCTCGGGCGGCGTGACGTGCAGATCGAACCGCAGCGTGGGTGGTCCGTCGTCGAACATCACGCCGCGGAAGTTCGGATAGAGCAGAAACGTCTCCAGCGGCGCGGGCAGCTGCTCCTCGAGCCGGACGTCATCGAACCACGCCGTGCCGACCGTGCCCGCGTCCGCCTCCAGCATCAGCGTCACGGCGCCCGGCGACGGAACGACGACATCGGTGAGCTCGTAACGGCGCCAGTCGGCGGTGCCACTGGCGATCTCGGTGGTGAACCAGCGCTGGGCAGCCGGACCGATATCGAGCCGCACACGGATTCCCTCCGCGAGCTCGCGGGTCTTCACCCACGCGGACACCCGATAGACGCCCGGCCTGAGCGCGACGGTGGTGGTCGCGGTGGCCGAGCCAGTCTCGCGGCGGTAGCTGGCGGCGCCGGTGTGCGTGATCTGGCGATCGAGATCCCACCCGGGGCCACCGGACCACGCCGCCGAACCCGCCTCGAAGCCGCCGCCGCTGCCGAGGCGATTCGCGCCGGGCCTCACCGCTGCCGGTTCCGTCAAGCCTCCGAGCAGCGCCGTCGGTGGCTCGGCGTGCGCGAGCAGTCCGCTCGCGGCGATCGCCATGGCGAGCACGGTTGATGCCCCCGTCCAGCGCGGCATCCAGCCCTCCCCCAGATCGATGTACGCCTTACAGTCGCTGGAATCCGTTTTGCCCACGCCGCG
>Ga0075421_100000492_pt1 | contig 41495 bp, 35 predicted proteins | sample SoiMetdeltSBSDD5_FD_75292 | JGI IMG/M metagenome (GOLD analysis project Ga0075421, IMG submission 75292) | Bulk soil microbial communities from a Populus tree surrounding site in Tennessee, USA - Soil MetaG P. deltoides SBSDD5 | ecosystem: Environmental > Terrestrial > Soil > Tree plantation... | reverse complement strand
CGCAGGCGGCCCGCACGGGCGCGGCCTTCCTGGCCGGCCTGCGCGCGCTGCAGGCGCGGACGGGCACCATCGACAACGCCCGCGGCCGCGGCCTCATGCTGGCCTTCGACCTGCCCGACACGGCGGCGCGCAACGCGCTGCGGGCACGGCTGTGGGAGGCGGGCCTGGCCACGCTGGCCTGCGGAACGCGCAGCATCCGCTTCCGGCCCGCGCTCGTGTTCACGGAGGCGGACGCCGAGCGGGCGCTCTCCATCCTCGGCGCGGCGCTGGCCGTCGCGCCGGCCGCCGCCAGGGCCTGAGGATCGTCGGGCAGTCGCCGTCCGCCGGTGCCGAAAAGGGCTCCCCGGATGCATACACTTGGCCGCGTCACGCTGGCCGAGGAGGACGACGCATGAACCCGTGGCTGCAAGGGCGAACGCTCACCTCTTCCCGGCGGCGCGCGCTGGCATCGGCCGCGACCCTGCTCCTGGCCGCCGGCCTCGGCGCCTGCTCGTCCCCGGCGGGCTCGCGCATCGAGACGGAGGTGGGCGCGAGGAAGATCGTCCTGTCCCGGGGCATCGTGCCGGTCGAGGGCGGCACGCTGCTCTGGGAGGAATCCGGCGAGGGTGCGCCGGTCGTGCTGTTGCACGCGGGCCAGCTCGACCTGCGCGTGTGGGACGACCAGTTCGCGCCGCTCGCGGAGCGCTTCCGGGTCATCCGCTACGACCTGCGCGGCCACGGGGACAGCAGCCCGGCGGCCGGGCCCTACGCGCACCAGGAGGACCTGCTCGCGCTCCTCGACCTGCTCCAGCTCGAGCGCGTGCACCTGGTCGGCCTCTCGCTCGGGAGCCGGGTGGCGGTGGACTTCGCGCTCGAGCATCCCGAGCGCGTGGCCTCGCTGGCGCTCGCGAGCCCGGTCCTCTCGGGCTGGACTTGGGGCCGGCAGGCCTGGCGGCAGCCGCTCGCCAAGGCGGTCGCGGCGCGCGACGAGGCGCGCATCGTGGACGTCCTCTTGTCCCGGGAGGAGCTGGAGCCCGCCATGGAGAAGCCGGCGCTCGCGGCCCGGCTGCGCGTGATGGCAACCGACAACGTCGGCTGGTGGCTGGCGGAGGACCCGGAGGTGCCGCTGGATCCGCCGGCCGTGGCGCGGCTCACCGAGCTGCACGGCCCCATGCTCCTGCTCATGGGCGCGCGCGACACCTTCGACATCCACGCCATCGTCGAGCGGCTGGCGGTCGTGGTGCCGGGCACGCGCGTGGCCACGTTCGACGACGCCGGGCACCTGCCGAACATGGAGCAGCCCGAGGCCTTCAACCGCGAGCTCCTCGGCTGGCTGGCCGAGGTGACGCGCTGAGGCGCGCCGCGGCATGCCGGCCGACGCCTTCCTCGACGACGCGCTGCGCCAGTTCAGGAAGTCGCGCGCGCTGGCCGAGGCCGCGCTGGCGCAGGTGGACGAGGCGCAGTTCTTCACCGCCCTCGGCCCCGACGAGAACAGCCTGGCGCTGCTGGTCAAGCACGTCGCCGGCAACCAGGCCAGCCGCTGGACGGACTTCCTGACCACCGACGGCGAGAAGCCCGGGCGCCGGCGCGACGCGGAGTTCGAGCGCGAGCCGGGCGACACACGCGCCGCCCTCATGGCGCGCTGGGAGCGCGGCTGGGGCCTGCTGTTCGCGGCGCTCCTGCCGCTGCAGGAGGCCGACCTCGCGCGCGTCGTGACCATCCGTGGCGAGCCGCATACGGTGCTGCAGGCCATCACGCGCCAGCAGAACCATTACGCCTGGCACGCGGGCCAGATCGTCTTCCTCGCGCGGCACCTCCGGGGGGCGCGCTGGACGAGCCTCTCCATCCCCCGCGGCGAGAGCGCGCGCTTCGAGGTGGGCAAGGACGGGCGGCCGTACGCCACGGGCGGGTAGCCCCCTTGCAGGAGCGCGCCGGCGCGATATCGTCCTGCGGACCGAACCCCGAGTGGAGCAGCCGTCATGGGCAAGGGCCTGGACAAGAAGAAGGAAGAGAAGAAGAAGCCGCTCAAGACCAAGGACGAGAAGCGCGCTGAGAAGGCTGCCAAGAAGGCCTCGCGCACCTGGTAGGCCCGTCGTTCGGGCCCGCCGCGCCCGCTGAGCGGCGCGCGTGAGCGACCGCTCCCTTCGGCCGCTGACGCTCTTCGACGCGACGCTGCTCGTCGTCGGCGGCATCGTCGGCGTGGGCATCTTCTTCACGCCGCAGAGCGTGGCGCGGCTGCTGCCCGATCCGGTTCCCTTCTTCGCGGTGTGGGTCGCGGGCGGCGTGCTGGCTGCGGCCGGCGCGCTCACCTTCGCCGAGCTGGCGGCCAGCTTCCCGCACGCCGGCGGCTGGTACGTGTACCTGCGCGAGGCCTTCGGGCGCCTGCCGGCCTTCCTGTTCGCGTGGATCGTGCTGCTCGTGGTGTCCACGGGCGCGTCGGCCGTCATCGCCGACTTCTGCGCGCAGCAGATCGAGGCGCTCGTGTGGCCCGAGGGCGTGTCGCACGGCCTGCACCTGCTCCTGGGTGCCGCCCTCATCGCAGGCATCACGGCCGTGGCGCTGGCCGGCGTGAAGAGCGGCGCGGTGCTGCAGGACGCCTGCACGCTGCTCAAGCTGGGCGCGCTGCTGGCCTTCATCGGTGGCGCCTTCCTGCCGTACGAGCCCGGGCCGCGCGCGCCGCCGCCGGCACCGACGGGGGCCTGGGGCGCGCGCGACCTGGCCGCCGCCATGCTGCCGGTGCTGTTCGCCTACGGCGGCTGGCACATCGTGACCTACCTCGGCCACGTCATCCGCGACCCGCAGAAGAACCTGCCGCGCGCCATGCTGCTGGGCACGGCCATAGCGGTCGCGGTCTACCTGCTGGTGAACGCCTCCTTCGTGCGCGTGCTCGGCATGGACGGCCTCGCGCACGAGCAGGCCTTCGCGGGCGTCATGGCGCGGCGGGCGCTCGGGAGCACCGGCGGCACGCTGCTCATCGCGGCCATGGCCGTCTCGTCGCTCGGCGTGTGCACGGTCATCCTGCTGGGGTCGCCGTGGGTCTACGTGGCCATGGCGCGCGACGGCCTCTTCTTCCGCTCCATCGGTGCCGTCGCCGCGCGCACCGGCGCGCCGGCCAACGCGCTGCTGCTGCAGGGTGCCGTTGCGCTGGCCTACTTCTTCTGGGGACGGGCCGCGATGCTCACCGACGCGGTCGTCTTCGCCGAGTGGCTGTTCCACACGCAGTGCGGCCTGGCGCTGCTGCTGCTGCGGCGCCGCCGGCCGGAGCTCCCGCGCCCGTTCACGAGCCCGCTGTACCCGCTAGCGCCGCTGCTCTACTCGGGCATGGCGGCGGCGATCGTGGTCTCGACGGTCACACGCGCCGAGGACTGGGAAAAGACGCGCGTCGGCCTCGGCGTGCTCGGCGCGGGATTCGTCGCGTACGCGCTGTGGCGGCGAGCGACCGCGTCCCGGGGGCCGTCCGCCGCCGACTGACGCCGGGCGCCGGCGAGCGCGCTGCGACGACGCGGCGCGCGCCACGAGCGACGTGCGCCGCCGTGCCGGCCGAGAGCGCGCCGGCCGCACCGGCGACGCCGCTGCAGTCGCCGGTCTCGGGCTGAGCCCCCGCGGCGACGCGTGACGACTTGCCCGTGCCGGCGTGAGCCGTCACACTCGCGCACATGGCGCGCACGGCCGCCCTGACCCTCGCCCTCCTCGGCGCCGCCTGCCGCTCGATTCCGCCCGCGGCGCATGCGCCTCGCGCCATGTTCCCTGATGCGCGCTCGCCGAGGCGTCCGCTGGTCGCCGCCGCGCTCCTGCTGGCCCTGGCCTGCGACGGCGCGTCCGGCGATGCGGCGACCTCGTCCTTGCCGCTCCCGATCCAGCACGCGCGGCCGATCGCGCAGGTCGCTCCGGAAGCCTTCGTCGCGTCGGCGGAGCAGCTCGGCTCCCGCCTCCGGCGCCTCGGCAGCAAGTCGCCCGGCGTGCCACGCGTGCTGTTCCTGGGCGACAGCTTCACCAGCGGCTTCGGCCTTCTAGGTGGCGAGCCTCCCTGGCCCGAGCTGCTGGCGCGCGAGCTGACCGAGGAGCAGGTCTCCATCGAGGTCGTCAATGCGGGCCTCGTCGGCGACACCAGCCTCGGCGGCCGACGGCGGCTGCCGGACCTGGCCCACCTGCAACCGGACGTGCTGGTGATCGAGCTGGGCGGCAACGACTGCCTCGCCGGCCTGTCCATCGCCGGCGTGCGCGAGAACCTGCGCGAGATCGTGGTCGCCGGGCGCGCCATGGGCGCACGCGTGCTGCTCTCCGGCCTGTCGCTGCCGCCGGCCATGCTGGCCACCCAGCGCGGCCGCGACTTCGTCGCCGTCTACCCCGAGCTCGCCGCCGAGCTGGACGTGGCGCTGGTGCCGGACCTGCTCGAGGACGTCGTGGACGGCCCGCGCTTCCTGCAGGCGGACGGCCTGCACCCCAACGCCGAGGGCCACGCGGTCATGGCCAGGAACGCCCTTGCGCCGCTGCGCGCGCTGCTCGCCGCGACCGATCCCTGACGGTCCGGCCGGCGGCTCCGCGCGCCGGTCCGGCGCCGTCGCGCCGTTCGGTGCAACGACACCAGCGGCTGCGGACGATTCCGCGGCTGCGCAGCCGGCTCGGGCGCTGCGACAGCCTGGCGCGCGTCCCACCGCTGGCAGGCCGTTTGCGGTGCCAGGTGGAAGGAGGCATGCCATGCAGACCCTGAAACACGTCACCGCCCGCGAGCTCATGCGGTCCCCCGTCATCACGCTGCCCAGCGACGCCAGCATCGCGGAGGCGCTGTCCCTGTTCGAGGACGAGGGCATCAGCGGCGTGCCGGTCGTCGACGCCGCCGGCTCCTTGGTGGGTATGCTCACCCAGCACGACGTGGCACGCAACGATCACTTGCGCCGGGACCGGCTGCAGACCGGCCGCGAATGGTCCTTCGGCGAGAGCGCCGGCGAGACGCTGGAGGAGCAGGAGCGCGAGATCATGGCGCGCGAGGACTACAGCCCGCAGATGCTGGGCCGCGACACCGTGGGCGACTGGATGAATCCCAAGGTGGTGGCCATCCCGTCCGACGCCTCGCTGCGGCAGGTCTGCGACCTCATGTGCCGCGAGTCGATCCATCGCGTGCTGGTGGTGCAGCGCACCCGGCCCATCGGCATCATCACCAGCTCGGACATCGTGCGCTTCCTGGCCGACAACCTGTGATTCCCTGCTCCCCGTGGATGCTAGCGTGGCGGCCATGCGCCGCCTGCTCCCGCTGCTCCTGCTCGCCGCCTGCGTGACCGAGACGACCACGCCGGCCGCGCCCACCGTGTGGTACAGCACGGCCCCGCTGCCCGAGCCGCCGCGCGTCGGCGTCGTGGACCGCGAGCGCATCATCGAGGCCTTCTACGACAGCGGCCTTTTCCGCGAGCTCTCCGCCGCCGTGACCCGCCAGCGCGAGCGCGCCGAGGCCGCCGGCGACGAGCGCGGCGCCGCCGTCCTGCGCCTCCAGGAGCGCTCGATGCAGGACCTGCGCGCGCAGCAGCTCGACGGCGGCCGCGGCCTCACCAACATCATCATGGTCCTCGACCGCTTGCTGCCCGAGATCGCCTACGTCAACGGAGTCGACATCATCGTCGAGGCCGGCACCTGGACCGGCGACGCGAAGAACATCATCGACGTCACCGAGGACCTGGTGGAGAAGCTGCCGGCTGCGGAGTGAGGGGCGGGACGTCCACCACGGCGTCGGCCTCGAGGAAGAGGAGGCGGCAGGCGATGCGGGAGGGCGGGAGGCTCGTGCGCGCCCGCAGCACGCCGTGATAGGCCTGCATCTGCGGCGCGTAGTGCCCGGCGCGTGCCCTGAGGTCGGCGTCGAGTGACGTCCGAAGCTCGAAGCGGTCGGTCTTGAAGTCGACGATCTCGGCGGCGAGGAGCGAGCCGTCGGCATCGCGCCACAGCACCACGCGATCGAAGGCCCCAGGCACGAGGATCTCGTCGCCCGAGGCCTCGCGGTCCACGTGCAGGAAGCCGCGCTCGAGCCAGAGTTCCGGCACCGCCGACGCCGGCACGCCGGCGCGGGCGGCGGCCGGTGCGCGCGAGAGGAGCTCGCGGGCCCCGGGTCGCTCGAGCGCGGCCCGCAGCCACGACAACCAGTCGTCCAGCGGCACCTCGGCCGGCGACAGCCCGGCGCGCAGCAGATGCCGGCGGGCCGTCTCGCGCTGCGCATCGATCGAGGGCAGCGCCTCGTCCATCCAGGTCACGTCGGCCAGCCACGCATGCACCAGGGAGCCACGCCGGCGCGCCAGGTCGCCGTCGCGCTGCAGCAGCTCGGAGGCGCGGCGGCGTCCGCCGCCTTCGCGGGACGAAGGCGCGCTGCGCCGCAGCACGCGGCGTTCACCGTCGCGGCGCCACGCGAGCGGGACCGCGGCCTCCGCCGGGGCCGGCGCCGCCACCGGCGGCGAGGCGGCCGGCTCCGGGGCGGGCACAGCCTGCACCGCGAGCAGCGGGTCCGCCGGGGCGCCCTGTTCCGGGATCTCGCGCAGGAGCACGCAGCCCTCGGTCGGCGGCGCGACGGGCGCGTCCGCACGCTCGAGCGCCTGGCGCACGATCGCCGCGAAGGAGGACGCGGGCGGATCGGCCGTGGACACCAGCAGGTCCAGCCGCCGCCGGGCGCGCGTGAGCGCCACGTAGAGCACGCACAGCTCCTCGCGCAGATCACGCAGGCGGGCCTCGTTCAGCAGATCGAGGAGCCGGTCGTGGCCGGCGCGCTGCGCGACCTCGGGCGACAGGTCGAGGAAGATCGTGTCGATCGGCTGTTCCGGATCCGTGCGACCGGCCACGAGGCCCGCCTCGCCATTGCGCCGCAGCGGGTCGAACTCGAGCTCCGGGCACACCACCGCGTCGAACTCGAGGCCCTTGGAGGCATGCACCGTGAGCACGCGGACGCGCGCGGAGGCGGGATCCTCGACCGGCGTCTTGCGGACGTGGGCGACGAAGTCGGCCGGGCGCAGCGTGGCACGTGCGTCCCAGGCGTGGCCGAGATCCACGAGCTGCGCGACGCGCCGCCGATCCCAGGCGCCGAAGGCATCGCAGGCCTGCACGTCCGCGCGCCGCCGCTCGAGCCAGGCGCCGTAGCCGTCGCGCAGGAGCGCCGCGCGCACCTCGGCCGCCACGCGCACCTGCGACGCGCCGGGCCGCGGGTCGACGCCCAGCGCCCGGCCCAGCGGCGATGTGCCCACGTGGAAGGCGGCCGCCCGGTCGCCAGGATGATCGGCGAGCACGAGCAGCGAGAGCAGCACCTGCACCGCCTCCGCGTCGATCAGGACGTTGCCACCGTCGCCGCTGGCCAGCACGCCGCGCTCGCGCAGCGTGTGGATGAGGCGCGGGATCGGCTTCTTCGTGCGCACGAGCACGCCCACGGAGGCCGAGGCGTCCGCGGCGACGAGGCCCGCGACGAGGTCGGCCGTGGCCTCGGCCAGCCGCGCGGCGCGCGGGCCCACGAGCCTGTCGGGCGTGGCCACCTGCCACAGGCGCACGGCGCCGCGCAGGCTGGCGCACTCGGTGCGGTGCTTCGGGAAGGCCGCCTCGGCGTGCCAGTCGCGCGCGGCGGCCCGCGCGAGCGCGTCGTCGCCGAGCGCCGGACTGCCTTCCAGCGGCTCGAAGATCGCATTGACCGCCTCCATGATCGCGGGCGCGCTGCGCCGGCTGGACTCGAGGTGAACCGCTGCGAGGCCGCGCCGCGCCAGCACGTCCATGAGGCGCGGCTCGCCCGCGCGCCAGGCGAAGATCGACTGCTTGCTGTCCCCCACGACGAGCACGTGCCGGTCCGGGTCCGCGAGCGCGCGATCGACGAGCGGCGCCACGACGCGCCACTGCTCGGCGGACGTGTCCTGGAACTCGTCCAGCAGCACGTGCTGCAGCGCGCCGTCGAGCCTCAGGGCCAGCGCCGTCTCGTCGCCGCCGGGCACGGCGCCGCGCCGCAGCGCGCGCGGCACGTCCGCGAAGCGCAGGAGGCGCCGCTCGCGCTGCAGCGCCGCGAAGTCCACGTCGTAGTCGATCAGCAGGCGATGCCAGGCGGCCACGCAGCCCCGGGCCTTCTCGATCCTGGCCACGGCGGAGGCGCGCAGGAGCATGCCGATGGTCTCGGCCAGCGCCGGCGGGATGGGCGCGCTGTCGAAGACCCCTCCACCCTCGGCCACGCGCACCACGAGCCCGATCTCGTCGAGCGCATCCCAGTCGCGCGCCTCGGCGGACGCGACGAGCGCCTCCATGTTGCTGACCCAGTGCTTCCTGGGTTCGCCGTTCCTCGTGGTCGGCAGAGGGATCGCTCTCAGCTGCGCCACGGCGTCCGTCAGCTCGTCCTCGCTCACCGGCGTCGGTGCGCCGATCGCCGTCCACGCGGCAGGCGTGCTGTCGGCGACCAGGCCCTGCGCGTCCTTGAGCAGCCTGAGCAGGTGAGCGTGCACCGAGCTGCGCGGTGTGCCGCCGGCCAGCGCGGCCAGCAGCGCCGAGATCTCGCCCTGGTCGGCGCGCGCCAGCACGCGGGCGACGGCGTCGGACTGCAGGCGCGCCTCGTCCACCGGCGTCGCGAGCGTCCAGCCGGGCGGCAGGTCCAGCTCCCAGGCGTGCACGCGCGCGAGCTGGTGGAAGAAGGCGTCCAGCGTGCGCACCTCGACGCGGTGCAGGTCCCGCAGCAGCGCGAGCAGCACGCGGCGCGCGCCGGCCTCGTCGAGCGGCCGCGCGCCCGGCTCGTGCGCGAGCTGCCCGTTGGTCTCGGCGCGCTCCTTCTCCGCCGTGGCCGCCTGCGCCAGCCGGCCCACCAGGCGCTGCAGGATCTCGCCCGCCGCGCGGCGCGTGAACGTGCTGGCGAGCACGCGGTCGGGCGGCACGCCCTGCGCGAGAAGCGCGATGAACCGGTGCGTCAGCCGGAACGTCTTGCCGGTTCCCGCCGAGGCGCGGATGAGGAGGTGCGTCGCGTCGCTCACGCGTCGTCCTCCGGCTCGCCCTCGTCGGTCTCGGTCAGGAGGCCGGTGCCCAGGATGGCGGCGAAGACCTCGTCGCGAGGATTCCAGCGTTCACGCGCGCCGAAGTCGCCGCGCAGGATGGCGCCGCCGACGCGGCGCGCTTCGGCCAGCGCCGCCTCGATCACGTCGGGGCTCCACTTGCCAGGCAGCCACCAGTCCACGGCCGCCGGACGCTCGCGTGGCAGGACGATGTAGCCGGGGACCGGAATCTCGGCGAGGCCCGGCAGCTCGTCGCGCAGCGCTTCGGCGAGCACGAGGTAGAGCGGGAGCTGCAGGTCCTTCCAGCGGCCGTCCTTGCGCGGGCCGTGCGTGGCCTTCGGGTCCCTGGCTTCGTCGCCGGTCTTGTAGTCGATCACGCGCCAGCGGCCGTCGTCGTGCACGTCGACGCGGTCGATGCGGCCCACGAGCGTGATCCGTCCGCCGTCCACCGGGAACGGCCGGAGGCTCGGCCACTCGGCGCGCGCGATGCGCCATCCGGCGCGCTGCTGAGCGGCCTGCCACTCGGCGAAGCCCGCGAGGCGCCACGCGAGGTGCCGCACCTGGAGCTGCAAGGCCGGCGGCGGCGAGCGGCCGTATGTCGCGTGAACGACGCTCGCGAGCCGCGCCTGCAGCCAGCGCGCGAGCCGGTCGGCGTCGCGCAGGCTCGCGGGCTCCTCCTCCACCAGACCGGCGAGCACCTCATGCGCAAGGCTGCCGAAGGACGGCGGGTCGAGCTCGCAGGCCTCGTCGGCTGCGCGCTCCAGCCCGAGCGCCCGCTCGAGGTAGAAGCGGTACGGCGCTTCGAGCCACATGCGGAAGTCCGAGACCGAGACGGTCGTGACCGGCTCGTCCTGAGGCAGGCGCGGCAGGCGACGTGCAGCCGCGACGGGCAGGCGGACGACGGCAGGCGCCGCGTCCTCGGGCGCGCCGAAGCGCAGCGCGCGCGCGATGGCCACGTCGTCCGGCGCGAGGAACAGGAGGCGGCTCGGGCGCAGCGGGTCGCCGTCCTGCCCACGGCGGCCGCTGACGAGGAGCAGATCGTCCGCGCCGCGCGCCGCAGCCAGCAATTGCAGCACGTAGGCGTCGCGCGCCAGCCGCCGCGCGTCGTCGGCGATCCCCAGCTCGCGGCGCAGCCCGTCGGGCAGCAGCGGATGGCCGCGCCGCGAGGCCGGCACGCGCCCCTCGTTCAGGCCGGTGACGACCAGGGCCGGCGCGTCGTCGAGCGCGAGCTCCAGCCAGCCGAGGAGCTCGATGGCCTCGGGGTCGGGCGGCTCGGGCACCGCGTCGCGTTCGACCGCGCGCAGCAGGAGCCGCAGCGCCGCGGTCGCCGACAGCGGCGCCCCGGCGCGTTCCGGCAGCGCCGCCAGCTCGTCCAGAGCCGCGCCGAGCCGCTGCAGCGCGCCGACGAGGCGCCGGTCATCCTCGCGCGATTCGTCCAGCTCGCCGACCCAGACGTCCTGGAGCAGGCCGGCCAGCGGCGCAGCCCACGCGCGCGCGAGCTTCTCCCCGCGCAGCGGCTCCAGCATCGCCCGCAGCGCGCGGTGGGCGTGGTCCACGGCCCGGGCGTCCCTGCGTCGCGCCTCGACGTCATGCTTCAGGCCGGGCCACTCGTCGCCGAGCGCATCCGGGAGGTGCTCCGCATGGTAGGCGTCGAAGCGCTCGGGCAGGTCGTCGTGCAGCGTCGCATCGCGCGCCTTCAGCGCGGCCAGCAGCTCCGGGTGGCGCACGAGCGCGGCGAGGCTGGCGAAGCTCCCGGCCTGCAAGTGCGAAGCGAGGGCTTCGAGCAGGCGCACGGGCGACGTGCGCGGCAGCGGACGGCCCTCCGCCGGGCGCGCCGCGACGCCGCCCTCGCGCAGCCGGCGCTGCAGGTGCGGCACGACGTCCGGGTCCGGCACGCCGATCACGATGTCATCGCTGCGCCAGCGCGGCGCGCGCTCGGCGATCCAGGCCACCGTCGTCGTGGCCTGGTCGTCGGGGCGATCGACCAGGCGCCAGGCGTCGTCGGGCAATCGGATCGGCCGGCTGCCGAAGACCTCCGTGAGCAACGAGCCCTGCGCATCGAAGGCGTCACGCAGCTCGGCGGGCGCGAGCACCAGCACCGTGGCGCGCGAGCCCAGCTTCGCGATCAGCTCGCTCAGCAGGGCGTTGGGGTCGGCCACGCCGGCGAGCACGACGCGCCAGCGGCCGTCGAGGGCGCCGCGCCGGAGCGCGGCACGCCGCCCGTCGTGCGGATCCTCCAGGCCCTCCCGCTCGAGCGCCGCGAGGAACCGCTCGTGCGCGGCGCCCAGCGCATCCCAGCGGCGGCCCTCGGCCTCGCCGGCCAGTCGCCGCGCGGCCTGCCCGACATCCGCGAAGCGGCGGCCCTCGGCCACGATCTCCGCGTGCAGCGCGCGCACGTCCTCGGCGAGCGCCAGCCAGCTTTCGGCGTCTGCGTCGGCGGGCGGATGGCGCAGGAGTGCGGCACGCTGCGGCCCCGGGAGGCCGGACAGCGCGTCGCGCCAGAGTAGGGTGCGCAGCAGGCGTCCGGCGAACGGCCGCTCGGGCAGCAGCAGCTCGTCGGACAGCTCGCCAGCGCGCAGCACCCGCGGCGGCGCGACGTCGTGCGGGAGCACGCGGGCGAGATGCTGCTCGAGGCGGCGAGCGGCGCGGCGGCCCGGCAGCGTCACGAGCACATGGGCGAGGCCGTCGACCTCCGCAGCCCCGAGCTCGGCGCGGTGCTCGACCAGCCAGCGCGCGACGCGCGGGAGCGCCGGGCCGTCCCAGCCCAGGAACTCGCGGCGTGGCGTGTCGGACATGGGGAAGGATCCGTGTGACGGACAGCCAGTGTGCGGACGCCGCGCACCCCGCTCAACCGCCCCCGTCTCTCCGCGGCCGTTCCGTACCATGCCCACCGTGACCCCGGTGCTGGCCGCCGCCGACCTCGCCCGCGACTTCGGCGGCGTGCACGCCCTGCGCGGCGTCTCGTTCGAGCTGCGGGCCGGCGAGCTGGCCGGCCTGTCCGGGCCGTCGGGCAGCGGCAAGACCACGCTGCTGCACCTGCTGGCCACCATCGACACGCCGACGGCCGGCGGGGTGCGCCTCCTGGGCCGAGAGGTCTCGCGGCTCTCGCGCGGGCAGCGGGCTGCGCTGCGGCTCCAGCACGTGGGCCTGGTGTTCGCGGACCACAACCTGTCGCCGGCGCTCACGCTGGCGGAAAACGTGGAGCTGCCGCTGGCGCTGGCCGGGCGGGCGGACGCGGCGGCGCGGGTCCGGTCGGCACTGGAGCGGCTCGGCGTGGGTGAACTGGCGCCACGCTTCCCGGACCAGGTGAGCAGCGGCCAGCGGCAGCGGGCGGCGGTTGCGCGGGCGCTGGCCGGCGAGCCGGCGGTTCTGCTGCTGGACGAGCCGACGGCACACTTGGACAGCACGGCGGCAGCGGCACTGGTGGAGGAAGTGCGCGCCCTGGTCGCCGAGCGCGGCGTCGCGGCGCTGCTGGCCAGCCATGATCCGGCCGTGCTCGGCCGCTGCGAGCGTCAGCTGCGATTGCGCGACGGGCAGCTGGAGGCAGACGCATGAGCGGCGCGGTCATGCTGCTGCGCTTCGCGCAGCGCGGCGTGACGCGGCATGCGCGGCGCTCGCTGCTCACGGGCGCGGCACTGGCGGGCGGCATCGTGGTGCTCACGGTGCTGGGCGGACTGCAGGACGGCTACGTGGCCAGCCGGCTGCAGGACGGGTTGCTGCTGCAGCTCGGGCACCTGCGCATCATCGGCGGCGAGCGGCCGCTCCCCGATCCGGTGGCGCTCGCGGACGCCTTCGTGGTCGACGGCACGGCGCTCGCGGCCGCGCCGCGCCTGCGCCAGCCGGCCTTTCTCACCTGCGCTGGCGGCTCCGAGGGCGCGCTGGTGCTGGGCGTGGATCCCGAGCGCGAGGCGCGCGTCACGCGGCTGACGAGCCTGGTCGGCGACGGCGCGTTCCTGCCCGAGGGGTCGGGCCCGCCGCCCATCGTGCTCGGGCGCGCGCTCGCGCAGAAGCTCGGCGCGACGATCGGCTCGCGTGTGACGCTCTTCGTGCGCCGCGGTGGCGGGCTGGGGAAGATGAGCGTGCAGGTCTCGGGCCTGCTGGACACCGGCGGCGGTCTGGGCGAGTCCGCGCTGGCCGTCGTGCGCCGCGAGGCGCTGGCGCTGCTGCTCGAGCGCCCGGACGGAGCGGACGAGGTGGCGCTGAGGCTCGCGGACCCGTGGCAGGCGCCACCCCTGGCCGCCAGCCTCGCGGCGCGGCCGGAGTTCGCGGGGCTGGGCGTCGAGAGCTGGCGCGAGATGGCGCCCGAGATCGCGCAGGCCATGGAGCTGCTGGGCGCGATCGAGCGCGTGCGCACGACGGTGCTCTTCGCGCTCGTGGCGCTGGGCATCTACACCTCGCAGTCGCTGGCCCTGGCGGCGCGGCGGCACGAGTTCGGGATGCTGCTGGCGCTGGGGATGTCGCCGGCGCGGCTGCTCGTGGCGCTGACGCTGGAGCTGCTGCTCGTGGCGGCGGCGGCCGTGGTGGCGGGCGTGGCGCTGGCGGCGGGGCTGATCGCCTGGCTGAACGCGCGCGGCCTCGACCTCTCCGCCTTCGGGGCGCGGCTCAACGGCGCGCTGGAGGGCTCGACGATCGTGCGGCCGCTGTTCAGCGCGCACCGCGCCGGCAACGCGGCGCTGTGGGCGGCGGCCGTGGCCTTCCTCGTGCTGCTCGTGCCGGCGGCGCGGCTCCTGCGCCTCGACCCGGCGACGGTGCTCCGCGAACGCGAGTGATCAGGCCGGCGCGATGACGGCCTTGAAGCTGCCCGTGCCGTAGTGCTCCTCGGCCGTGCTCACCGCGCTGATCTTGCCGCTGACCTTCAGCGGCGTGAAGGTGCCCGGCATGAACTTCACCTTGCCCTTGAGCAGGATGAAGGTGTCGCCGTCCACGGACGTGTGCGTGCCGGCCATCATGAAGCCGCCCTTGCCGTCCACCAGGCCCGTGAGCGTGACGGCGTCGTCGCCGGCGCCGTTGTTGGCGAGGCGCCACGAGGTCAGGCTGTCGAAGAACAGGAAGACGCTGCTCGTCACGTTGATGTCGAGCGAGTCCGCGTCGCAGCCCGTGCCGTTCATGGACGGGTTCTCCGTGGAGTTGCCGCCATGCTAGGCGACGCCGCGACGCCGGCGAAGCGGGAAGCGGAGGTCAGCGCACGCGCCACGCCGCCACCGTGAGCAGCAGCAGGCCCCCGAGCAGCGGCGCGCCGCCCCACGAGAGCGAGGTCAGGTCGAGCGCGACCTCGCCCAGGGCGTCACTCACCGAGCGCGTGAAGGCGTCGCCCATCGAGCGGCCGAGCTCGCCGAAGAAGCTGTCATCGCGCGGGGCCAGCCCGTTGCGGATGACCGGCAGAAGCACGCCGATCCAGGCCAGGATCGCGGCCGGACGGATCCAGCCGGGGCGGCGCAGCAGCGCGGCGACGGCGGCCGCGGCGCCCGCCAGAGCGACGAGCAGCGCCTGCGTCTCGGCCACGTCGTGGAGGCTGACCTCGCCCCAGAACTCCAGCACGACGGCCGGCGCGAAGGCGCCCACCATGAGGCCGGCGCCCCCGAGGAGGGCCGGCAGCGTCCACCCTTTGCCCGACTTGGCCACCGCGGCAGGCTAGCGGCGGCCGCACGGAGTTCAAGGCGCGGGCCGGCGCGCGGCTATGATCCGACCCGGCCGCGGCGCGCGGCCAACACGTGGTCCGGAGGGTCCGATGTCCCAGCAGTCGCGGCGCATGCTCGTGTGCATCCTGTGGTTCGCCGTGGGCGTCATGCTCGTCGTGCGCGGACTGCCCTACACGGGCCTGATGCCGTCCGACGCCGCCACCCGCGACTTCACGCCGCTCGCCGGCAACCACGTGTGGATCGCGCTGGCCGCCGCCGTCGTGCTGGGCATCGGCAAGGGCTTCACGGCGCTCAGGAAGGGCGCCCGCCGCGCCGCGACGCAGATCGAGGCACGCGGCGAGCGCGCGCCGTTCTGGACCATCTTCTCGCCCTTCATGATCCTGCTCGTCGGCATCATGATCGTGGGCGGGCTCGCGCTGCGGAAGCTGCCCTACGACCCGGAGGTGAAGGGCTGGGTCATCGGCATCCTGTATCCGGCCATCGGCCTGGCGCTCATGATCGGCGGGCTGCTGGCGCTGAGCGCGGAACCGCTGCCACAGAAGCCCTGAGTCGACGGCGCAGCGAGGCCGGGCTAGAACGGACGCCCATGGCCTCCCCCGCCCGCCGCCGTCCGGAGAATGTCGCCGGCGACATCTACGTCGACGACACCTGCATCGACTGCGACACCTGCCGCTGGATGGCGCCCGGGACCTTCGACCGCGCCGGCGAGCAGTCGCGCGTGCACCAGCAGCCGGCGACGCCGGCCGAGCTGCAGCGCGCGCTGATGGCCCTGGTCGCGTGCCCGACCGCGAGCATCGGCACGACGCAGAAGCACGACCTGAAGCCCGTGCTGGCCGCCTTCCCCGACCGGCTCGCGGATCTGGACGGTCGGCCGGAAGGCGACGGCGCGACGGCGGGCCCGCACGGCGTGTACCACTGCGGCTACCACCACGAGGACAGCTTCGGGGCGACCAGCTACCTGCTCGTGCGGCCGGCGGGCAACGTGCTCGTGGACAGCCCGCGCTTCGCGGCGCCGCTCGTGAAGCGCATCGAGGCGCTGGGCGGCGTGCGCACGCTGTTCCTCACGCACCAGGACGACGTGGCCGACCAGGACAAGTGGGCGAAGCACTTCGGCTGCGAACGCGTCCTGCACGCGGCGGACGTGCGCGAAGCCACGCGGGACGTGGAGCGCAAGTTCGAGGGCGAGGAGCCCGTGCGGCTGGACGACGAGTTGCTGGTGATCCCCACGCCCGGCCACACCGCGGGCTCGTCCTGCCTGCTGGTGCGCGAGCAGTTCCTGTTCAGCGGCGACCACCTCGCGTGGAGCGCGCGGCGCGGCCACATCATCGGCTTCCGCGACGCGTGCTGGCACGACTGGAACAAGGTCGTCGAGTCGACGCGCCGGCTGCTGCCGCGCCGCTTCACCTGGCTGCTGCCCGGGCACGGGCGGCGCTGCCACTTCGCGCCGGACGAGATGGCTGCCCGGATGCAGCGCTGCCTGGACTGGATGGAGCGCGGTTCGTAGGAGCGGCTGCCGAGCCTCAGCCCGTCGACCCCACCGTCACGCTCGGAATGAACCAGTTGAAGTCCACGCGGCTGTCGTCCTCGACGTCATTGGTGTAGACGTAGTTGCGGTTGTGCACGCCGATGTCCACGTAGACCCAGGCGTCCTTGGCGTACACGACGTCCGAGACGAGGTGCGCCCAGTAGGTGCTGCCCGAGGTCAGGAACTGGATGCTCCAGTCGCCGTCGGAGCAGCCTACCTCGTAGAAGCTGGACATCTCCGCCAGGCGCAGCGCGCCGTCGGGCGTGCCCCAGGTCTGCAGCGTGAGGTAGCTCCACTGCCGCGAGGTCGCGTCCGAGACACCCCACTCGTCGTCGAGGTGGCAGTCGTGCAGGCCGGTCCCGAGCTGCGCCTCGATCCACACCTCCACCAGGCCCGTCTTCGGCATCTTGAACCAGAAGCCGATCGAGGTGCGGAAGTCGGCGCTGCAGATGTCGATGTCGCTGGCATCGTGGATCGAGATGCCGTTCGAGTTGCCGACCTGGCCGGTGTCCTTGTTCGTGTGGTCGACGACCTGGTTGGTGAACGCGCCGAGCGGATTCCATTCGTACCAGGTGCCCCAGCCTTCGTAGGGCGGCGCGACGACGGCGGGGAAATCCATCGAACCCTCGAGCACCTTCATGGGCACGTCGTTGGGCAGGACGAGCTTCGCCACGGCGCCCTTGCCCTTGGTGAGCGGCGCGAGCGTCTTGTCGATGCGGGCCTGCGCCTGCAGGCCGATGGCCTTCAGCGCCGAGACCTTCAGGCCCAGCTTGCGCTGCAGCGCGGCCGACGCGCGACGACGCCGGTCGCCGAGCGCGGCGAGCCGGGCCAGCGACAGCTTCGGCCCGCGCGGCGGGTGCAGCGCCGCCGCCTGCTCGGCCCGCAGCTCGGCCAGCGTCGCGCGGTAGCGCTCGTAGCGCGTTGCGCCGAGCGCGCGCCGGACCTGGCGCACGTAGCGGGCGCGCACGGCCTCGAGCGCGCGGGCTTCGCGCTCGCGCCGCTGCAACCGCGCGAGATGCGCCGCCTGCATCGCCACCTCCACGACCCGCCGCGTGCGGGCCGGGACGCCGTCGCCGGCCGGAATCATCGCCTGCCACCCGTGGTCGCCCTGCATCGCGGACCTCCCGGCACTCGCCTGTCGTGGCAACCCCTCGCGGACACCCCGGGACATGACACCACCGTTTGGGCCAGAGCGCCATCCGCCCAGCCCGCCGGCCTCGCTGCGAGCGAGGCGCCCGTTCTAGAACACCCGCGACGCCCCGAGGTGCAGCGCCCAGTCGTAGGCGGACTCGTTCAGGCCGGTGCCGAGGCCGTACTCGAAGATCCACCCGCCCGACAGCGTGCGCGCGCCGCCGAAGATCGTGACGGGATCGCCGTCCATGAGCGGCACGTGCTGGAAGGCGCTCGTGTTGCCCTCGAGCTGCACGCCCATCACCGTGGCGTCCGTGACGGGCCACGTGGCCCCGACGCTGGCGAAGGCGAAGGGCACGATCTCGGCCGGCGTCCCGTGCACGAACAGGTCCTGTGAGCCGAGCGGCGCGCCGACGCCGGCGTTCAGGTGCCACGTGGCGTCCGTCGGAAGACACGGCTCGTGCGTGGCGAGCAGGCCGGCGCTCAGGTCCCAGGTGCCGGCGTTGTTGAGGTCGCGCGGGCGGCCGACTGGCACCTTGAGCACGCCGAGGCCCGCCAGCGTCCACGGCCCGCGGTCGGAGAGCTCGCGCTTGGCCTGCAGCGTGACCTCGCCCACGCCCATGTGGCGCGAGCTCGCCCCGGTCTCGTCGATCGTGACCTGCTCGTGCGTCACCAGCGCGTTGCCGTTCGCATCCACGAGGGAGAAGTGGTCCTGATGCTCGTTCCAGCCTTCGAGCGTGGTGCGCGCGCCAATCTCCCACCGGTCGGACAGGCCCTGCCGCAGCGTCACGGCGGCCCACTCCTCGAACAGGCCCTCGAAGCCCTGCGGGACGCCGTCCTCGTGCTCGCGCTCGCGCGAGCGTGCGAAGTCGAGGCGCATGTCGAGCATGCTCACGTCCTCGGGCAGCACCTCCGCGCTCTGCATCGGCGGCACTTCCAGCGAAGCGTGGAAGAAACTGTTGCGCGGCACGACGAAGGGCGCGCGCCAGGCGGCGTCGGGCGGTTCGCGCCCGGGAGCTCCGCAGGAGGCGAGCGCAGCGAGCAGCAGGAGACCTTCCGCCGGCCGGAAACATCGCGGTCGGCGCTCGCGGTCGCCCGGAATCGCGTGGTCCCGTACGGACATGGCCACGATCCTCGATTCAGGCTCACGACGCTACGGCTCCTGGCGGATCGCGGGACATGACGGGGCTGCCACCGGGGCACCGGCGGCGCTGCCACGTCGCGGCGCCTTCGCCTCTCGACACCATTCCGCTCCCAAGGTTAGAACCCCGGCGCGCGGCCGTCGGGAGGTCGCGGGAGGGTCATGCCATGGCCGAACACGCCTACGTCTTCACGGCTCGCAACCTCAAGGGCAAGGGCAAGGACGCGCACTTCGTGGCCGAGCCCGGCGAGGTGCGGTTCCTCAAGGTGCCCACCGTCTTCAAGGGCGGCAAGCTCGTGGCGGGGTACGGCCCGCAGCACCAGATCGATTCGGACGCCTGGTTCGAGGAAGTGGCCGACCTGGCCGACGGCATGAGGGACGCGACGCTCGACCGCCCGGGCCACGTGGTCGTCTTCGTGCACGGCTACAACAACGACATCCCCATCGTGCACAACCGCATGGTGCAGCTGCAGGTGGACCTCACAGCCGAGGACTTCCACGGCCTCGTCGTGGCCTTCGACTGGCCCAGCGACGACAGCACGCTGAACTATCTCGAGGACCGCTGGGACGCGGCCGAGGTGGCGCTGCAGCTCGTGCGCCACGGCATCGAGCCGCTGTCCGCGCGCCAGCGGCTCGGCTGCGACCTCAACGTGCACCTGCTGGGACACAGCACCGGCGCCTACGTCATCATGGAGGCCTTCGTGAACGCGCAGAAGAGCAAGAAGCTCTTCAAATCGGACTGGCGCGTGGCGCAGGTGGCCTTCATCGGCGGCGACGTCTCGCGCGACTCGCTCTCGCCCGACTCCGACTGGTCGGGCCCGATGTACTCGCGCATCATGCGCCTCACGAACTACAGCAACGGCTTCGACGACGTGCTGGGCGTCAGCAACGCCAAGCGCCTCGGCGTATCGCCGCGCGCGGGACGCGTGGGGCTGCCCAGCCCGTGTCACGGCAAGGCGGGCAACGTGGACTGCACGCCCTTCTTCGAGAGCATCGACCCGAAGAGGCAGCCGGCCTTCGGAACCTTCTGCCACAGCTGGCACGTCGGCAACCGGGTGTGGACGCGCGACTTCGCCATGACGCTGGAGGGCCGCATCGACCGCGCGGCGATCCCGACGCGCAGGCTGGACGGCGCGCGGGGGCTCGTGCTGCAGGCTGGCAAGCGGCCGAAGAACGAGGCGGCCTGGCTGGAGGAGCGCGCGGACGCGGTGAGGGCGCCGAAGTAGCGGGGATTCGAGGCGCCACGGCCCGCTGCACGCGCACCAGGGCCCGGAATTCCGGCTCAACTCATCCCGTCGCCGCGACGATCTGGTCCGTGCGTGGGACCGCCGTACCCCTTCCGAAGTACCCCTCCAGAGTGGCGTCGATGTCGAAGCAGCACGCGCGCCAGAATTCCGCCGGATTCACCCTGGCCGAGCTCCTCATCGTCGCAGCCATTTCGGCGCTGCTGGTCGCGGGCCTGGCCCAGGGCCTGAACCTGTTCGGCCGCGAGCTCGCGACCGTGCGGGACGAGACGGACAAGGGACCCGAGGAGGCCATGGCCCTGATGACGGACATGGCGCGCTACGGGTGGAACGTCGAGCACACGCCCGAGGGCCGACTCGACGTCTACGATGCGCTGGGCCTCGAGACGAGCTTCACCGTGGTGGACGGCGCGCTGTGCGTGACCCGCCCCACGGGCGTGACGGGTGAAGTGCTCGCTGGCGTCGCCAACCTGTCCATCGAGTCCGACACCCTGCGCCGCCTGCGGGATGCCGAGCCCCTCGACGAGTACCGCACGTGGTGGGACGTGCCCGGCGTCTCGTCCGAGCCCCTCGCCCTCGAGAGCGGGCTGCCCGTGGCGCTCGGATTCACCCTGGACTCGGCCGTCCCCGACGACTACGACGTGGTCGAACTGGTCGCCGAGCACACGGAGTACGCCTCGCTCGACACGCTGACGCTCTCGCTGTGCTACGTCGGCAACATCCCGACCGATCCCAATCCGGCCGTCGCGGGCACCTCGGGCGGCAGCGGCAAGAAGGTCAGCATCTGCCACGTGCCGCCCGGCAACCCGGAGAACGCCCACACGATCAACGTGAGCGTGAGTGCGCTGGACGCCCACCTGGCCCACGGCGACCTCCTGGGAGTCTGCGAGCCCGCGCCCGACACCCAGTCCTTCCCCAACGTGACCATCCAGCTCTTCGAGGCGCGCGCGCCGGACGATGCCCGGCCCGTCGGCGAGCCCCTCGCGTCCATGACGCTCGTCGGCCAGGCCCTGCCCAAGGCCAGCGCGACCTGGGTCCTCACGTACGTCGGCAGCAACACGCACTTCGTGCACAACCACAGCGCGGAAGAGTGCGCCGCGACGACGTCCACCGGCAAGGTCGTGATGTGCCACGTGCCGCCCGGGAATCCCGCCAACGCGCACTCGATCACCATCTCCCCGTCCGCCGTGCCGGCGCACCTGGCCCACGGCGACTACTTCGGCTGCTGCGGAGCGCACGAGACGCTCTCGAGCGTCTACACGCTGAACCTCAATGCCACGCCCGTCGAGTACAGCTTCGACATCTCGCAGCTGGGCTCGTTGATCCTGCCCGGCCGTGCCTACGCCCTGGTCCTGACGATGACGGGCCCGGGCATGCTGTACCTGGGCGCGTCCGCCGCGGGCACCGCCACCAACTCGGGCGTGGCCCAGGCATCGGTGGGCTACGGCGTCCTGGAGCCGGTGGCCGCGTCGGTGCCCTTCAAGCTGGACGGGCTGCAGCGCATCACCCAGACCGACGAGTTCCAGTCCGTCTCGCGCGTCTCGCTGACGATGGAGATGGACGACGGCCAGACGGTCAGGGGCTCGGCCTCCGTGGCCAGCCAGGCGACCGTGCCGGGCGAGTGGCTGGGCGCCGTCCCCGGCGAAGTCGCGGACCTCGATCCATGACGCCACATGCCACCCCGCGCACGCACCGTGGAGGCCCGGCCGGATTCACGCTGGCCGAGCTGCTGATCACGGCCCTGGTGATCGGGACGGCCTTCGTCGCGGCCACCTGGTCGATGACGGCCACGGCCCGCACCAAGGCGGCCTACGACAAGGCCGCGGGTCCCGCGCCCTTCCTCGCGCAGGAGATCTTCACGCTGGCCGACGGGCTGCCGCGCGTGCCGAGCGGCATCACGGCAGTCACGAGCGGCGCCGCCGTCATCGCCCTCGACTCGCTCGTGGGCGCCAGTTTCTCGCCGCCGATCCTGGCGGACGCCAGCGTGGCTCCGGGCTTCGACGGCTGGGGGCAGTCGGTCGAGCTGTCGGTCTACGCCGTGGACGATCTCACGACGCCCACCACGCTCGATCCTGCCGACGGCCTGGCCCCCGAGTCCGGCTTCGTCTATCGCCTCGACGTCGCCGTGCAGCACGACGGCGAGCCGGTCGAAACCTTCTCCTGGTGGATCCACCCATGAGGACGCCCGTCCTGCGTCCGCGACGTCCACGTGCCGCGCAGGCCGCGGGCTTCACGCTGATCGCCGTGCTGCTGGCCGTCGGCGTGATGGCCGGCCTGGTCGCGGCATATGGCCGGCACGTCATCGTCTCCGCCCGCGGCGGCATGGCCTCGCCGCAGCTGCTCGCCTCGCGCGAGGCGTGCCACTCGGGCCTGACCCTCGCGCGCCAGGCGATCCTCTCGGGCGCGGAGGCGGTGCCGGCCACCATCCCGGCCGGCGACGGCCTGGCCGGGATCACCGTGGTCGCGACCTCCGGCGGACACCAGCAGCTCGAGGTCGACTCCCTCGGCGAGGACGGCCTGGGCGCGCGGCGCACGGCCGAGTTGGCGACACAGTCGATCGCGGCCACGGAACCGGAGGGGCCCTCGAGCCTCCCGACGCTGGACACTGCGACGGTCGGCGCGCTCCTCGTGGATCCGTGGCTCCAGCTGCACCACTACACCAGCTCGACGATCCTGGAGGGCGTGGAGATGTCCGGACTGCTCGTGGTCCACCCGGGCGTCGAGCTCCAGCTCTCCGACGTGGTGCTGCACGGCGCCGTGATCTCGTCCTCGGTCCTCGAGCAGGCGACGTACGGCGGCTTCGACGCCAACCTGGCGCCGCGCCTGCTGGTGGCCGGCAACATGCGCATCGATCCGCCGATCGCGCTGCCCGGCCTGGCCATCCTGATGCCCGACGGCAAGGTCAGCAGCGCCGCCGTGGACGCCCGCATCCAGATCCACGGCGACGTCGTGGCGCACGACGTCTCGCTCCTGCACGCGGGCTACCTGGAGGGCCACGTGGTCGGAGTCGAGGTCGAGCTGGCCAGCCCGCTGCTGCTCGATCGCTGCGGCTTCGATCGCAAGCCGCCCGACTGGGCGCCGGCCCTGGATCTCGGCGTCGCCAGCGAGCCCGTCTTCCTGGCAATCGTGCCGCCGTCCTCGGACCTGGGCTCGCTGTCCGCCATCATGAACTACTGGCAGCAGGACTGAGGGGACCATGGCACCGCTGAACACCCGCATCACATCCCGACCGGCCCGGCAGCGCGGGTTCACGATGGTCGAGCTGCTCGTGGTCACGCTGATCGTCGCCATCCTCGCGGCCGTGGCGATCGTTCCGGCGTCGGTGGACAGCCCCACGGCGGATCTCGACCTGGCGGAGCTCCAGGTGAGGGACGCCTTCACCACGGCGCAGACCCTGGCCTATTCGCTGGGCGTGCCGCACGGCGTCGTTTTCGACCCGGCCACCGAGCGATTCGCCGTTGTGGCGCAGGACGGGCAGCCCGCCAAGGATCCGCTGACGCATGGCGCCTACGAGATCGACTTCCGGCACGTCGAGCAGCCACGCGGCGTGACCATCGAGTCGGCGTCCTTCGACTCGACCAACACGGCCGGGATCATGGACGGCCAGGGCGTGCCCGTGGCCGGCGGCAGCGTGATCCTGGCCAAGGGCAAGGTCACCCGCACGCTCGTGCTCGATCCGGCGACCGGCAAGCTGCAGGCGGAGTAGCGTCCGCCACGCGCCTCAGCGCGCGCCGGCCGGCTGGCGCGCCAGCGCGACGACCTCCCTGCACGCCTTGGCGATGCCCTTGGCCACGTCGCTGATGCGCGGGCCCAGCATGTACGCCGGCGTGCTGACCACGCGCAGCTTGCGGTCGACGGTCACTTCGTCCACATCCCTGGCCTCGTGCTTCGCGCCACAGGCCTCGAGGGCGCGGGCCGTCGTCGCATCATCACCGATGGTCAGCGTGACGTGCTCGCCGCCCAGCACCCTCGCGACAAGCGCCGGCGCGATGCACAGCGCGCCGATGGGCTTGCCGGCCGCGTGCACCTCGCGCACCAGGGTCTCGACGGCCGGGTGCACCGTGCACCGGGGGCCCTTCGCCGCGAAGTCGCACAGGTTCTTGGCGGCGCCGAAGCCGCCGGGCAGCACGAGGGCGTCCACGTCGCGGGCCTTCAGCTTGTCCACGGCCACGATGTCGCCGCGCGCGATGCGCGCCGACTCGGCGAGCACGTTGCGGGACTCGCCAGCCACTGGCTTGCCGCTGCGGTGGTCCACGACATCGGCCTGCGGCACGTCGGGCGCGCACCACACCACGTCGGCGCCCTCCTGCTCCAGGTACAGGGCCGTCAGCACCGCCTCGTGGATCTCGGCGCCATCGAGGTAGCCGCAGCCCGAGAGCACGACACCGACCTTCACCATGGCTGGCCTCCGTGGACGGCCGGCGCGCGGGCCGGCCGCAGACAACAGCGTAACTCGCGCGCGGCGAGGCGGCCCGCTGCGCGCTTTTTCAAATGCGATGCATATGCAGTGCATCTGCATCGCATTTGCAAAAACGGCCGGGCGGCCTGCCTGGCTGCGGTCGCGCACCCCCGCCCCGCCGCGCTACAGTCCCGCCCCATGGCCCGCTATCCCGGCACCGAGACCCACGTGAACCGCGCCGGCCTGCGGCCCGGCATGCACGTGCGCTGCCTGCGCATGCGCGCGAATGCCGACCTGTCGCTGGCCGACCGCCACGGCCTCTTGCTCCAGGTGCGCGCGCAGCATGCGCACGTGCTGTTCGGCGCGCGCGGTCCGGCCCACTGGCTGGCCAGCGAGCAGCTCGCGGCCGAGGAGCAGCCGGCCGACGCCGACCTGGCGCTGCTCGCCGGCCTGATGCGCACGCTGCGCGCCGAGCGCCTCGAGTTCGACGAGGGCGCGCTGCTGCTGGCCACGCCGGGCGTGTCGGGCGCGGAGCTGGACGCGGCGCGCGCGCTGCTCGGCCCGCGGCTGGCAGGGCTGGAGCTGCGGCCCGACGGCGTGCACGAGCTGGGCGTGCGGTTGCGCGTGAACGGGCTAGCCGGGCCGGGCGCCGCGCCAAGCTGACCCGCGAGGTGGTTGAGGGGCCCTCGCTCGCTGGACCCCATCGCGGCGGCGGCCTATAGTGACGGGCTCGATCAGGCTCGCAAGTCGGCCCCGCGCGGGTCGCCCCCAGCATTCCGAGACGAACACCCATGGCCGTCAAGGCTGACAAGTACGCCGACAACGTCACTGGCGCCTTCTACGTCGACAAGCAGTGCATCCTGTGCCACCTGTGCTCGGACATCGCGCCGGGGCACTTCAAGGAGTCGGCGGACGGGGACCACGACTTCGTGCACACGCAGCCGACCACGGACGAACAGATCAAGCTGTGCCTCGAGGCCAAGGAGCAGTGCCCGGTCGAGGCCATCGGCGACGACGGCTGACGCGGCCGCCCGGTTCCTGAGCGCTCGTCCACCGAGGATCGCGGGGCCGGGCCGGGCAGGATGCCCTGGATCGCCGGCCTGAACCGGGCCATGACTGGTCGCCGGAGCCTGTTGCGGGCAGACTGAGGGTTGGCACCCACCAGTCTCCCCCGGACCACGCCCATGCTCCGCCGCCTAGCCCTGCCCGCCCTCGCCCTGTGCGCTCTCGTTCCGGGCGTAGCCGCGGGGAGCGCCGTCAAGGTGACCATCCATGGCACGGTGGCCTTCAACTCCATCACCAAGGCGCCGTTCAACCTGGTGTCCGCGGGCCAGGCGGCCACGCTGTCGTTCCTGCTCGACAGCGACAGCTGGGTGAACAGCCCCAGCTTCCCGACCCGCGGTTACGTGATCGACCAGGCCAGCTTCGCGCTGGCCTTCCCGGCCACGAGCGTCGCGCTGCAGTCGCCGTTCCCGGCCGGCAAGACGCCGTACTTCGTGATCCGCGACAACGACCCGGCCGTCGACGGCTTCATCGTCTCGACCGACCTGGAGGATCCCGTGGGCGTGCCGCTCGCGCCGTCCGGTTCCTTCGGTCACTTCCTGAAGAACTTCTACGTGACCTACACCGGCTCCACGCTGTCGTCGCTCGACCTGCTCGACGCCGTCGGCGCCTACGACTACACGGGCCTGACCGTGTTCAACTGGTCGGTGGACGACGGGCCGTTCAACCCGCTGGGGATCGACTTCGTGTCGATGACCGTCGAGGTGCTGACGCAGACCTGGGAGGACAAGGGCAGCGCGCTGGGCGGCGTCGCCGGAGAGCCGGTGTTCACCGGCACGGGCGACCTGTCCGGCGGCAGCGGCAACACGCTCTCGCTGGCCAGCGCCGCGCCGGGAGCGCTGGCCGGGCTGGTCGTGGGCCTGACGGGCCTGTACCTGCCGTTCAAGGGCGGCACGCTCGTGCCCGCGCTGGACGTCGGGCCGATCCTCGTGCCCACCAGCGGCGCGGGCGCGATCGTGCTGCCCTTCACGATGCCGATCGGGCTGCCTGCCGGCACGGAGCTGTGGATGCAGTGGGCCGTCCCCGACGCCGCCGCGGTGCACGGCGTGGCGCTGAGCAACGCGCTGCTGGGCACCACACCCTGAGGCGCGTCGCGAGCACGCTGCCCGATGACTGACGGCCTGGGCGAGGTCGCCAACCGCCGCGGCGAGCGGCTGGACCTGGCCTTCCATCCCGCTCGCGGCGCGACGACGCTCGCGACGATCGCGCACGGCATCACCTCGAACAAGGACCGGCCCTACCTCGTGGCGGTCGCGGAGGCCCTGGCCGCCGCGGGCATCGCGGCCGTGCGCTTCAGCTTCGCCGGCAACGGCCGCTCAGAGGGCCGTTTCGAGGACGCGACGCCGGGCAAGGAGGTCGAGGACCTCGGCTGCCTGATCGACGCCGCGCGCGAGGCGGGTTTCGCGCGGGTCGTGTGCGTCGGCCACAGCCTCGGCGGCGCGGTCGGCCTGCTGCGCGCGAGCCGCGACGAGCGCGTGGACGCCCTCGTGTCACTGGCGGGCATGGTCCACGTCGCCGACTTCATGCGCCGGCAGTTCGGCTCGCTGCGACCCGGCGATGCGATGCGCGGCCGGGCGGAGTGCCCGTGGTCGACGGCGCTCGCGGAGGACGCGGAACTCCTCGGCTCGCTGCTGCCGCAGGCGGCGGCCGTGCGCGTGCCGTGGCTGCTCGTGCACGGCAGCGACGACGAGCTCGTGCCGCTGCGCGATGCGCTCGATGCGCGCGCGGCGGCGGGCGGCCGGCCGGAGCTGGTGGAGCTGAACGGCGCCGACCACGTGTTCAGCGGACGGCACGCGGAGGTTGCCGGCGTGGTGGCGAGGTGGCTCACCGTCCGCGGCTTCGGCGGCGCGTCGCAAAGCCCGGCCTAGCAGCCCGTCACGTGCTGCTAGCCCAGCTGAGTCGGCGAGGAGGTCCCGTGACTCGTTCGCAGCCCTCAGGAAGATCCGCTCGAGCGGATCTTCCTGAAGGCAAGCGAGTCACGGGACCTCCTCGCCGACTCAGCTCCTCGCCCCGCTCTCCTTGAGCACGCGCAGGATCGGCTCGTAGCGCCCGAACGGCGGGAAGATGTACGCGCCCTTCACGCGCGGGCTCTCGAGCGCCGCGGCCAGCGCCTCGGTCGCGACGCGGATGCCCACCTCGCGCTGCTCGTCGCGCGACTTGCAGTCGCGCAGCCGCTTCATGACCGACTCGGGCACGGCCATGCCGGGCACCTCGCGCGTGAGGAACTCGGCGTTCTTGAGGCTGGCGAGCGGCAGGATGCCCACGAAGAACGGGATGGGCGGCGCAGACTCGGTGGCGGCGAGGAAGCGCTCGAGCAGCTTCGGGTCGTAGACCGGCTGGCTGAACACGAACTCCGCGCCGGCCGCGATCTTGCGCGCGTGCTTGGCGGCCTCGTGCTCGAGGTCCACGGCGCCGGGGTTGCAGCCGGTGCCGATGACGAAGTCCGTCTGCTCGCCCAGCGGCTTGCCGGCGAGGTCGAGGCCGTGGTTCAGGCCGTTGGCGAAGCCGATGAGGCCCACCGAGTCCACGTCGAAGACGGCGGTCGCGTCGGGGAAGTTGCCCATCTTGGGCGGGTCGCCGGTGATGAGCATCAGGTTGTTGAGCCCGAGGCTGTTGGCGCCGATGAGGTCCATCTGCATCGCGAGGATGTTCCGGTCGCGGCAGCAGTAGTGGATGATCGTCTCCATCCCCACCTGCTGCTTCACCTGGATGGCCAGGGCGGAGGGGCCCATGCGCGCGATGGCGCGCGGGCCGTCGGCGATGTTCACGGCGTCGATGCCGTGGTCGCGCAGGAAGCGCGCGGCCTCGACGGACTTGCCGCAGTCGAGGCCCGGCGGCGGGTCCAGCTCCACGCTCACCGCGAAGCGCTTGCCGATCGCGGCGCCCCATGCCGAGCGCATCTCGACGGGCTTGGGCTGCAGGCGCCCGGCGGGCGGCGCGGGCGGCGCGGGCTCGCGCACGGCCACGCGCGCGGCGCGCGGCTGGATCGAGAGCAGGAAGCTGGACACCTCGCGGATCTCGCGCGGCGTCACGCCGCAGCAGCCGCCGATGAGCCGCGCGCCCTGCTGCACGAAGCGCCGGCTGTACTCGGCGATGTACTCGGGGCTGGAGAGGTAGACCGAGCGGCCCTCGATGAGTGCCGGGCCGCCCACGTTGGGCATGGCCGAGATGGGCAGCGGCGTGCTCTTGCGCAGGAGCTGCACCACGTCCAGCGTGGTGTGCGGGCCGTCGCCGCAGTTGGCGCCGAGCACGTGCGCGCCGCCGCGCAGGGCCGTGGCCACCAGGTCCTCCGGCTGCACCAGGAAGTCGTTGCTGCCCATGATGAAGCCGCGGTGGAAGGAGAAGCTGGCCACCACGGGCAGGTCGGTGGACTTGCGGCAGGCGTCGAGGGCGCGGTAGAGGTCGGGCAGGCTGGTGAAGGTGTCGAGATAGAGCACGTCGGCGCCGGCGTCGGCGAGAACGGCGGCCACGTCCGCGTAGGCCGCCTGCTGCTCGGCCTCCCCCATGCCCGCTTCCTTGGCGCCCGACCCGAGCGGCCCCATGCTGCCGGCCACGTACACCTCGTCGCCGGCTTCTTCGCGCGCCAGCTTCACGCCGGACCGCAGGATGTCGTGCAGCCGCGACTCGAGGCCGTGCGCCGCGAGCTTCACCCGGTTGGCGCCGTAGGTGTTGGACTCGATGAGCTCGCTGCCGGCCTCCACGTAATCGCGATGGATGGCGCGCACGAGGCCGGGATTGACGAGGTTCAGCTCGTCGTAGCAGCGGTTGATGAACACGCCGCGGTCGTAGATCTCCGAGCCCATGCCGCCGTCGCCGAGGATGACCCTCTCGGCAAGGGCTGCCAGGAACGGCGGGCGGCTGGGCATGGCGGGATCCGGGGGCGGCGGCTGCCGGCGGGGTCCGTGAGAGGGGCCCGCAACACCGCCTTGCGGCGCAGGGGCGATATCGACCGGCGAGCCTACTTGGCTGCTGTCCCTGCGGCAAGGCGGCCCGGGGCCTGCGGGCTTGCCCGCGCGCGGTTTGCCGCTATGGTGCGGCCTGCCGCGCACCGCCTGCCGCGCGCACCGCCCGGGAGACGACCATGACCGAGACCACCGGCGCCACGAGCGACCTGCCCCAGCAGCTCCGCGATCCGATCATGACCGCCCTCGGCACGGTCTACGACCCCGAGGTGCCGGTCGACATCGTGCAGTTCGGCCTCGTGTACGGCCTCGACATCGGCAAGGAGGGCGACGTGACGCTCACCATGAGCCTCACCTCGCCCAGCTGCCCCTCGGCGGCCTCGATCCCCGCCGAGTGCGAGATGAAGATCCGCAACGTGCCCGGCGTGAAGAACGTGACCGTCAACGTGGTCTGGGATCCGCCGTGGGGCCCCGAGATGATCTCACCCGAGGGCCGGAAGAAGCTCGGAATGGACGCCGAGGAGTAGTCGGTGCGCGCGGGGCCGCCGCCGGCGCGCCGGCCGCGCGGGCTGCGCGCGCTCGTCGTCGTGCTGCTGCTCGTCGTGGCCTCCGGCTGCCTGAGCGTCGGCGGCTGCACCACCTTCGACGGCCAGACGGTCGTGCTGCGCCACGACTCCACGCTCGACACGCTGGACGTCCTGCTCGTCTACCGCGGGCTGCGGGCGGCCGGGCCGATGGAGGACGCCGTCGCGCAGCTGCGCAAGGCCCGCGGCCAGCGCGTCGTCGCGCTCGGATCGCCGCTGCTCTGCTTGGACGTGGACGGCGTGATGGCGCCGGAGGGCGCGCCGCGCGAGCCCTCGGCCTTCATGGCCAGGCTGCAGGCCGCGCTGGCCGGCCTGCTGGTCCTGGACCAGGGGCTGTGGCAGGACTCCGCGGGCCGACTGTGCGGAGCGCAGCGCGTGAGGCTCACGGGCGTGACGAACGTGCTGGACCAGGTGAATGCCGCGCTGCGCGACAGCCTGCTGACGGATGCGCGCTGGCTGCGCGACCTGCTCGAGGAGCTCGGCCTGGGCGCGCCCGAGGACATGGCCGAGGTTCAGCGGCTCCTGAGCGCGGCGCCCTCCTTCGACTTCCTGGCCCTGAAGGGCGCCGCCGTGACGCTGTCCCTCCCGCTGGCGCCGGAGCAGCAGGCCCGCGTGCGCGCCGCGGTGCTCGCGGGCCTCGCCAGGCTGGAAACGCGCGCCGAGGCCGGCGACGGGGATGCGGCCGCGCAGCGTCGCTTCCTGCTCGAGCACGACGTCAGCATCGCGACGGACGGCACCGGACTGCACCTCGTGATCGGCGATCCCGCGCAGGACGAGCTGGTGCTGCAGTGGCCGGTCGAGCGGCCGCTCGACACCAACCTGGCCGAGGCCCTGCGCGCGGAGCGCTGGGAGATCGGCGCCCCGGAGGCCGAGGAAGCCGTGCGCGCCTCGTTCGACGCGCCGTTGGTGGACGCGAAGTAGGCGGCGCGCCGCCTGCGACATTCCCTGGAAGAGTCGCCCCGGCCGCTCGCGGTGTCCTCCGACAGGAGTGATCCCATGCTGCGTCCCCTCCTCGTGCTCGGATGGGTCGGTTCGCGTGACGGAGACGGTCCGTCCGAACAGTGCTGAGCACGTGAGTTGCTCGCGCCGACGCACCGTGAACCGGCATCGGAGGGCTCTTGCGTGACGGCTCGAGGTCGCTACCGTCCATGGAATGCCGTGATCGGCGCCAGCGCAAGGATTTCGGGACCCACAACGTGCGCGACGGCGCTTGATCGCTGCCGCGCCTCGCTTACCCCTGCGGCAGCGGATTCCCGTCGATGTCGAGCTCCTGCACCGGGTACCCCAGCCCCATCACGCCCTCGCGCACCTTCGCCGCATCCCCAACGATGAGCACGCTCAGCGTGTCCGGGTGCACGTACCGGCGCGCCAGACTGTCGAGGTCCTCCTTCGTGACCGTCGAGAGGTATTGCAGGCGCCGGCCAGGATAGTCATCCGGCCAGCCGTAGCGCGAGACGTTGTCGATCAGCCCGCCCAGCGCATTCACGGATTCATATTGCCGGTTGGTGCTCTGCACCAGCGAGTCGCGCGCGAAGGCCACCTCGGTGTCGGTCAGGCCCTGGCCGATGGCGCGCAGCTCCTGGAGGATCTCCTCCACCGACTCCCTGGTGACCTCGGTCTTGACCGCCGTGGAGACCACGAAGGGCCCGGGCGTGACGCCGCCGCTGAAGTTGCTGCGCGCGCCGTAGGTGTAGCCCTTGGCCTCGCGCAGGTTCATGTTGATGCGGCTGGAGAAGGCGCCGCCCAGCGAGTAGTTCATGACCGTGAGCGGATACCACTCGGGATTCGTGCTCGCGATGGACGGGTGGCCGACGCGCAGCTCGGACTGCGGCGCGCCGGGCTTGTCGACCAGGTAGATGCGCACGCCCTGGGGTGCCAGCGGCGCGTCCTGCGCCAGGGGCGGCAGCGCGTCGCCCTCCCAGTCGCCGACCAGCTCGCCCAGCAGGTCGCGCACGGCGGCGGCATCGAGGTCGCCCACCACGAGCAGCCGCGCGCCGGCCGGCACCACGTGCCGGTCGTGGAAGGCCCGCACGTCCTGCAGAGACAGCGCCTTCACGCTCTCCACCGTGCCCTGGCGCGGCCAGCCGAGGAGCGAGCCCTTGCCGTAGAGCACGCGGTCCCAGGCGTTGCCGGCGATGGTGCGGATGTTGTCGCCGCGCGACTCCAGGGCTGCGAGGCGCTGCGTGCGCAGGCGCTCGAAGTCCGACTGCGCCAGCCGCGGCCGCAGGACCACGTCGCGGAACAGCGCCGCCGCCGCCGGCAGGTGCCTGCGCAGCGTGCGCAGCGAGACCGTGATCTCCTCGTCGTCGGCGTTGACCGAGAGCGAGGCCCCGATCGCGTCGAGCGCGTCCACGAACTCGAGCGTGTCCAGCGCCTGCGTGCCCTCGTTCATGAGCTGCGCCGTGAGCGAGGAGAGGCCCACCTTCTCGGGCGTCTCGTAGCGGTGGCCACCGGGCACCGTGAGCTGCAGCGTGACCAGCGGCAGCTCGGTGTAGCGCGTGCCGGTGACCGCGACGCCGTTGGGCCAGCTGTCGTGCCACACGGCGGGCGCCTTGAACGTGGGCGTCGGCAGCGGTTCGGGCCGACGACTGCGATCGAGCGCGGCCTCGGCCGTGGCCGCTGCCGCGGAGGCACCGGAGCAGGCCATCGCGGGCTTGCCCGCCGGCACGACCGAGAGCACGATCTTCGGCTTGCCGAGCACGTACTTGCGCAGCACGGCGTGCACCTGCTCGGGCGTGGTGGCCAGCACCTGCTTCAGCAGGCGCGTCACGTTGGCCGGGTCGCCGGTGTAGGTGTTGGCCTCGCACAGCGCCGAGGTGCGCGGCGCCACCGTCTCGAGCCGGTTCACGAAGTCGGACTCGTAGCGGTTCTGCTGGCGCTGCAGCGCCTGGGGATCGATGCCGTCCTGGTCGAGCTTCGCGAGCAGCGCGTGCACCTTGTCGTTCAGCGAGTCCAGGCTCACGCCCGGCGCCGCGCGCACGGTGATGTCGAACTCGCTGGCCTGCTCGCCGCGGCTCCAGGAGGCGGAGACGCGCGTGGCCAGCACCTCGTCGATGGTGAGCGCGCGGTCCAGGATGGACGACTTGCTGGCGGACAGGATGGCCGTGAGCATGGTGAGCGCGCCGTCCTCGGCCGTGTCGCGCGCGGGCGCCGGCCAGATGAGGCTGAGCTGCGGGTGCTGCACCTTGTCCTCCACGACGAGCGGGAGGTCGTGGTCGAGCGCGGGCACGCGCACCGCCGGCTTGCCCACCCCGGGCCCGCGGGGCAGCGAGCCGAACCACTTCTTCGCCAGCTCCAGCGCGCGCGCGGGGTCCACGTCGCCGCCGATGGCCAGCGTGGCGTTGTTCGGGCCGTACCAGCGGCGGAAGAAGCCCTTCACGTCGTCGAGCGAGGCGGCCGTCAGGTCCTCGTGCGTGCCGATGGTGGTCCACGAGTACGCGTGGTCCGCCGGGTAGAGCGCGCGCATGACCACTTCCTCGGCCTGCGCGTAGGGCACGTTCTCGTAGTTCTGCCGGCGCTCGTTCTTGACCACGTCGCGCTGGTTGTCCAGCTTCTCCTGCGTGACCGACTCGAGCAGGAAGCCCATGCGGTCGGCCTCCAGCCACAGCGCCGTCTCGAGCTGGTTGCTGGGCAGCGTCTCGAAGTAGTTGGTGCGGTCGCGGTTGGTGGTGCCGTTGAGCGTGCCGCCGGACTCGCTCACGATCTTGAAGTGCTGGTCGTCGCCCACGTGCGCGCTGCCCTGGAACATGAGGTGCTCGAACAGGTGCGCGAAGCCGCTGCGCCCGGGCTCCTCGCGCCCGCTGCCCACGTGGTAGTTCAGGTACACGGCGACGACCGGGTCGCTGTGGTCCTCGTGGATGACGACCGTGAGGCCGTTGTCGAGGACGTGCTTGCTGAAGGGGACGTCGAGGTCCTGGCCGAAGAGCGGGGTGGACATGAGCACCAGCGCGCCGAGGGAGGGAAAGGGCTTCATGGGGAGCTCCAGAGGGTCGCGAGCCGCCGCGGACGAGAGGCCGAGGTGCGACAGGGTAGCAGAGCGGCCTTTCCGAGCGTCGCGCGACGCACGGCAAGGATCGCGGCCTGTGGCGCACAAGCCCGGCACTGATGACCTGGCGTGATCCGTGTACGCTCGGGGCCGGCTCGAACCGGGATCGGAGGGCCTCATGCGACGCAAGGTGCCTGCCATCTCACCCCGATGGCGCGGCGCGTCCCTGGTTCTCGCGGCGGCGTCGCTCGTGCTCCCCGTGTCGGCGCAGGCCGAGCATGCATCGCCCGTTGCGCGCCAGCCTTCCGGCGATCATCCCGGAGCGCTCCGGTTCGGCGCGCCACCGGCCGAGGGGCCACCCGGACCGTGCGAGCCTCCCAATCTCCCGGAGCTCCTGCCACCGGCGGACGGGACGCCGCTGGTCATCCGCGGCCGCGTGCTCAGGCCGGACGGCACGGCGGCGCACGACGCGGTCGTCGTCACGAGCGCGGGCGGCCGCAGCCTTGCGGGACAGGAGGGAGTCTTCGACCTCTCCGTGCACGTGCCCGCCGCGGCCGAGCGCCTGCAAGTCGCGGCGGTGTCATCGGGCCTCATGGCGGTCACGACGGTCACGAGCCCGGCCGCCGGCGCGACGCGAGATGTCGGGAGCCTGCGCCTCGCGCTGAGCACGACCAGCACGCCGAGCTGGCTTCCCACCTTCGGATCGAAGCCCCACACCGACAACAGCGTCACCACCTTCGCCGTCTTCGACGACGGCACGGGACCGGCACTCTACGCCGGCGGCCCCTTCACGATCGCGGGCGGCCTGGAGGTGAACTGCGTCGCGAGGTGGGACGGGACGTACTGGTCGGCCCTCGGCGGCGGCATCGGCCAGGAGGACTTCGTGAACGTGGCATCGCTGGCAGTCTTCGACGACGGGACGGGGCCCGCACTCTACGTGGGCGGCTACTTCAACGAGGCCGGCGACGCCAGCGCGCACTCGATCGCCCGCTGGGACGGAACGACGTGGTCTGCGCTGGGAGACGGCATCGACGGCGTGCTCTTCCAGCCGACGGTCTACGCCCTCGAGGCCTTCGACGATGGCAGCGGACCGGCGCTGTACGCGGGCGGCTTCTTCTCGACGGCGGGCGGCGTGGCGTCCGAAGGGATCGCGCGCTGGGATGGCTCGACGTGGTCGTCCGTCGGAGGCGGCGTGAACGCGTTCGCGTACGTCACCTCCTTCGAGGTCTTCGACGACGGCAACGGCCCGGCGCTCTACGCCGGCGGCGGCTTCAGCCTCGCCGGCGGTGTCCCCGCCAGCAACATCGCGCGCTGGGACGGCGTCGGCTGGTCCGCGCTCGGGAGCGGCACGGACGCTCCCGTGCTGGCTCTCGCCGTCCACGACGACGGCACCGGGCCGGCGCTCCACGTCGGCGGGAGTTTCAGCGCGGCCGGAGGCCTCCCGGCGGCGGCCATCGCGGCCTGGGATGGCCTGGGCTGGGCGAGCCTGAGCAGCTCGATCGCGGGCGGCTACCCGGATTACGTCGACGCGCTTGCGGTCTTCGACGACGGTGATGGTCCGGCGCTGCACGCGGGCGGGGCGTTCACGACGCTGGACGGACAGTCGCTCGAGCACATCGCCAGGTGGAACGGCGTGACCTGGACCCATCTCGCCTCCGGCACGAGCTGCTACGTGCACGCGCTCGGCGTGTTCGATGATGGCGACGGGCCGGCGCTCTTCGCTGGCGGTGAGTTCACGCACGCGGGCGGCACGCTCGCCGTGCACGTCGCCCGCTGGAAGGACGCCGCGTGGGCGCCCGTCGGGGCCATCAACGGCACCACGCGTGCGCTCGTGGCCTTCGACGATGCGGCCGGCCCCGCGCTCTACGCGGGCGGCTCCTTCACGGACATCGGCGGCACGGTCGTGAAGGGCGTGGCGCGCTGGGACGGCGCGAGCTGGTCGGCCCTCGGCGATGGCATGGACGAGGCGGTCCAGGCGCTGGCCGCCTTCGACGACGGGAGCGGACCGGCGCTGCATGCCGGCGGCGTGTTCACGACCGCGGGCGGCGTCCTCGTCGGAGGCATCGCGAAGTGGAACGGCCAGGACTGGTCCGCCCTGGACGGCGGTCTCGACAACCCCGACGTGCAGGCGCTGGCCACGTTCGACGACGGCAGCGGCCCGGCGCTCTACGTCGGCGGCGCCTTCTTCGACGCTGGCGGCGTCGTCGTGAACCACGTCGCGCGCTGGGACGGGAGCGCGTGGTCGGCCCTGGCTCAGGGCCTGAACCACGAGGTCCGGGCGCTGGCCGTCTTCGACGACGGCGCGGGGCCGGCGCTCTACGCGGCCGGCCAGTTCGGGCAGGCGAGCAGCGTGACGGCGAAGCGGATCGCGAAGTGGGACGGCTCCGGCTGGTCCGCGGTCGGCGGCGGCATGGACGGATTCGGCAACACGGTCGACGCGCTCGCGGCCTTCGACGACGGCGGCGGTGTGAGGCTCTACGCCGGAGGCGACTTCGATGTGGCCGGCGGCGTCCCCACGGCCTTCATCGCCGCCTGGGACGGCGCGGCCTGGGCGCCGGTCGGTTCCGGCATGGACGGCCCCGTCCGGAGCCTCGCCGTCTTCGACGACGGCGGCGGCCCGGCGCTCTTCGCGGGCGGCGAGTTCACGACGGCCGGCGGCATCGCGGCGCAGCACGTCGCCCGCTGGGATGGCTCGAGCTGGACGCCGCTGGAGGCCGGCGTGAACGACGCTGTCCTCGCCCTCGCGGTCTTCGACGACGGTGGCGGGCCGGCGCTCCTCGTCGGCGGAGTGTTCGACGAGAGCCCGGCTGGCGACAGCTTCCTCGCGCGCTGGGCCTGCCCGTCCGTGCTTTCGGCGTGGTCCGAGGCCGGCGCGGGCCTGGGCGGTGCCTTTGGTGTACCGATCCTGAAGGGCAAGGGTTCGCTCGCGCCCGCTTCGAGTGGCTCCCTGAAGCTGATGCAGGCGCAACCCTTCTCGCCCACGCTGCTCTTCGCGTCGTGGACGAGCGCGCCGGCCTCCTTCAAGGGCGGCACGCTGGTCCCGCTGCCCCCCGCCGTGCTGCTCGCCGGGCTGAGTGACGGAGCCGGGCAGATCGAGCAGGCCTGGGCGGCCTGGCCCCCCGATGTTCCTCCCGGCACCTCGATCTACGTCCAGCAGGTCGCCGAAGACTCGACGGCCGTGAAGGGCGTCGCCCTGAGCAATGCGCTGCTGGGCATCACGCCCTGAGGTCCCGGCCCCAGCACCCGGCGCCTCGTTGCGTCGACCCACGCGGCACCGGAGCCATCCTGCTGGCCGGCAGGCCGAGTCGTCATGCCCGCGCGCCGGCAGGAGCGCCGATCGGACTGCTATAACGACCGCATGCCGCCCGACGAGGCCCTCCGCATCGAGGCGCACACCGCCGCGGCCGCGCCTGCCGCCGCCGCGATGCTGCAGCGCTGCCGCGAGCCGTGCGCGCTGGTGATCTTCGGCGCCTCCGGCGACCTGACGCACCGCAAGGTCGTGCCCGCGCTGTTCGAGCTGTTCCGGCGGCGCCTGCTGCCGGAACGCTTCGTCCTCGTCGGGCTGTCGCGGCGCCCGGCCGACGACGAGGCCCTGCGCGCGAGCCTGCGCGCGGCGCGCGCCGACGACGCGGCGCACGACGGCTCGGCCTCCGCGTGGCGCGACTTCGAGCGCCTCGTGCACCACGTGCGCGGCGACTTCGACGACGCGTCCGCCTACACCGCGCTGGGAAAGCGCCTGACCGAGCTGGACCGCTCGGCCGGCACGCGCGGCAACCGGCTCTTCTACCTAGCCACGCCGCCCGCGGCCTTCCCGCCCATCCTGCGCGGCCTGCACGAGGCCGGCCTGCTGCAGCGACCGGGCGGCACGACTTGGACGCGCGTCGTGATCGAGAAGCCCTTCGGCCACGACCTCGCGAGCGCACGCGAGCTCAACACGCTCGTCGGCCACGTGCTCGACGAGAGCCAGGTCTTCCGCATCGACCACTACCTCGGCAAGGAGACGGTCCAGAACATCCTCGTGTTCCGCTTCGGCAATGCCCTGTTCGAGCCGCTGTGGAACCGGAAGTACGTGAGCCACGTGGAGATCACGGCCGCCGAGACCGTGGGCGTGGAGGGCCGTGCGCGCTTCTACGACCAGGTGGGCGTGGTGCGCGACATGCTGCAGAACCACCTGCTCCAGGTGCTGGCCCTGTGCGCGATGGAGCTACCCCTCTCCTTCCGCGCCGACGACGTGCGCGACGCGCGCGTGCAGCTCTTCCGTTCGCTGCGGCCCGTGCTGGCGCACGAGGCTGGCGAGGCGGCCGTTTTCGGCCAGCACGAGGGCTACCGCGAGCTGCCCGACGTGCGCCGCGACAGCCGCACGCCCACCTACCTCGCCATGAAGGTGCTGATCGAGAACTGGCGCTGGCAGGGCGTGCCCTTCTACCTGCGCACCGGCAAGCGCCTCGCGGCGCGCACGACCGAGGTGACCATCACCTTCCAGCCCATCCCGCTGTGCCTCTTCGGCGACGACGACGTGTGCCGCCGCACGCAGCCCAACGTGCTCACGCTGCGGATCCAGCCCGACGAGGGCATCGACCTGCGCTTCGCCGCCAAGCGCCCGGGCGAGGAGCTGGACGTGGCCGACGTGCGCATGGACTTCGACTACGCGCGCGCCTTCGGCCGCGCGCCGGCCGAGGCCTACGAGCGCCTGCTGCTCGACGCGCTGCGCGGCGACGCCACGCTCTTCACGCGCCGCGACGAGGTGGAGCGCTGCTGGGCCTTCGTCCAGCCGCTGCTGGACGCCTTCGAGGCCGACGCCTCCCTGCCGCTGCACCGCTATGCGCCCGGCAGCGCCGGCCCCACCGCCGCCGACGCGCTGCCCGGCCGCGCGGGCCACCTGTGGACGCCGCTTCCGTGACGGCGCCCGCCGCGCACCGGCCGCAGGAGCTGATCGTCGCGCGCGACGCCGCCGCGCTCGCCGCGCTGGCCGCCGACCGGATCGCGCGAGAGCTCGCGGCGCTGGCCGGGACGCGCGCCGGCCAGCCCGGCGCGAACCTCGCCGTCGCGCTCGCCGGCGGCCGCACGCCGCGCGGCTGCTACGAGCAGCTCGCGCGCGACCGCCGCGTGCCGTGGCCGATGCTCACCGTGTGGCCCAGCGACGAGCGCGCCGTGGCGCCCGACGATCCGGCCAGCAACGTGCGGCTGCTGCGCGAGACGCTCGTGGATCCGGACCGCCTGCGCCCCGACCAGCTGCACGCGGTCTTCGACGCGGCGCCGCGCACGCACGCCGACGTGGAGGCCGCCGCTGCGAGCGCCGCGCGCCGCCTGCCGGAACGCTTCGACCTGGTGCTGCTGGGGCTCGGCGCCGATGGCCACGTGGCCTCGCTCTTCCCGCGCAGCCCGGCGCTGGCCGAGCTCGAGCGGCGCATGGTGGCGGTGCGCGCGCCGGTCGAGCCCGTGGAGCGCGTGACGCTCACGCCGCGCATGCTCGAGACGGCCGGGAACCTCATGGTGCTGGTGTCCGGACGCGCCAAGGCCGACGCCGTGGCGCGCGCGCTCGAAGACGAGTGGGATCCGCAGACCACTCCCGGCCAGCTCGCGCGGCGCGGCACCTGGCTGCTGGACGTGGAGTCCGCCGCCGAGCTGCGGCGCCCGCGCGGCGCGGTTCCGGGCAGCGGCCCGCACCCCTTATCCTGAGGAGCCATGAGCAAGGCCGACATCGGCGTCTGGGGCCTCGGGACCATGGGCGGCAACCTCGCGCTCAACATGGCCGAGCACGGCTTCACCGTGGCGCTCGGCAACCGCTCGCCCGCGCGCGCCGCCGAGCTGGCCGCCGCGCACGCGGGCCAGCCCTTCGGCGCGCGGCTCTTGCCCTGCGCCGATGCCGCGAGCTTCGCGGCCGCGCTGGCGCCGCCTCGGCGCCTCCTGCTCATGGTGCCCGCCGGCGCGGCCGTGGACGACAGCATCGCCGCGCTCGCCCCGCACCTTTCCGGCGGCGACGTGCTCGTGGACGGCGGCAACAGCCTGTGGAGCGACACGCGCCGCCGCCAGCTCGAGCTGCGCGAGCGACACCTCGCCTGCCTGGGCCTCGGCGTCTCGGGCGGCGAGGACGGCGCGCGCAACGGGCCGTCGCTCATGGCCGGCGGCGACGGCCCGGCCTGGGCGCGGCTGCGCCCGGTGCTCGAGGCCGTCGCGGCGCGCAGCAGGACCGGCCCGTGCGTCGCGCTGCTCGGCCCGGACGGCGCCGGCCACTTCGCCAAGATGGTCCACAACGGCATCGAGTACGCCGAGATGCAGCTCCTGGCCGAGACCTTCGACCTGCTGCGGCGCGGCGTCGGGCTGTCCACCGCCGACGTTGCGGGCGTGTTCGAGCGGTGGAACGAGGGGCCGCTCGAGTCCTTCCTGCTCGAGCTGGCGGCGCGCGTGCTGCGCCGGAGCGACGAGCGCACCGGCCGCCCGCTGGTGGACATGGTGCTGGACGCGGCGGCGCAGAAGGGCACCGGCCGCTGGACCGTGGAGGCCGCGGCGGAGCTGGGCGTGCCCGTGCCGTGCATCGCGGCGGCGGTCGACGCGCGCACGCTGTCGGCCGACCGCGCCGGCCGGCAGCTCGCGGCGGCAAAGCTCGCGGGGCCCGGCGGACCGTCGCCCTTCGGCGAGTCGCGCGACGGCTGGATCGAGGGCGCGTGGCACGCGCTGCACGCCGCGCGGCTCGTCACGTGGGCGCAGGGCCTGCAGCTCCTGGCCGCCGCGTCGCACGCGCACGACTGGAGCCTCGAGCTGGCGGAGGTGCTGCGCATCTGGACCGGCGGCTGCATCCTGCGGGGCCGCCTGCTCTCTCCGCTGCGCGAGGTCTACCTGGCGCAGCCCGCCCTGCCCAACCTGGCGCTCGAGCCCGGCGTGGCCCGCGCGCTGGCCGAGGCCCAGCCGGGCTGGCGCGCAGTGGTCGGCGCGGGCGTGCGCAACGGGCTGCCGCTGCCGGCGCTCTCGGTGGCGCTGGCCTGGTACGACACCGTGCGCGCCGCGGAGCTGCCCACCAGCCTCATCCAGGCGCAGCGCGACGCCTTCGGCGCGCACGGCTTCGTGCGGCGGGACGATCCGCAGGGCAGGCCCACGCACGCGGCCTGGTAGGCCGCGCCCTCAGCACGAACTCGCGTCGGTCAGAGTGTGGATTCCGCCAGGTCCGCCAGCACGTCGGCCGCGTGCTCGCACTGCTCGCGCGTGACGTCGAGGTGCGTCACGGCGCGCAGCATGCGCGGCCCCAGCGCGAAGACGAGCACGCCGCGCTCCTTCGCCCGCGCCGCAACGGTCGGCGCATCCGGCGCACCCTGGGCGACGTGGAAGACGATGATGTTCGTCTGCACGCTCTGCAGGTCGATCCCGATCCGCGGGCTCCGCGCCAGCCGGCGCGCGAAGAGCTGGGCGTTGCCGTGATCCTCCGGCAGTCGCGCGAGATGGTGCGTCAGCGCGTGCAGGCCTGCGGCGGCGTAGATGCCGGTCTGGCGCATCGCGCCGCCGAGCATGCGGCGGTGTCGCACGCAGCGCTCGATGAGCACGCGCGAGCCCGAGAGCAGCGAGCCGCCCGGCGCGCCGAGGCCCTTGGAGAGCGCGACGGCGACGAGGTCGAAGGGCGCGGCCAGCTCGGCGAGCGGCGTGCCGCTCGCGGCGGCGACGTTGAAGAGCCGCGCGCCGTCGAGGAAGCTGGCCACGTCGCACTCGCGCGCGGCGGCGCAGATGCGCACCGCCTCCTCCTGCGGGAAGATCACGCCGCCCGCGCGGTTGTGCGTGTTCTCGATCTCCACCAGCGTCGTCGGCGGGTAGATCATGTGGCCGCGCGGGTGCCGTGCGGCGAGGAACTCCGCCGCCGTGAACACGCCGCGCGCGCCGATCTCCGCCAGCTGCACGCCGGCGTTCGCGGCCGAGCCGCCCGTCTCGTGCCAGGCGGAG
>Ga0075421_100000491_pt1 | contig 41516 bp, 36 predicted proteins | sample SoiMetdeltSBSDD5_FD_75292 | JGI IMG/M metagenome (GOLD analysis project Ga0075421, IMG submission 75292) | Bulk soil microbial communities from a Populus tree surrounding site in Tennessee, USA - Soil MetaG P. deltoides SBSDD5 | ecosystem: Environmental > Terrestrial > Soil > Tree plantation... | reverse complement strand
AGCACCGCGCCCACTTTGCGCGTCGCGGTGCGCGTGACCTCGGACTTCAACATTTTGCCGACCATCTCGCCGAGGGCCTCCGACGCCTTCAGCACGACGTTGCCGATGAAACCGTCGCAGACCACCACGTGCGCGTTGCCGTTGAACACGTCGCGCCCTTCCGCGTTCCCCATGAAATTGAGGCCCGTTTCCTTCAGGACGCGGAACGTCTCCTTCGTCAGCTCGTTGCCCTTCCCCTCTTCCTCGCCGATCGAGAGGAGGCCGACGCGCGGGGCGTCGATGCCGAAGATCATCTGCGCATAGAAGTGACCCATGACCGCGAACTCGCGCAGGTTTGCGGCCTTCGAGTCGACGTTGGCGCCGACGTCTAGCAGGACCGTGTAGCCGACATCACTCGCGCTCGGAAGCACAGCCGCGAGCGCGGGACGGCTCACGCCCTCGATCGTTCCGATGACTTTGTACGCCGAGGTCATGGCCGCGCCGGTGTGTCCGGCGGAAACCATCGCCTGCGCCTTCCCCTCGGCGACGAGGTTCGCGCAGACGCGCACGGACGAGTTGCGCTTGCGACGAAGCGGCGCGAGCGCGTTGTCGGTCATGTCGACGACTTCGCGCGCGTCGACGAGGACGATGCGCGACGGGATCGCACTGCCGAGCTGCTCGCGCAGCACTTCCTCCCGTCCGACGAGCGTGATCTCGACGTCGGGATACTCCTCGACCGCGAGCAGGGCACCCTGAACGACTTCCGTGGGGGCGTTGTCGCCGCCCATGGCATCCAAGGCAATCCGGCAGCTCGGCGCAGCCATCTACGGAAGGACTAGAGAACGTCCTTGGCGATGACTTCGCGGCCCTTGTAATAACCGCACTTCGCGCAAACGCGATGCGGCTCTTTCGCCTCGTGGCACTGCGGGCACGTCGAGAGCGACTGCGGTTTGAGGAAGTCGTGCGCGCGGCGCGTGCGCGTTCTCTCTTTGGAATGGCGGCGTTTCGGATTCGGCATGGGTGGACTCCTTAGATGTTTTTCTTCTTCAAAAGTTCTTCGCGAATGTCTTTCAGCGTGCCCCAGCGATCGTCCACGATCGCCGTCTCGCACGAGCAGCGCTCGCGCGTGCGGTTCACGCCGCACGTGGGGCAGAGACCGAGGCAACCCTCGTCACACAACGGCTTCATCGGGATCGAGAGCTGGATCTGCTCCAACGCCACGTCCCGCAGAGGAATGGCCCGATCCGAGTAAAACTCGACGTCGAGCTCCTCTTTTTCGGTGATCTCGACCTCCTCGTTCACCTCGGAGGCCTCAGGACGAGGGCGAAATCTTACGTGAAAGGTCGAAGTATTGGCAATCGGATACGGCTCGGCGCAGCGCGAGCAGGTCAGATCCGCGGTGAAGTTCACCGCGCCGTCGGCGATGTACTCGGCCTCCAGCTCGCCCTGTTTCACGTTCAGGTCGATGGTCGCGGTCCCCACGCTGGCGAGCTCGTCGCGCTCCATTTCGTCCACGGCGACTTCATATGTCGCGTGGTACGACTGCGGACCGCGCTCGTCGATGGCCTTGAAATCGATGAATTCCGTCTTCATGGGAGGTTTGGCACACGAAGGGCGTGCCACAGATGATCCCGTAACCCTATGAGGTCACGAATCTATTTCGATGCGATGCGGACGCGCAACTCCTCGAAATCGCCGGTCGTTGACGCCGCGGCCTCGATCGAGCGGGCCTGCTCCAGGCCGCCCATCCAGCGACGGAGGTCCCGAGCGCCGCGGTGAAGCCGGGGCGTCGCGAAGCGCAGTGCCGGGTTGTCTCCGACTTTTCGCAGCACAGGGATGAGCCGCGCGGGGTCGATCCGGACCGACCAGCGGTTCGCAGGCCACGGCATCGCGGTGCGGCCATCCTTTAGATATTGCACCGCGCTCTTGCGGTCGAACGCCACCACGAGCTCGCCCTGTTGCTCGACCGTCTGGCCGACCATCTGGATGGCCTGGTCGTACTTCCCGAGCGTGGCACGATGCTGCTCGTCCGCCGGGACAACGACGGCCATGAACGGCCTCGGGAGGAACGTCCCGGTGTCGACGTCGTAAACCGCCATCGTCGCGCCGCCGTTCACGAGGTCCTCGATGTCCGTCGCGACGAGGCGATTGACGTCGCCCAGGACGCGCGGCGGATCCGTGAAGGCGATGGCCAGCATCGCCGACGTCGGAAGCAAATGTAGGGCGGGCTTCAGCCCGCCTCCTCGGTCGTCGCCCTTCGCCGGTGCACGAGACGTGATGTCGATCTGGTTTCCCGTCACCTTCACCGAGGTGATCGCCGGCCGGGGAATCGGCGGAAATGCGCCGCGCGATTCCTTGCGCTGCACGACGAACATGTCCCCCGGCGGCAGTCCCTCGGCCATCAGGACCTCGGCGGGCGGACTGAAAGCCGCGCCTCGTTGCTCGCCGATCAACAGAGTGCGGCCGTCCCATTGCGACTCGACGTCGGAGGACATCGTCCAGATCCGCACGATGAAGGCGCGCACAGGATCGAAGCGGATGGCGTAGCTCGTCGACTTGCCGCGCTTCCAGACGATCGCGTCCGCGGCGCCGAGCATCGCCTTCGGCGGCAACGGCTGCTCCTCACGCCACTTCGCGATCGCCTCGGTCGTGACGGGATTCGTCTCGAGCTTTCTCAGCAACACCGCCGGCGCCGCGATGAGCGCGTACGCCTCGGCGTCCGAGGGCACGCGGGCGATGAGCTGCTGCTGCGAAGCCGTGAGCGGAGCGCTCAACGGCGCGGCATCGTGCGGCGTCGTCAAGAGGAGATAAGCGGCCACCGCGACCACGGCGACCAGCACGATGCAAAGGATGATGATGAAAGTCCGCATTACAATCGCGCGCCGATGCCGCTCCTTCCGACCGCATCGGTCGTTTTTCACACTCTACGCCATGCGCTTGCCGATCGCGTACGCCGCGCGTGGCACGCGGCAGCGCATCGCGAAAAGAAACTGCGCATCGGCGTGGACATCCGCCCGTTCTACGAACCGCTGACCGGCGTCGGCTGGTATCTCTACTACCTCCTGCACGAGCTCGCGAAGGTCGACGACGTGGAGCTCTACCTCTTCGGCGACGCGCGCGTCACCGAAGAAGGCCCGAGCTTGCACGCCGAGGTCCCGGCAAACGCGAAGCTCTGCACGTTCGATCTGCGCGGGTTGCCCACGTCGAGACTCTCGCGCCCGATGACCGCGGGAGCGTATGTCGCCTGGCTCGCGCTCACCGACTGCGACGTCTTCCTCGGCGCGAACTATTTTCTCCCCCGCCTCCACGGCGCGGTCGCGAGGAAACGCGTGATCACGATTCACGACCTGACCTACAAGCGCTTCCCCGAGCTGCTGCAGAAGGAGACGCTGGAGAATCTGGAGCGCCAGATGATGCGCGAGGTCGCGATCGCGGACGCGATCATCTGCGTCTCGGAATCGACGCGCCGCGATCTGTTGCGTTACTACGACGTCGATCCGTCGCGCGCGTTCGCGATCCATTCGGGACTCGGCACTCCCGCGACGGCCGAGCCGTTCGACGGTCTGCCCGCGCGCTACATCCTTTTCGTCAGCACGATCGAGCCGCGCAAGGACCTCGGCACGCTGATCGACGCGTACGAGCGGCTGCGCGACAGCGGCGCTTACGACGGATCGCTGGTGGTGGTGGGGAGGGTCGGATGGAAAGCGGAGTCGCTCGTGCCGCGCCTGCGCCAACGCGGCATCGTGCACCTCGACTACATCCGCGCCTCGCAGCTCGCAACGATCTACGAACATGCTGAGGCGTTCGTGTTCCCGTCGATCTACGAAGGCTTCGGCTTCCCGCTGCTCGAGGCGATGGCTCGCGGAGTGCCGTCGATCGCAGCACGCTCGTCGTCGCTACCGGAGATCGGCGGCGACGCCGCGCTGTACTTCGAGCCTGCGAACGTCGATGCGCTGGTCGAACAACTCACGCGCGTGCTGAGCGACGCGAAGCTGCGCGAGGACCTCGCGCAGCGAGGACGCGAGCGGGCAGCGGGGTTTCGGTGGGAGAACGCGGCCGCCGAGACGTTGGCGGTGTTGAAGCGGACCGCCGGCGTCCCCGCCGGCTGATGTGGCGGCGTCCCGCGCCGCCACCCGGGCGGGCGGCGCGGGACGCCGCCCGGTCAGCCGGCGAGACGCCGGCGGTCCACGAAGAACTTGTAGACTCGACGTCCAGTGAACCTGCTCATCGACGGCCGTCCCCTCGTCGGTCACCGCACGGGCATCGGCGTGCATACCGCGGAGATCGCGCGGCGGCTCGCGTTCGACACGCTCGTCGCGTCGCATGCGCCGATCGACGATCGCGAGGGACTCGAACAGCTTCGCTTTCGCGTCGATCGCATGCCGCTCGGCGTGCTCTGGCAGCAACTCACGCTGCCGCGCATCGACGCGGACGTGTTGTGGGGACCGCACGGGACGCTGCCGCTGGCGTGGAAGAAGCCGTCCATCGTCACGCTGCACGACTTCAGCTCCATCACCATGCCGCTGCGGCACAAGCTGAAGACCGTGCTGTCGTTCAACCTCTTCATCGGCGCGAGCCTCGAGCTCGCGTCGCGCGTGGCCTGCGTTTCGCGCATCGTCGCCGACGAGGCGATGCGCGGCTTCGGCGTGCATGCGTCGAAGATCGAGCTCGTGCCGAACGGCGTCGACGACTTCTTCACGCCCGGTGATGTCCGCGAGGACGACTACATCCTCTTCACCGGCACGCTCGAGCCGCGCAAAGGCATCGACGATCTGATCGACGCCTGGCGCGCGCTCGCGCGTCCGCGTCCGCGGCTCGTGCTCTGCGGCGGCGCCGGCTGGGGCACGCGCATCGACGAAGAAGAAGGAATCGAGCGGACCGGATACGTTTCGCGCGAGCGCCTGCGTGAGCTCTATCGCCGCGCGCTGCTCTTCGTTTATCCCTCGCATCACGAAGGCTTCGGCCTTCCTCCGCTCGAAGCGATGGCCTGCGGCGTGCCGGTGATCGCGACGCGCACCGGCGCGATTCCCGACTACGCGGAAGGCGCTGCGCTGCTCGTCGCGCCCGCGAATCGCGATGCGTTGCGCGACGCGATCGCGCGCGTCGTGCGCGATCGATCGCTGCGCGCGGAGTTGCGCGCGCGCGGTCCGGAACGCGCGCGATCGTGGCGTTGGGAGCGCGGCGCGAGCGTGATGTCGGACCTCATTCGCACCGTTTGATGGCGCGAAAATTCGTGGAACACCGTGGAACGTCGCGTCCGAATTACGATTTTCATAAACAAATGCTTGACAATATGGATTAACGATCCTATTTTCGAATAGCTAATGATGATCGCCAACTGGATACAAGATTCAGTCACGTCGCAGGTCGTCACTTCCCGTCTCTTCTCTTCCCTCGGTTCTTCCCTCCTCCATGACACAAAGTTAGCCGGAGCGATCCGGCGTGTTATGCCAAGAAGCGCGACCGGGAGGTCCCGTACGGCATGAAAGGTGGTGAGCACTAATGGCTGCAAAGAAGAAGGCCGCGCCGAAGAAGGCTGGCGCCAAGAAGTCGTCCAAGAAGAAATAAGCGATCATCACCGAATCTTTGGGGAGTCGTATTCGTAGGGCCGGGGCAACCCGGCCCTATGTTTTTGCATGAGAAACGCCGCCGGCGCCCTCTGCGCCTCACTCGTCGCCCTCCTCTTTCTCGCCAGCCCTTCGTTCTTCGGCGCCGAGTGGTGGCTCTTCGATCTGCAGTCGCGGCAACTCGCACGCTCGCGTCCCGTCGATCCGCGCATCGTCCTCGTCACCGTCAGCGATGAAGTGATCGCGAACCTCAAGGAGACGTACGGCCGCCCGCCCTACTCGCGCGCCGTGTGGGCGCTCGTCGTCGAGGAGCTGAAGCGCAGCGGCGCGACGGTGATCGCCTTCGACATCCTCTTCTCCGAAGAGAATCCGAGCGATCCCGAGGGCGATCGCGCACTCGCAACTGCGATCGAAGGAGCGCCGGTCATCCTCGCCGCGCAAACGCATCCGACGGTCACGCTGCCGCTTCCGATGTTCCGCCGCACCGCCCGCGTAGGCACGATCCGCTTCGTCGGCGAACATCGCTACGTGCTCACCGATCGCGGACTCCCGAGCCTCGCGCTCGCATCGGCGCAGCTTTGGAAAGCGGAGGCGTTGCCTCCGCACTCCACACTCGTCATCCGCTGGAACGGCGCGAAGAAGAAAGCCGATGACCTCACCTACCCGAACGTCGGTCTCGACAAAGTCGTCCTCGCCGCGTTGATGCGGCAGGAAGGCACGCCCGTTCCCGAAGCCTTCGCGCGACAGTTCCGCGGGAAGATCGTCCTTATCGGCAACATCGCCGCGGGCCTCTGGGATCTCCACCCGAATCCACTTTCGCCAATCGCGCCAGGACTCGAGCATCACGCGAACGCGATCGATAACCTCCTGCATGCGGACTTCAACCGCGTCGCGAATCGCTGGCTGATGCTGCCGCTGATTCTGCTCGTGGGCATCGGGTTCGGCGCGGCCATCAACCCGATTCGCTCACAACTTCTCTCCGGCGTCGTCGCGATCCTCAGCATCGCCGCCGTACTTGCCGCCGGCTACGCGGCGCTGGCCCTCGGCGGCTGGATCGTTCCCGCGTTCACGCTGTCCGTTGCCATCGCGCTGACTTACGTGGTCCTCACCGTTCTCAAATTCATCGAGGAGCAGGGTCAGACCGCGCTCCTGCGCGCGACTTTCGGACGCTACGTCTCGCCGCAGATCCTCGAGCACATCCTCGCGCATCCGGAGAAAGTCCACCTCGGCGGCGAGAGACGCGAGCTGACGATCCTCTTCTCCGACATCCGCGGCTTCACGTCGATCTCCGAGGCTGCGTCGCCGGAAGAAGTGGTGGAAATGTTGAACGAGTATCTGACCAGAATGGTGGACATTCTTCTCGCGCACGGCGGAACGCTCGACAAATTCATCGGCGACGCGGTGATGGGATTCTGGAACGCGCCCGCGCCTGATGAAGATCACGCGCGTCACGCCGTCGCGTGCGCGGTGGCGATGATCGAAGACACCGCGCGGCTCCGCGAGCAGTGGGAGCGCGAGGGCAAAGCCGCGATTCGCATCGGCATCGGCGTCAACACGGGCGACGCGGTCGCCGGCAACATCGGCGCGGAGCGCGTGTTCGGCTACACCGTCATCGGCGACGCCGTGAACCTCGCGTCGCGCCTGGAAAGCAAAAACAAGGACTACGGAACCGAGATCATCGTGAGCGAATCGACGCTCGCGAGAATGGGGGAAGGCTTCACCACCGTTTACCTCGACGAAGTCAAAGTGAAGGGAAAGGAAAAGGCAGTGAAGATTTATCAAGTGATCTAGGTGTGCGGTGGCGGCGAGCCACCGCTCTGGTAGGGCGGCGGTCAGCGCACGGACGTACCAGAGCGGCGACTCGCCGTCGCCGCACTCCTAGACAGGACTCCTATGAGACAACTCCTCGGATTGACATCGATTCTCTTACTGGCAACGACAGCCGCGGCCGCTTCGCTCTTCAGTACGCCGACCGAATCGAAGTGGAAGGTGACCAAAGGCGCGACCAACACCGGCACGGTCACGCTCCTCACGAGCGCAAAAGGCGTTCGCGCGGAATGGCGCGCCTCGGCAGCGAAGTCGCCGGTGGTCGTTTTCCTCGGCAGCAACAACAAAGTGTGGGTGCGCGAGACCGGCGGCGACGTCGAGCTCGCGGCGTACAAAGGCAACGTCGAGAAGAGCATCGTCCCCGCGCTCCTGTTCACTAGCGCGAGCGCGAAATACACGAAGGACGCGAAAGGTCCGTCCGTCGTCGAAGTGAACGGCTACAAGCTCACGCGCACTTCGCTCACGACCAGCAACGCCGACGCATCGAACTTCGCAGTGCGGCCGAAGAAAGCCGCAGCCTCGCGTCTCGCGAGCCTCAGCGGCGGTCTCCTCGGACCATCGCAGTCGACCGTTTCCGCAACCGCGGGCGGCCGCGGTGTCGGCACGAAGGGTCTCAAGCTCGCCGATGGCGGAGACTACACGGCCGTCGAGTCGATCGAGAACCGCGACGCGGCCTGGAAGGAAAAGATGGACGAGGCGCTGGCCGCATTTCAGAAGGAAGGGAAAATCGGCAAGGCGCGCGAGGAGGAGCAGCCATGAAGCGCGCGCTGATCCTCACGTTGCTCATCGCGACCAGCGCGCACGCGCAACTCGGCGATCTCTGGAACAAACACAAGGACAAGATCATCAAGGGCGCGCAGGTCGCGAAGTCGGCGACGAAGGAGTTCACCGAGGCGGAGGAAGCGGACATCGGACGCGTCGTCGCGGCCCGAATCCTCAAAACCTATCCGCTTTCGAAGAACGAGAAGTTGCAGCAGTACGTGACGCTGGTCGGCAACACCGTCGCCGCGTACAGCGCGCGCCCGACGCTGGAGTGGCACTTCGCGGTGATCGAGAGCGACGTCGTGAACGCATTCTCCTGTCCCGGCGGTTTCATCTTCATCACTACCGGCGCGCTGAACACGATCGAGTCGGAAGCGGAGCTGGCCGGCGTCCTCGGACACGAGATCGCACACGCAACGCAGAAGCACATCCTCAAAGAGGTGAAGCGCGCGAACACGATCGCCGCCGGCATGGACGCTGCGAAGTCCACGGCCTCGGGCTCGTTCCTCAACGACTCCCTCGGCGAGAAGATCAGCAATCTCGCATACGAGAAGTTGTTCACCACCGGTCTCTCGCGCCGCGACGAGGAGGAGGCCGACCGCATCGGCGTCGAGCTCGCCGTGGCCGCGGGGTACCGCGGCTCGGCGTTCGTCGCGTTCCTCGAGTCGCTGAAGGCGCTCGAGGGGAAGTCGGAGATGAAGGTGTTGACCGCCACGCATCCGCGCGCGGCGGACCGGATCAAGATCGTGAAGCCGCTCGTCTCGTCCGAGAGCGGCGAGCTGCTCGCCGAGCGCTGGACCGAGTGGGCGCAACCTTCGGCGCAGTGACAACGTAATGAGAAACATGCGCAACCAGCTCGTTCTCGCAGCCACGCTCCTCGTCGCCTCCGCGGCCTTCGCGACCGACGTCGAGCACAAGTTCCAATCCGCGGTTCCGCGCGGTCAGGTGCAGCGCGTGCTGATCGACATCCCGCACGGCAGCTTCACCATTCGCAACGGCGCGCCAAACCGCATCGGCGTCTCCGGCGTCGCCTCGCGCGACTACGACGGTCAGCGCGAGCGGATCTGGGCGCAGAAGGTCGTGAACGACACGAGCGTGGAGGTGTATGTCAGCGGCGCCGAGGCGATCGTGCGCCGCAAGTTCGGCAGGGAAGCCGATAGCTGGCGCGCGCAGAAGTTCACCGGCATCGACCTCCGCCTCGAGCTGCCGCCCGGCGTCGACATCGAGTTCGACACCTCGGCCGGCGAAGTCGACATCGACGGCAACTTCGGCGACGTGTCCGTCGACCTCCGCGCGGGCGAGATCGACGTGCGCGTGCCGCACGCGAACGTGCGCGAGCTGAACGCATCCTGCCGCATCGGCGAAGTGCGCGCGAACCTCGGCAGCGAGATCGTGTCGAAGGAAGGCATCCTCCCCGGCCGCACGCACTTCTTCAACCCGAAAGGGAAGACGCACGTGAATGTGCACGTGACGGCCGGAGAGGTGGACGTGACGCTGACGAAGTGAGTTTTGGAGTGCGGCGGCATGGCCGCCGCTTTCTCATACCGCGCCTCTGCCGCGGCGTTTGAAAGCGGCAGCGCTGCCGCCGCACTCCACATCAGCGCATCGTCTTCAACGCGACTAAGGCCAGCATCGCCGCCATCAACATCAGTCCCCACTCACCCAGCGTCGGGATTCCCGCCGCCGCCGTTGCCGGACCGACGTTGAGCGTCGCCGTCGTGGCTGCGGTGTTCGAGCCCGCCGAGGACGTGACCGCGCCCGCGGGGATGTCGTTCACATAACTCCCGTCCGTCGCGGCCGTGACGTCGATCGCGACCGTGCACGAGCTGTTCCCCAGGAGCGATCCGCCCGTGAGCGAGAGCGAATTCGCCGTCGATGACGACGTGCCGCCGCAGGTCGTCGCGATGTTCGGCGTCGTTGCGGTCACCAGGCCGGCCGGATACGTGTCCGTGAAAGCGATGCCGGTGATCGCACTCGCGCTTGCGTTCGTGAGCGTGATCGTCAGGCGCGACGTGCCGCCCGCCGTGATCGACGCCGGCGAGAACGACTTCGCTACCGTTGGCGGCGTCGCTGCGGGCGCGTTCACCGTGACGTCGAGCGTGTCCGGCTGAGCGTTGTTGCACTGCTGCGTCGGTCCGCCGAACGAGCCGCCGCCGAATGCGCTGAGCGTGTAGCCGCCGGTCGGACCGCCGACTGTCAGCGTCACGTGGAGCGTGCCAGAATCACTGCTCGTAACCGTTGGGAACGTCGCGGAGAAACCAAGGCGCTGATAGCCCGCCGCCGGTCCCGACGCCGCGATGCACGGCGTGCCCGACTGCGCGACGCCCGTCGTTGCATTACCCGACGTTGCGCTGCCGTTGACGGTCGCGTTGTAGGTTGCGTTGGTCAGCGTCCAGCCCGTGGGGACGTCGAAGAAAACGTAGGCCGTTCCGTTGCTGCCCGAGGAGTCGGTCTCGAAGGGGATGTCATAGGTCACGCTCTGGCCGACCGTCACGGTCGTCGGACCGGTAACTGCCGTGACGAAGCAGGCAGTCGCGATCAAAAGAAGCAACAAGATAGAGAGGGAGCGCTTAGTTATTGTCATTGCGCCGGCGATTATGCCGCACGAATGCTTCAGCTTGCTCAACTGTTTTGATCTCTCCGCGGATCTGCGCCTCGAGCAACGCGCGCTTCAGCGCCCCCAGCTCCTTTCCGGGCGCGAGATCGGTCAGCCGCGTGATGTCCTCGCCGGTGAGGAGCGCGCGCGTGGAAAAGTCGGGAAAGTCGAGCGCGTCGTTGCGTCCGAGGGCGCGAAGGACCGCGGGCAATTGCCGCGCGAGCTCTTCGCCGGCGTCGTAGAGCGCGATGCGGTCGTGATGATCGACGAGTCGCTTCATCGCCGCGGCTTCGCGCGGCGGATCGTCGACCAGGAGCGCGTACGCACCGGTGAGACTCACGTCGTCCGCGTGGAAGTCCGACGTGCGCAACGCTAGCGGAACATCGAGGCCGGTCGCGCGCAGCAGCTCGACCGCGCGGCGAAATCGATTCGCGCTGAAGATCACCGACAGCTCGTACGTCACGCGCTCGCGCGCGGACTCGAGAATCCGCGGCGCGCGAGCGCGAATCGCCTCGAGCGTGGCGGGATCGATGGTGAAGTCGTACACGATCGCCATGCGCACGGCCTTCAGCATGCGCAGCGGATCGTCGTCGAAGTTCGACGCGTCGACCATGCGCACGACGCGCCGTTCGATGTCGCGTTGTCCGCCGTGCGGATCGAGGAGCACGTCCTTCGCGAGATCGACGGCCATCGCATTCACCGTGAAATCGCGGCGCGCGAGGTCTTTGCCGATGTCGTGCTCGAGGAGCTCGGCGAAATCGTAGACGTGCTCGGGAAGGACGACTCGATACGCGCGCAAATGCTCCTCCCCGCCGAGGCGGATCACGCGATCGCTCACCGTATGCGCGGCCGCTAGCGGGTCGTTGCAGGCAATGTCGGCGTCGAGCGGCTCGCGTCCGAGGAGGAGATCGCGAATCGCGCCGCCGACGACGTAGCAGCCCGGCGGAAGATGCGCGAGCGCGGGGAAGCGGCTGGTGAGCGCGCTACGCCACGACATTCCTGAGCACACCGATCCCCTCGATCTCCACCTCCACCGTGTCGCCCGCGCCCAGCGGACCCACGCCCGCGGGCGTGCCGGTGAGGATCACGTCGCCCGGGAGGAGCGTCATGATCGCGCTGATGAACTCGATCATCGCCGCGGGCGGAAAGATCATCTGCGACGTCCGTCCGTCCTGCCGCGTCTCACCGTTCACGCGCGTGTTTACGCGCAGATCCGAAACGTCGAGATCGTCCTCGATGCACGGGCCGATCGGACAGAACGTGTCAAAGCTCTTACCGCGCGTGAACTGAACATCCTTTTTTTGAAGATCGCGGGCGGTCACGTCATTCGCGCAGGCAAAGCCGCGGACGTAATCGCGCCAATCCTTCGCGCGGACATCCTTCGCCGTTCTCCCGATCACGATCGCGAGCTCGCCCTCGAAGTCGACTCGCTGCGACGCGCTCGGGCGCACGATCGTCCCGCCCGGTGCGAGCAGCGCGCTGGGCGGTTTCAGAAACAGAATCGGCTCGCTCGGCGCCTCGTTGCCCAACTCCTTCGCGTGGTCCGCGTAGTTTCGTCCGACGCAGACGATCTTCGACGGCGTGACCGGCGGGAGGAGCGTGGCATCCGCGGGAACGTCGTGCGATTCAGCGATGCGGCCGTGGTGGAGGAAGCGGTATGTCTTCACGACTGCCGATCATAAATGAGCCACAGCCCCGAAAACCCGCGCAGCAGCCGGAACCGCGATCGATACAACTGATGCAGGATCTTGCGGTTCGAGTAGTACACCGCCTCCTGCAGGAAGTCGCCGAACTGCTCGTCGAGCTCCTTCGCGAGATCGAGGCTCTTCTTCGCGCGCGTCAGCAACTCCGCCTCCGGACGCACGCTCGCGGCCATGGCCGTCGCGAGGATCGTCGCCTCTTCGTCAACCTTGAGCCGCAACGCTGCGGCACGCAGGTAGAGCGTCCACAACTCTTCGTTGTCTTCCTCCGCCTCGGCGGATCGGCGATCGAACATCTTCTGATACGCCGCCGCCTCCCACGCCTCGAGGCGAAGCTCACGCGCGCACGGCAACTGCACGACTTCCTCGGGCTCGACGCTCGTGTCGACCATCCCGATCGCCGAGGCGATGCGCGTCAGGAAGTCCAGCAGCGGATCCGCGCGGCCGAAGCGTTCCTCGACCAGCTCGGTCTGCTGCGCCTCGTCGAAGAACGTCTCCGGGATGCGCGGCGCCTCCTCGTCCTCGGCGATCCCGCGATCGAGTTGCGAGAGGATCGAGTTCATGCTCGCCTTCAGCCGCGCCACGACGTCCGATTTCACGTTCGATTCCGCGCGCGAGACGTCGAAGCGCTCCTTGTATAAACGGAAGCGCGCGATCTCGTCCATCAGCTCCGGATTCGTGTTCCCGAAGTTCCGCTCGAGCGCGTCGCCGTGCTCGACGAGCTTCTCCGTCTCTTCGATGAGCCGCTCTTCTTCCGGCGCGTAGAGACGGAGATAGCGGTTCTTCGCCTCGATGTTCAGCTCGATCACGGCGAGGAGAACGTCCGGGTGGAAGTAGAGATCGCCGACGCGGTGCTTGAACGCGCGCGAGTTGCGCACGAGGTTGCGTTCGACGAGATCGTCGAAGCGCTCCGCGCTCGCGATCTCCCCACGCATCGAGTTCACGGCCCGGATGATGCGAATCACCTCGTCGGCCGGAGGATCCGTAACGTTCAGAAGCGACACCAGCGCGATCACGCGCTGGCGCAACTGCAACGCCTCGCGTACGACGAACTCGCCGCGCGATGCGATGAAGTCCTCGCCGAGACGCGTGAAGAGGAAATCGAGCTTGTCGCGGCGGTCCGCCTCCACCGCATCCGAGAACAGATAGAACTTGATGAGGAACTGAATGATGTTGTCGTCCTGCCGCTTGAGGCGCTCGAAGAAACGGCGAAGGGCGGACGCGGCGATGCGGTCATCGGCGTCGAGAAGCGTCTGCGATGCGCGGCCGAGGGCGACGTCGGAACGATCGAGCGCCTGCGTCGCCGCGGTCGTCTGCGCCGCGTTGAGCATCGACGAGACCTGCTTGAGCGACTCGAAAAGCCTGTTGAAGTCGATCTCGTACGGAACGTTCGCGCCGAGGAGATTGCGGAACGCGCCGGAGGCAAACTGGTGGTAAGTCCAGATCGCTTTGAAGCGATCGGAAGCGCGTATGTACCGCGCATGCAACGCACCCAGCTCCGCGACAGTCACGTCAACCTCGGATGCTATGATTCTGGCACGAATGGCACAGACGACGTTAATCAGCAAGGATCAGATCGACCAGCGCGTCGCCGAGATGGCGAGGGAGATCTCCACCGAATTCGCAGGCTCCGACCTCATCGCACTCTGCGTGCTCAAAGGGGCGATGTTCTTCTGCGCGGACCTGGTCCGGCGGATGACGATGGACGTCGCGCTCGACTTCATCCAGATCTCGAGCTACGGGAACCAGAAGTACTCCTCGGGCGTCGTGACGATCCTCAAGGAGCCGCAGCTCGACATGCGCGGCAAGAACGTGCTCATCGTCGAGGACATCATCGACAGCGGCCTCTCGATCCGCGAAGTGACGACCTACATCGAGAGCCGCGGCGCCGCGAAGGTGAAAACCGCGGCGTTCCTGGACAAACCGAAAGCGCGCAAGGTGCCGTTCACACCGGAGTACGTCGGCTTCTCGATCGACCCGCAGTTCGTGATCGGCTACGGACTCGATTTCGCGGAGAAGTACCGGAACATCCCCGAAGTGCAAGTGCTCAGCGACTAGCGTCGCGGACCGCCGGCGTCTCGCCGGCTGACGCGGCGGCGTCTCGCCGCCGCACGTCCACCGACTCTGTCTTCGGACGCTTCATCGCGAATCGAGTTTAACGTGTCAGCGCGGCGCGGGCGAGACGCCCGCGCGTCAGCCGGCGGGACGCCGGCGGTCCGCTGCCGCCGCAGCGATCAGTTTTACCCACTCCCCGTACTGCTTCCCTGAGGGATGCAGGCCGTCCGCCGCGACGAGCGCGGGATCGCTGCCGCGCGAGATCGGCGTGATGTCCACCCACTTCGCGCCGGCGCGCGTCGCCTCTTCGCGGTTGATCGCGTTGAACTGATCGATCTCTCGGGCGATCTTCGCGCGGTCGCGGCCCTCGGCGAACGGCGTCACTCCCCAGTCGGGGATCGACACCACGATCACCTTCCGCGCGTCGCCACCCGCAAATCCGATCGCGCGATTCAGCAGACCTACGAACTGCGTGCGGTACTCGTCGGCGGAGCGGCCGCGGTACTGATTGTTCACGCCGATGAGCAGCGTCACGAGATCGAACGGACCCTGCGGATTCGCGGCGTCGATCGCGGCATTCAATTCGTCCGTCGTCCAGCCGGTCTTCGCGATGATCTGCGGCTCGCCGATGCCGAGCTCGCGCGCGAGCTGCATCGGAAAGCGCTCGCTGACGGGCACGCTCTCGCCGATCGTGTACGAATCCCCGAGTGCCAGATAACGGGTGGGCATGGTGGACGTGCATGATGACAGCAACATCACCGCGAGCAGAGCGCCGACGACGTAGCGGTAGTAGATGAACACGTGCGTAGTGTGCGTCCGCAGATAGCGTAGCAGGAAGTAGATCGACGCCCATCCGGAGACGAATGCGGTCGCGATCGCGACCAGGATCGGCGTCGTGCCGATGCGCGTCAGCTCCTCCTTCGCATCGAACAACTGAAACACGCCCGCCGCGGTGATCGCCGGGATGCTCATCAGGAACGAAAAACGCGCCGCGTAGTCGTGCGTCACGCGTCGGAAAAGCGCGGTCATGATCGTCGAGCCGCTGCGCGACGATCCGGGGATCAGCGCGATGCACTGCCCGAAGCCCATCGCCCAGGCGTCCTTCGCGTTGAAGTCCTCGCGCGTGCGGAAACCTCTCCGTTTCGCAAACGCCTCCGCGATCTGCATCAGGATCGCGATGAAGATCAACTGAAACGCGATCACCCACGTGCTGCGGAATACACCCTCGATCAGGTCCTCCAGCAGAACGCCGAGGATGACGATCGGGATCGTCGCGAAGATGACGTACCAGGCCTCGCGCGAGTCGTCATCCGCGAACGGCCTGCGGGTGGCGAGCCCGCGGAAGAAGCCGACCGTCAACCGCACGATGTCGCGGAAGAAATAGAGGATGACGGCGAGGATCGTCCCGAACTGAATCACCGCCGACGCCGCCGCGCCCGGATCGCCCCAGCCGAGAAGCTCGGGGACGATCTTGAGGTGTCCGGTAGAGGAGATGGGGATGAACTCGGTCAGGCCTTGAACGAGGCCGAGGACGATGGCTTCTACGATCGACATTGGGCTCGCTCTTCGCGGGCCGAATTGAAAATTGAAAATTGAAAATTGAAAAAGCTCGAACGACTGATTTTTCAATTTTCAATTTTCAATTTTCAATTCCGCCTCTCTCCTTACATTTCCCAGATCACCGGAAGGATCATCGGCCTTGCGCCCATGCTCTTCCGGAAGTAGCGTTTCAGCCGCGCGCGCATCTTCTCCTGCAGAAGATCCGAGTCGCGAAGCTCGGCGGCGGGACTTTCGTCGAACATGCCAACAATCAGTTGCCGCACCTCGGCGAGGACGTCCTGACTGGCGTCGACGTGCACGAGCCCCCGCGTGATGATCTCCGGCTCGCGGACGAGCTTCCCATCCGAATCCGCCGCGACGACGACGATCACGAACCCGTCCTCGGCGAGATGCTGGCGGTCGCGAACGACCACCTCCGGAACTTCCTCCGCCTCCGAGTCGATGAAAACCTTGCCCTGCGGCACGCGATCTTCGAGGACACGGATGTCGTTGCCGTCGATCACCGCCACCTGGCCGTTCGTGATCACGATGCCGTGCGGCACGCCGACTTCCTTCGCCAGCCGCGCGTGATGGATGAGATGCCGGAGCGTGCCGTGCATCGGGATGAAGAACTTCGGCCGCGTGATGCTGAGCATCAGCTTCAGCTCTTCCTGGCACGCGTGGCCGGAGACGTGGATGTCGGGATGCTCGTGATGCACGACCTCGGCGCCGCGGCGATAGAGGTTGTCGATCATGTGTGCGACCGCGCGCTCGTTGCCGGGAATCGTGCGCGCGGAGATGATCACGATGTCGTCCTGCTCGATCGTGACCTGCTTGTGCTCGCCGATCGACATGCGCGTGAGCGCCGACGACGGCTCGCCCTGAGTGCCGGTGCTGAGAATGACGAGCTTGCGCGCGTCGATGTCCGTGCCGCCCGCGCGCGCCTCGCGAGGAAACTTCAGATAGCCGAGCCTCTCCGCGGTCTCGACGTTGTCGACGAGCGAGCGTCCCATGAGGAACACCCGGCGACCGTGCTTCAGCGCGAGGTTGATGATCTGCTGCACGCGGTGGATGTGGGACGCGAAGGTCGTGACGATGATCCGCGACTTCGCGTCGGCGAACACGCGATCGAGGCCGATGGAAACGGTGCGCTCGGACGGACAGTGTCCAGGCACCAGCGCGTTGGTGGAATCGCTGACGAGCAACGTCACGCCCTGTTCGCCGTAGTGCGCGAAGCGAGCGAGGTCAGTCGGCTTGGAGTCGACGGGCGTGTGATCGATCTTGAAGTCGCCGGTGTGGATGATCGTGCCGGCGGGCGTGGTGATCGCGAACGCGAGCGCGTCGACGATCGAGTGCGTCACGCGGATGGCCTCGACGCGAAAGCAGCCGACTTCCACGACGTCGCGCGGCATGATCGCGCGCAGCTCGATGTCGTCGATGCCGAACTCCTCGAACTTGTCGGCGACGAAGCCGAGGGCCAGCGGCATGCCGTAGATCGGTAGCGGGGCTTTCTCGACGAGAAACGGCACGGCGCCGATGTGGTCCTCGTGGCCGTGCGTGAGGAAGAGCGCCTTGAACTTCGCGGCGTTCTCAAAGATGTAGGTCATGTCCGGGACGATGACGTCGACGCCGAGCGTGGCGGCGTCGGGAAACATCATTCCGCAGTCGACGAGGATGGCTTCGTCGCCGCACTCGTAGACCATGAGGTTCATCCCGATCTCGCCGAGACCGCCGAGCGGGATCACGCGGAGCGTGGGGGCGTTGCTCGTTGCTCGTTGCTCGTTGCTCGTTTCGGTGTCAGCCATCGTCATTTCAATCGTGCGTACCAGCCCCAGCAACGAGTCACGAGGAACGAGGAACGTCTACGGGTAGATGCGATTGATCATTCGCGGATACGGAATCGTCTCGCGCAGGTGCGGCACGCCGGTCATCCACGCCACACAACGCTCAATTCCCATGCCGAAACCGGAATGGGGAAACGTGCCGTACCGTCGGACGTCGAGATACCACTGGAACGCGTCCATCGGCAGCTTGTGCTCCTCGATGCGCTGCACGAGCAAATCGTAGTCGTCGATGCGCTGCGAGCCGCCGATGATCTCGCCATAACCCTCGGGCGCGATCATGTCCATGGCCAGCGCCACCTCGGGATCGCTCGGATCGGGCTTCATGTAAAACGCCTTGATGCCTACGGGGTAGCGCGTGATGATCACCGGGCGGTCGAACGAGTTCGCGATGACGGTCTCCTCGTCGCCGCCAATGTCGTCGCCGAAGTTCGCGGGCATGCCTTTCGACTTCAGGAGCTCGATCGCATCGCGATAGCTGATGCGCGGGAACGGGCGCTTCACGTTCTCGAGCTTCGTGACGTCGCGCTCGAGCTGCTTGAGCGCTTCGGGACAGTTCTCGAGAACGCGTCCGACGATGTACTCGATGAACTCCTCGGCGAGCTCCTGCAGGCCGTCGAACTCGAGGAACGCGACCTCGGGCTCGACCATCCAGAACTCTGTGAGGTGGCGGCGAGTCTTCGACTTCTCGGCGCGGAACGTCGGGCCGAAGCAGTAGACCTTCCCGAACGCCGCGGCCGCGGGCTCGAGGTAGAGCTGACCCGACTGCGAGAGGTAGGCCTTCTCGCCGAAGTAGTCGGTCTCGAAGAGCGTCGACGTTCCTTCGGCCGCGTTCGCGGTGAGGATCGGCGAGTCGATGAGGACGAAATCGCGGTCGTAGAAGAAGTCGCGGATGGCCTTCTCCACTTCGTTGCGGACGAAGAGCACGTGGTGCTGCTTCATCGAACGAAGCCAGAGGTGGCGGTGGTTCATGAGGAAGTCGGTGCCGTGCTCTTTCGGCGAGATCGGATAAGGCTCGGCGAGACCGATGACCTTGAATTCGCTGACATGCATCTCCACGCCGCCCGGCGCACGCGGCTCGGCCACGACGTTCCCGGTAACGGTGACGGTCGACTCCTGCGTCGCGCGATCGGAGTCGCTCCACGACTCCTCGGAGACTTCTTTCTTCGATACGACACACTGCACGAAGCCGCTGCCGTCGCGAATGATGGGGAACTGGAGCTTCCCCGAGGTGCGTTTGTTGTAGAGCCAGCCGTTGACGGTAACCGTCCCGCCAACGTGCTTTGCCAAATCCTTGATCCGAACCATGGTCCCCATAAGGCGGCGGATTATATGCGGTGCAGGCGAGACGCCTGCGCGTCAGCCGGCGAGGACGCCGGCGGTCCAGTGAAACCGCGGACCGCCGGCGTCCCGCCGGCTGACCGGCCGGCGTCTCGCCGGCCGGGTATTCACCCAATCCAAGGCCAGTCGCGCAGTCCCGCCTTCGCGGGATTGTTCCGAATGTACTGCCGCGTATCGCTCAACTCCTGTGGCGAGCGGATCACCCGATCGAAATACTCGCGCTGCCAGATCACGCCACGACCAATTTGATGTGCGGTCCACGACTTCCACGAATGAATGATCTTCGGCACCTCGTCGCCGCGCTCGATGTACAGCAACGCGTGCACGTGGTTCGGCATGACACACCACGACTGCAGTTCGTAGCGATCACGATCGAAAAATCGCAGCGCACTCGCGACGACCTCGGCGTGCTGACGGAGAATGCACGCACCGCGAGACTCGTCGAGATCGCGATCGAGCCGCAGGCCGAAAACGCGGTCGAGTCGTGCGCGCTCGGTGACATTCTGTGTGCCGCGCATCAATTGCTCACGCTCGCGGAAAAGCTCGTCGAGTACGTGCTCCGGCACCGCGTCCCGAAGACCAAAGGTAATGAAATAGATTGCCTCGTCTACGACCCAGTGAATCAAACGGCCGCGCGTGCGAGTGCGAACGAAGCGCGGCTCCGGAATGAAGTTTGTGTGTTGCATGCATGCTGGTGCGCTAGGAGAGCGCGAGAGGAAAGCACGCGTGGAACGGCCGTGGCGATGCTAACACGGAGCGCGGGCGAGACGCCCGCGCGTCAGCCGGCGAGGACGCCGGCGGTCCGTAGAATGTCGTTCGCCTCCGTCTCGATCTTCGTCAATTTTTCCGCGAAACGTTCCACTTTTTCCGACTCCGACGCGTAGAAGCGTTGGTAGGGCTCGAAGGCGCTGGTGATGCCGCGGAGCATGCGGTCGATCTCGGTGGCGGACTCGCGGTCGAGGGATTCCTGCAACTGGCCGCGCATTTCCTCGATGCGGCGTTTGAATTCTTCCTTTGCCCTCGAGCGCTTGTAGGGAAGGATCAGGAAACTCGTGACGAGGAGCATCGTCGCGGCGGTCAGGCCGGTGACGTCGACGGCGGTGCTGCTGACGGCGGTGGTCAACAGATAGCCGAGGCCGAGGGCGCCGGCGCCGAGGCCGAAGGAGTGGAGGACCGCGCGCATCGCGTTGTCGATGATCCGGCGGCTCTCCACGTTCACGTCGTACGCGGACATGCGCTGCTCGGCGTTGCGGCGCATGCGCGAGTAGACCTCCTCGCGGTTGTACGCGAACTCGCGGCCCACTCGCCCGATCACATCTTCGCTCTTCGCGTCCGCCTCGGCGCGGCGATGGAACGCGTCGACCGTGCCGTTCCAGAGCTTCATGTTCTCCTTCACCAGCCAGTCCACCGCCTCCTGAATCGTCGAGTCGATGTTCCCCTTCCAGCCCTGGAACACCTGGCGCTCGAACTCCTCGCGGAAACGCGACGCGTCGCGGAGCATCATCACGTGCTGGATGCGCACGTAGCGGTCGAGGAAATCGAGCCCTCGGCGCTCGAGGTCCATCAGCAGGTTGTCGATGCGGAACACGAACTGCCGGAAGTTCCCGACCAGGTCCGCACGCGCCCGTTCGAGCTGATCGGTGATCGTGTCGATCCGCGCCTTATCCGTCGCAAGCACTTCCCTGCGCGACTCGATCATCCGGAACTGCATTCGCGAAAGACTGAGGATCGTTTCCAGCGGTGCGGTGAGCTTGATACGGATGCGCTCCTTCTCCGACAGCACGCGGAAGATGTAGTCCTCCAGCGCGTCGAAGCGACTGAGCGTCTTCGTCGAGACCGGGATGATCACCGCGTCGAAGCCGAAGATCGCGCGGACGTTCGACTTCAGATAGTCGACAACCTGCGCGATCTCTTCATCGGTCTTCGTGTCGATCTTGTTCAGCACGAAGACGACCTTCTTTCCCCACTCGCGGATGTACTCGAGAAACTTCCGCTCCGACTCCGACAGCGGGCGGTCGATGGAGGTCACGAACAGCACGAGGTCCGCGCGCGGGATGTAGTCCTCGGTGATCTCCTGATGCCGCTGCACGATCGAGTTCGTGCCCGGCGTGTCGACGAGCGTGATGTTGCGAAGGAGCTCGATCGGATAGAACTGTTCGACAACGAAGTCGGACAAGCGCCGCTGCGATGCCAGCTCGCCGTAGCGGAGGATCGAGATCACGTCGTCGACCGGGATGGGGCCTTCGACGCGCAGCTTCTCGCCGAACAGCGCGTTGATGAGCGACGACTTGCCGGCGTTGAACTCGCCGACGATGACGATCGTGAAGAGGTCTTCGAGCGTCGCCAGAAGCTCGTCGACACGGCGGCGCTCGTCGACCTGCTCGCGCTCGAGCGTCTCGCGCAACTCGACGAGCAGGCGCTGCTCGCGCCGCAGGAGGGCCTGCACATTCGCGTCGATGACGGTGTCGAAGATGCCGGGCATGGAGCGTAATCCTAACAGCGGACCGCCGCCGTCTCGGCGGCTGACAGGGCGGCGTCTCGCCGCCCGCCCGGCGCAGGCGAGACGCCTGCGCGTCAGCCGGCGGGACGCCGGCGGTCCGCAACTCAAGTCCTCGGAACCCTCACCATCACGCTCTGCGGCACCGCCGTGATCACGAGCGGCGTGTCCAACGTGAACACCTCGCCGTCCACGCCCACCTTCAAATGCGAGCGTGACGACTGTGCGCGCATGCGCAGCGTGCGAAACGAGCGGAAGCCGGGGATCGTGCGCACGCGGCCGGCGAGGTAGCGCGCGACGAAGCGCGTCAGTCGCCATCGCGACGTGTGCGGCAGCCAGTAAACCGACAAGCGTCCCTCCGTCAGTGAGGCACGCGGCGCCTCGATGCCGATGCGCTCGAGGTCGTATGGATTGTTCGAGATGATGAACACGTGCGTGCGGATCAACTCGTGACGATGCTCCGCCTCGAGCGCCAGCGTCACGTGCGGGAACTTCCGCAGCGTCGCATAGATCGCGGCCAGGCGCGCCTTCCAGCGCGGATAATCGCGGCCGCGCTCTTCGCGTTTCAGCACCAGCTCGGGATAGAGACCGATCGAAACATTGTTCAGGAAGAACCGCTCGTTGACGCGGCCCGCATCGATCTGGCGCGAGCTCCCGCCGAGCGCGACCTCCAGCGCCGCGCGCCAGTTCATCGGAATGCCGAGGTCGCGGGCGAAGTGGTTGAACGTGCCGAGGGGGAGGACGGCCAGGGTGGCCTCGCTGTGGACGACGGACTGGAGCACGTGATGCACCGTGCCGTCGCCGCCGCCGGCGATGAACAACTTTCCGCCGCGGTTGAGGCGATCGCGGACTTCCCGGGCGCAGTCCAGCTCCGGCGTGATCTCCACGATCTCGACGTCCGAGGACGCAGCCGCCGCGCGGAGCGCATCGAGCTCGCCCGCCGGCAGCTTCGTGCCGGCGTTACGGTTCAGGAAAAGGGTGCCTCGGACTGGCAATTTCGGCTGTACGCGTGGCGTTTGAACACGCCGTCAAATGATCAAGGTTAATCGAACGCTTCTGCTTGGCTTCTTTCTGCTGGCTCTTCTGCAAGTTCCCGCCCAGGCGGCCGAATGCACGCTGTGCGTTGGTGTCGTCGGGAATGACGGTACTGCAGTCCCGGCCTTCACCCGCCTCGACGAACAGAGCTACCCGGTCTTCACACCGGTGCAGCCCGCGAACGTCTCCGTGCTCATCGACTACGAGGCGGCCGACATCAGCGCCGTCGAAGAGAAGACGAAGCTGATCCTCGACTGGGCGCGCAGTCGCGGCCCGTTCGACTCGATCGGCGTGTCGGTGCGCAATGCCGACGCGACGCTCGCGGCGTACGCGATCAAACGCCTTGCCGTATCAGCGCAGGGCGAAGGAATCGCGAAGCGGATTCTCGTCGCGAACGATGCGGCGCTTCCCGCGCTGGTCGACGCCGGCGCGAACGCGTACTTCGACGCCGTCGTCACCGACGCGCAGGACGTCGAGAAGACTGCCGCGTTCTTCGCCGAGCGCGATCCGTCGAAGAAGATCTTCGCCATCGTTCCGATCGCGTCGCCGAACCCGCTGTTCGATCTCGCATCGACGTTCGCGAAAGGCGCCGTGCGTGCGTATGCGAGCGGCGCGGTCAACGCGGCAGCGTTGGCGCAATTCAATCTGACCGCGACCAGCGACTGGGCGTACGACTCGACCGCGAAGGTGCCGGTGCTCGACGCGAAAGGCGTGAGCGTCGAGATGCCGGTGCTGACCTTCGTGCGCGGCGAAGACCTCCGCACGATGCTCGTCGCGCGCGGAGACGCGGCCGCGTCGTCGATCCTCTCCCTCCCCGCCGATCGCTACACAAAGCCCCGCCGCATCGACGCCGCCGGCGAGCGCCCGATCACCGACACCGGCACGCGCAACGGGCGCCTGCTCGTCGGCGCGCCGCCCGCGAAGGACGCGTACGCGGTGATCGTCGACTACACCGAGAAGCCCGATCGCACCGCGGTCAAGGAGACGGTGAACGTCGCCACCGAGCGGGGGATCACCGTCGAAGAGATCATCCGTAATCACCAGGCTTACGACGCCTACCAGGAGTCGATTCAGCCGCGCTACATCGCGCGCAACACGACCAAGCTGCGCTTCGAGATTGGCGGCGGCGCGGAATCGCTCGAGGCCGCGATCGCGGGCGAATACTTCTCCGATCCAGCCGGCAAGGCCGATTGGGTCTGGTCCGAGTTCTTCATCAACGGCGTGAAGTGGAAGTACGGGCGGATGCCCGAGCTGCCGCTGATTCAGCCGGAGAAGGTCACCCAGCTCCCGCTCGACATCCACCTGACGAACGAGTACCGCTACGAGCTCGTGCACGCCACGGACCTCGACGGCTATCGCGTGTACGAAGTCCGCTTCGAGCCGCCGCCGAATGCGCCGGAGGAGTTGCCGTTGTATCGCGGCACGGTGTGGATCGACGCGCGGACATGGGCGCGCGTGCGCATCGCGATGGTGCAGCTCAATCTCACGGGCGAGGTGCTGTCGAACGAAGAGCGCGTCGAGTTCGTGCCGTTCTCGCGCGCGACGAAGTTGCCGCTGAGCGTTGCCGAGGCGGCGCAGATCGATCCCCGCGAGCTGATCTGGTTGCCGGTGGAAGTCGACGCGCAGCAGGTCATCTCGGCCGCGGGCCGCGCGAACGTCGTGCAGCGCTCGACGACGTTCACGAACTTCCGCGTCGATCCCGAGGAGTTCCAGTCCCAGCTCGCGAGCGCCTCGGCGTCCGACGCGCGCATGGTGCGGGAGACGGAGGCTGGGCTTCGCTATCTCGAGAAGCGCGGGGACGAGCGCGTGGTGAAGGAAGGCTTCGACACGTCACAGCTCTTCATGCTCGGCGGCGTGCATCACGACGCGGGACTCGATTACCCGGTCGTCCCCCTCGGCGGGATCAACTACTTCAACTTCAACCTGTTCAAGAAGGGCATTCAGACGAACGTGTTCTTCGCTGGTGTGGTCGTCGCGGCGAACGCGACGCATCCGAACGTCGCGAACACGCGCACGAACGTCGGCCTCGAATTCTTCGGTATCGGCGTGCCGGTGTCGAACACGATGTACCGAGATGGCGAAGAGCGTCTCGAAGAAACCGTGAAGAATGTCCCCCTCGGACTCACGCTTCGCGCGGGACATCCGATCTTCCGGTTCGGCAAGATCGACGTGTCGCTCAGCGTTGCGCACTCGACGTTCCAGCGCTCCGAGGACACCGCGGCGGACTTCGTGGTGCCGTCGGATACGTTCACGCTCAGTCCTGCCGTGAGCTTCACCTACGCGCGGCACGGCTACACACTGACGTCGTTCTACGACTACGCGCGGCGCACGGAGTGGGAGCCGTGGGGCAATCTCGCGGAGTACGACCCGGAGCAGGAATCCTACGTGCGCTACGGCGGCTCGATCGGCAAGAGCTTCTTCCTCCCGAAGTTCCAGCGCATCGGCGTGGACGTGAACTACCTCTCCGGTGAACGCCTGGACCGCTTCTCGAAGTACGAGCTCGGCTTCTTCGGCTCACAGCGCGTGCACGGCGTGAAGTCAGGCTCCGTCCGCGCGGAGAAGGCGATCATCGGACACCTGTCATACGGCTTCGTCTTCTCGCAGCAGTTCCGCATGGAGATGTTCTACGATCACGCGCTGATCGACGACCTGAGCGCGGGCTTCGAGCGCGAGCCGTTCCAGGGCCTCGGCATTGCAGGCCAGACGGTCGGCCCGTACGGAACGCTGGTGCGGCTGGACATCGGCAAGTCGATCGGACGAAACGCGCAGGACGGGTTCGTCGCGAACGTGGTGTTCCTGAAGTTGTTCTGATGTGGAGTGCGGAGGCAACGCCTCCGCTTTCGAATCGCGTGAATTGGAAAGCGGAGGCGCTGCCTCCGCACTCCAAAACAAAAAGGCCCGGTCGGGTACACCGCCGGGCCTTTTCGTTCTGCAACGCGGGAGGTTTCAGGGTTGAGGGCTGTTGTTCGTCACGTAGAAGTCGACCGAGCCGATCTCCCACTTGTGACCGGCGCTGTTGCTCACGCGCACCGTCACACGGTGCAAGGAGTTCGACAGCTTGCGGGTGTCCATCGTGAAAATCCAACCGGAATTGCGCGCGCGCACGGCGAACTGCGGGAACTGGTCTTCCACGTCGGGACGCGGGTAGCCGTACTGCGCCTGACCGACGAACGTACCGTCGATGAGCACTTCCACCGCCGCGACGTTGCTGTTGTCCGCAAGCGCCCAGCCGCGGAAGGTCACGTCGCCGCTCACGTAGTCGAACGTCGTCGGGAACTCGACGAAGCCGAAGCCGGAGAAGTTGAAATCATCCTGCACGCACTGGAACCAGACCGGGATTCCGTCGCGGTTCGGCAGCTCGGCGAACGTCTGTTCGACATCGCCGACGCGGACCTGAAGATTGTGACTGCCCTGCGGGACGCCTAGCTCCAGGAGCGCGCCGACGTCGAGCGTGAAGATGAAGCCCGCGCGCGGCGCGTCGGGGAAGCCCGGGTAATACTTCGCGACGTCGTAACGCGGAACGCCGTAGCAGTTCGAGAAACGTCCGCCGACGACGCCGCAGTCACCGGTGTCCAGCCAGCGCACGCCGTCGACCAGCAGCTCCGCGTACGCGACACGGCCGGTGCCGCCGCGCGTACCGAGGTCGAGCGCCCAGCCGCGAACGGCCGTGAGGTGCGCCTCGGGGCGGATCGGCGGCGAGATCGGCGGCGCTTGCTGCTCGCCGAAGCAGCCCGTGCCGAAGAGGATGGCGTCGCGCTGAGGCTCATCGAGATAGCCGAATGGCTTGAGGAAAGCGTCGTTGTTGACGACCTGGATCGTGCGGTGGCCGATCGTGTTCTCGACGCCCGCCTTGTCCGTCGCGCGGACGGTCAACGTGTGAAGCCCGTTCTGAATGCGCGTCGAGTCGATGTTCGAGACCCAGCCGCTGTAGGTCGCGCCGCTGAAGTCGGGAAACGTCTGGCCGACGTCCGGGCGCGGATCGCCGTGGATCGCGCCCTGATAGATCGAGTTGTCGATCAGGACTTCGATCTTCTGGATCCCGTCCGTATCGGCCGACCAGCCGGAGACCGGGAAGGCGCCGGAGACGTTGTACACGCCCGCGCCGTCCGGGATGTCGGTGAAGCCGAAGGGCGGCTGATTGATGGTGTTGTTGATGTTGATCGTCCGGCGCCCGAGCTCGTGCACCTGGCCGTCCGCGGCGCGCACGCGGATCTCGACCGTGTGCGGACCGTTCGGGAAGCGGCTGGCGAGGAAGCCGGTGATGAAACCAGGACGGGCGTTGTGAATGCCGGGCCAGTCAGGATAGCTCTGCTCGATGTCGATTCGAGGCAGAAACATGATGGCCTTGTGCTGGAATTGATCGTCGACGTAGAGCTCGATGCTGTTGATCGTGGTGGGATTGAGCGCCCATCCTTTCACCAGCACCAGCCCGGATTGATCGCGCGTCGGATCCGGAGCGTCCACGTCGCCGTGAAACGCGAACGTCTGCGCAACCATCGCGGACGCGCACAGCGCGACAACGGTGAGAACCAGGCCGCGGGTAACCCATCGCCACATAACCCCAACCTCCAACCCGAGTGTCCTTGGTAACTTGTACTAGAAAATCAAATAATCGACGCGAGTTTATACTAGCCCGGGTGAGTTCGCCAAACGCCAACACCAGAATCGACTTAGCGGACGTCCGTTCCGCGGCCGAACGCATCCGCCCCTGGGTCCTCCGGACTCCCCTGCTTTCGAGCCGTTCTCTCTCGGAAAGACTCGGCGTCGAGGTGCGTCTGAAGTGCGAAAACCTGCAGCGCGCGGGGTCGTTCAAGGTCCGCGGCGCGATGAACGCGCTCCTGCAACTCGACGACGACCAGCGCCGCCGCGGCGTCGTCGCCTTCTCTTCGGGGAACCACGCCCAGGGCGTCGCCCTCTCGGCCAAACTCCTCGGCATCCCGGCCACGATCGTCATGCCGGAGAACTCCGTGCAGTCGAAAGTCGACGCGACCCGCGCGTACGGGGCGAAGGTCGTGAACGCCGGGATCACCTCCGCGACGCGCGACACGGTCGCGCGCGAGATCGCCGAAAAGATCGGCGCTGTGGTCGTGCCGCCATTCGACGACGAGCGGATCATCGCCGGCGCGGGCACGGCTGCACTCGAGATCGTGGAGGAATGGCCCGAAGTCACGACGATCGTCACGCCCCTCGGCGGAGGCGGTCTTCTCTCCGGAACCGCGATCGCCGCGCAGGGCCGCGACGTCTTCGGCGTCGAGCCCGCGGCCGGCAACGACGGGGAACAGTCGTTTCACAGCGGGACGATCGTCACGATCGACCCGCCCAACACGATCGCCGACGGCGCGCGGACTCTGTCGATCGGCACGCGCAACTTCGCGATCATCCGCGAGCTCGTCAGCGACGTTGTCAGCGTCGACGACGACGTGCTTCTAGAAACGCTGAAGTGGGTGATGTACCGCACCAAGCTCGTGATCGAACCGACCGGCGTGCTCGGGCTGACCGCTCTCTTTGCCGGAAAGGTGAAACCGAGGGGACCGGTGGCGGTGGTTGTGAGCGGCGGGAATCTCGATTTTTCGCTCCTCGCGCCCCCCGGCTGAAGCCGGGGGCTATTTCCTCGACAAGACCATGAGCGGTTCTCTTTTTGGCGACGACGATTTTCCCTCGGCGCCCGCGACGAACAGCGCGGACACGCCGTTGGCGGAACGTCTTCGTCCGACTTCGCTCGATGAAGTCGTCGGCCTTGAAGACCTTCTCGGCGAGAAGAGATTTCTGCGCAACGCCATCGAGACCGACCGCATCCCGTCGATGATCTTCTGGGGACCGCCGGGATCGGGCAAGACCACGGTCGCGCGCATCATCGCGAAGACGACGCGCGCGCGTTTCGTCCAGTTCTCCGCGACCTCGACCTCGATCAAAGACATCAAGACGCTGATGGAAGAGGCCCGACGCGGGCGGCAGACGCGCGGCTCGAAGACGATCGTCTTCATCGACGAGATCCATCGCTTCAACAAAGCGCAGCAGGACGCGTTTCTCCCCTACGTCGAAGCGGGCGACATCATCCTCATCGGCGCGACGACGGAGAACCCGTCGTTCGAGGTCAACTCCGCGCTGCTGTCGCGGTCGAAGGTGGTCGTGATTCCCGCGCTCGAGCGGGAGCAGGTGATGACGATCCTGAAGCGCGCGGTCGCGCATCCGAGCGTGGAGAAGTACGGCATCGCTTTCGATGACGCCGCGCTCGACTTCATGGCGGCGACGTCGGCGGGCGACGCGCGACAGGCACTCACGAGTCTGCAGCTCGTCGCGGAAACCGCATCGCATGACGACAGTCCGGTCAGCGTCGAGAAGGTGAAGGAGATTCTGCAGCGCCGCTCATTGATGTACGACAAGTCGGGCGACGAGCACTACAACATCATCTCCGCGCTTCATAAATCGATCCGCAACGGCGACGCCGATGCGGCGGTGTATTGGCTGGTGCGCATGCTGGAAGGCGGCGAAGACCCGATGTACATCGCGCGTCGCCTGGTGCGTGCCGCGTCCGAGGACATCGGCAACGCCGATCCGCAGGCGCTGGTGTTCGCGATCGCGGTGCAGCAAACCGTGCACTTCATCGGCATGCCCGAGGGCGGAGTGGCGCTCGCGCAGCTCGTGACGTATCTCGCCGCGTCGCCGAAATCGAACGCCGCGTACATCGGCTACGGCGAAGCGGTCCGCGAAGTGCGCCAAGGCGACAACCCCGGCGTCCCCCTCCACATCCGCAACGCCCCCACGCGCCTGATGAAAGACCTCGGCTACGGCCGCGGCTATCAATACGCACACGACTTCGAGGATCAGACCGCGGCGATCGAATGCCTCCCCGAGGCGCTGGCGGGGCGAAGGTTCTATGAGCCGAAGGACGTGGGATTCGAAAGCGAGATTCGGGAACGCCTCGAGCGAATGCGAAAGGCGCGAAAGACGTAGGAGGCCTGGATGGCAAAGACGAACGGCCCGCTCTATATCGGACTTGGCGGCCACGTGGTGGCAATCGATCGCGCAACGGGCGCAGAGATCTGGCGATGCAAATTGCGTTCGTCGAGTTTCGTCACGATTGCGGTTGAGCCAGATGCGATCTATGCCGGTGCAAACGGCGAATTGTTCTGCATCGATCCCACGACCGGCAGCATTCGCTGGCACAACAAGTTAAAGGGACTGGGAATGTCGGTCGTTGCGTTCAGCGGCGGCGGAACGACGACCGCCGCGGCGGCAATCCGCGCCGCACAAGCGGCTGCTGCTGCTGCGGGGTGAGGTCATAACAGGTGGCTGTAGCCGGCTCGGCCGTCGGCTGACTGGCAGCTCCACTACCGACCAGTCGGTCTGGACGTTTCTCGTTAAAGAAGGAATTTGCTTATAGGAGCAAGTCCTTTAATCGGCATCCAAATCCCCAGCGGCTGGAATGCCGCACCCAAGTAGCGCAGGAGGGCCTGTGTTCAAACGCATCTATCACGCAGTAGCTGTCTTGTTCGTCGTGTGTCTTTTTGTTCCCCCGGTACAGGCTTACGAAGAGTGTCATTACATGATTGTCGAGGATTACTCGGTGATCGCTGGCGGCGTCGAATGGCGCCACATCGAGTATGGATGGGTGTGCTGGGAGAGCGGCGGCGGCGGCAATCCCGGAGATACTGGAGGCGGCGGCGATCCCGGTGATACCACACCACCTCAGCCGCCCACACCACCCACGGTCAGAGTCGTCTCCGCATCCGATGAGAATCCGGGCCAGGTCACATTGAACTTCGAGATCGGCGGCGGCCCCGCGAACATGATGATTCTGATGAAAAACGGCCAGGTCGTCTCTCAAGGTGCTCCGGCATCGCACGGCTTCTATGGGAGCCTCGACAACATGGTCTTCGACTCGATCCTCAGCGTCTCGGTATGCAACGCCGGCGGTTGCGCAGAGGATTACGCCGAGGTGCGCCGACGCACTTCGCGGCCGCGCGCCGAGGGAGCTATTACCGCGCAATGGGCGGACCTGATCCCGATGGATCCGTACAGCTTCGTCATCAAGGTCGGCTACGAGAACTACACCCGCATTCTGGACGGTGAGTTTTACCTCGCCGACTACTCCGTCGGCACGGTCGGCATGCGCAACGGCTACGCGAAACACGTGCAGACCGCCGACGCGCTGCTGTGGGAAAACGGCAAGCGTGAACCGGAGTGGGAAGCGCAGTATCAAATGGTCCCGTACTGGGGCTGGTGGCATGTCGCCGAGGGTGCGTATCAGACGCCGGGTTGCTACGTGGCAACGAACCGCTTGCCCAATCAGAGTGCGCTCTGCACGACCATCGGTGAGTTTGGCCATGCGTGGTATCCGGGCACTGGCGTGATCAGCCGAGCCAACGCCGTCGGCTCCGGATTCGCAAATCCGAACCCGGAGGGCCAGACCAGTCTGGACCTTTGGCCGTGATCACGCTCCGTCTCACAATCATGGTGCTCATGCTCACGTTCGCCCAGATCGATTTCGGTCAGGACCGGCCCGTCGCGCGAGTGGGCGAGCGTATCATCACCCATCGTGAGATCAGCTGCGAGCTGCACGCACCGAACTTCGCCGAGGTTGCGGCCAAGCAGCAGCGCGACGCGGCGGAGGTCTGTCTCGAGCGCGAACAGCAGCGCCTACAGCTGCTCGCCGCTGGTGAGTTGTTCGACTCCGCGATCCGAAAGCTCGGCATCGAGCCGTCGGCCGAAGAGCTGGCGAAGGACGCCGCCTCTCACAGGTACGACGAGAAGGAGTACCTGCGACTCTCCGAGCACTATAGAACTCTCGGTCGCGCAGCGCTGCTGGTTCTTCGCGGCGAGGACATCGCTGCCGTTCATCAGCGCGACGTACGGAACGCGCTTCCCGAGAAAGAGTTCCGACGTTTCGTCGGACTTTTCCCGAACGCCGCCGCCGCCGAAAGTTTCATCGATCGGCACTCGCCGGAGCATTTCCGCGCCACCATCGCCGCGGATGCCCGCCAGCGCATCGGCAAAACGAAGTTGATGCAGATCCTGTCCGCCAAGGCCACATCGCTCGGCGTCTCATTCGATGCTCATGCCGAGACGTTCTGGCGCGAGCTCGCCGCCGAGCTCGGCCTCGAAGTTCTCGATCAACGATATAAACCCATTTCCCTCAAGGAGCTCTCATGGCAGCCTCAAACCTCAAGCACGCCATAGCGGCGTGCCTGCTTTTCGCAGCCACGATGGCGTGGGCCGATCAGGCCCCGCTCAAGACCAACGGCGCGTTCACCATCGAAGTCAAAGCCTCGGCCGCAGAGCAGTTTGCTTACGCGAGCCGCATCACCGCTGAATCGACCGATCCGTCCGAGCGTCACCTACGCGTTCTGCAATCGGTCGCCGCTCTCGAAGTCATTCCGAAGCGCTGGTCGGCCGATCGCGACATGACTTTGCGCGCGTATCGCGAGATGGTCGCGCGTCTGAGCGGCTCGAATCTGCACGGCAACGCCATCAAGATCTGCGACAAGGCCATTGCCTTCGCCGGCAAATCGCCGGAGGCGAAAGTCTTCCTGGCGTCGAAAGGCCGCTCGCTGATGTGGCTCAACCGGCAGGACGAGGCCCGCACCGCGTTCGACGCCGCCACCACCGGCGACTTCAACAAGCTCGCCGATTTCGACAAGAACGCGGTGCTGATCGACGCAACACTCTTCTATGAACAGGCCAAGAAGTTCGATGTCGCCGCGAAGCACGCCCGCAGCCGTGCGAAGGTCACGAGCAGCGAGCTCGGTCGCGCCGAGGCGCTGCGCAAGGCGCTCGAGCTCAGCATGAAGGCCAACGACAAAGCCTCCGCCATCGCCGATCTCGCGAGTCTGAGCCACGCCGCGCTGAACGCACGCATGCGCTCGCTCACGCCGGACGAGCAGGAAGTCTTGGCCCGGATCGATGCGTCGATCGCGGAGTATCGCAAGAAGCTCGGAGTCTAACGAAGTCACTCGTGAGTGCGGCGGCGCGGCCGCCGCACTCACAGGTTCAACACCCAGGTGGCGGCGCGGGACGCCGCCGTCACAATGGCGAAACCGGAGGCGGCTCGGCTGCCGGGCCACCGCCGGGCCGCGACAGCTTCACGCCGAAGTTGAGCGCCGGGCCACATGCCAGTCATTCAGCAAACGGAATCTCGGAATGTTTCGGTTCAACACCGGCGACACGCCCTTTACGGAGCAGCATGTCGGCGGCTTTCCGTGCGGACTCCTTGCGCGTTGGCGCCATGAAACGGAGATCGACGATGGGCAGAGGCGACGGAAGTTGTACTTTGAGAAATGGACGCAGTACACCGCGCGAGGCATCAACGTCTGGCGGCTCGCCATCACGCGCGTGCCACCGAATGACGCGCCACTCGCGTTCGTTCTCGTAGGCTATATCTTTGAGTTCCGGTAGCACCCGCGCGATCAGCTGAGCGACGGCCCCTGCCAGAGTTGGCCATTGTTGCTGGTGTACGTGTTCGCGTTCGATGAACTTGAACACGCGATCGACGAAGAATCGGATCCGATCGATTTGCTCGGTCCGCTTGTAAAGCACTTTGACAAAGTTCGTACTCGGATCGGCGGATAGCGCCTCCAGTTCTTGCGTATCGAAACCGATAGCATATCGCTCGAAGGCGGCAGAGCCGTACGCGCGCCACTGGCTGAGATCATCCGCCAATCTCGTGAAGCAGGCAACGTACACTTCGGCGACGGCCTCGAGGTCCAGCGAAGTGAGAATTTGATCAATCACTGCTCTCTTGGTTTCGGTCAGCGATTCCTTCATCTCGTTCAGGAGCTCACGTGCAAGCCGAGTCCCGTAGGTCACTTCGGATGGATCGTTGAGAAAGCTAAAGTTCGTTGCGCGCACGAAACCATCGCGCACGATGCCCTGAAATCCACCAGCGGTGGTGTAGTGGTAGACGCACGACGGCATGAAATCGGACGGCGCCAGCGACGCCGGCCGCCACAAGCGGCTGCGGAATTGCTCGACCAGTGTCTCATTCGGCTCAGCAGTCACGCGACAAGTCTAGCCTCATGCGGCCGTTTCTTTCCGCGCGTAACGTCCTTGGGTGTAAGCTGCACGGCCGGTCCCGCGTGCCGAAGCCGAAGCGGCACGGCGGTTGCCGGCGATAAGTTGCAATGCAACGCCCGCCGAACTGCAACCGCCGAGACGCCGCCACGCTGGCGAAAATGCAGCCGGCTCGCGAGCCGAAGCCGGGCCGTGCCAGCTTCACACCCAAGTTAGCGGTCCAAGCTAGAATGCTGCGTCATGGCAGCGCTAAGCTGGCAAGACTTAGAACTCGGCGACGTGATCGGCGCCGGACAGAGCGCCGTAGTTATCAAGGCGCGGCTTCGTCGACCGGTTGCTGGACTCCCCGAAGGCTCCGTTGTGGCCGTCAAACGCTACAAGCAGTGGGTTCTGGAGCAGCCCGGCCAACTAGAGAGAATCTTTCGCGAGTTCGACGCCGGACGTACGGTGCACCATGAGAACTTGGTCTTGGTTCTTGGCGTGCTAATTGATGACGGTGGTCGTCCCGCACTCGTCATGCGCTATTACGACGGACCGACGCTTGAAGACGTCTTGGGCAAAGCGCGCCGCGATAAAGCGGCCCTTCCAGTTGCAAGTGGCTTTCGGATACTACGTGGTCTGGCGTCAGCAATTGATGCCTTACATCAGAACTCGATCATTCACCGCGACATCAAACCTGGGAACGTGATTATGACTGGCAACGGGCCAGTACTCGCTGATCTTGGCGTTATTCGAAGCGACAGCTGGCCAGAACAAACGACGGCGGGAGTGTTTTTGGGCACAATACGATATGCTGCGCCAGAGTACCTATTCGGCGAGGCCTATGACCATCGTATTGATCTATATTCGTTCGGGGCAATCTCCTATGAGGTATTAGTCGGACGGCAATTTTTTGAGCGACAGCAAAACTGGGCACGGCTGGTCGCTGCGAAGGTCACTACGCACGCAATGATAACGCGAAGCAGGCGAGTGGAACGGTTGATCTCAAAAGCGAAATCGCTTATCGAGGCAGTGCTCGAACATACAATTTGCCCAGCGGACCGACGTGACCTTGATCTGGGATCGTTTGTATGCGCGATGGATCATGAATGGTGGGACATCGATGTATCCATCGAGAACGGCCATCTCGTTCCACGGGTAGAGACAGCACGGCAGCCGGGTGCCGTCCGGCAGCGACGGCGTGTGCGGGAACGGCCTTGGTAGAGGAATCGGATTGCACGGCCTTCGTTGGGCTCGCCTAACGTCCTTGGTGTAAGCTGCACGGCCGGTTCCGCGTGCCGAAGCCGGAGCGGCGCGGCGGTTGCCGCCAATGAGGTGCAGCACCGAGTGGCGACCTGCAACCGCCGTGACGCCGTGATACTGGCGAGAACGTAGGCAGCTCGGCTGCCGGGCCGAGGCCGGGCCGTGCCAGCTTCACACCAAAGTTGGGCCGCGTTTACCGATACGGTTTTGTTAGACGCGGATTGATCAATTGGCTGTGGAACTGTGGGCATGAGCTTCGAGCCTCGACAGAACGGCCCTTCTGCTTTCGAAGTTGTATGTTCCCCAAAAAGTAACCCTCACCCTCGCCGGAGCGTCTTTCGAAAAGACCCGATTGGTCAGCCAGGCTTGGGCGTCCCCACTAATCGGCACCGTGCCGCGTGATCCGAAGACCTGGACGAACGAACGTTCTTTGATTATCTCGAATGAGTTCGGGCCGGTTATCAGTTTTCTAGGAAAGACAAAGCTCTTGATTGTCGCTTTGAGGCTGGTGATCTGAAATGTCAGAAGTTCCGCCCTAGCAGGCCGATCACCTCTGGAATCCACCGGCGCCGGACGCGTTAGCTCTGGCAGACCCTGAAACGTCAATGACGCACTGATTTGCCCAGACGGAATGGTCACCCTTCCCCCGCCCCATTTGAGGGACGGAAAAACTATGATTTTCGAAAGCGACTGTAGCGTGGCTTCATGAGGGCCGGGGGTTGTAATATTGCCGCCTATCGATAATCTTGCCGCCACAGGCGGGTCAATTTCGCTGGTGGCGTGGCAATTAGGGTCGTTCGGTCCGGGTCCGACGGGTGCCTCCACCTGATCCATCTGCTGCGCACCGCTCGCAATATCGGAACCGGCTAACAAAGAAATGAGCAGAGCTGCTGCGCTGAGAGCTATTGCATATCGCCGCATTACTTATCCTCCACATCGGCGGACGTTTAAGAAAGTTGATGCCGCCAAGCACAACATTGCGGTTGCTGAACCACCGCCGCTGTTCACGCCCGCGGAAGATGGCTATCGACCCTGATGACAATGTAAGGCCTTTTGTTGCGGCACGCCATCTTTCCGCCGAATCGGGCATGGAATATCGTCCTTCTTGTTGGAGTCCTGCTGTTTATGGAGCTTCCCGGCTCCCTCCGCCGATGTCTTCAGACCGACTCGATTGGCTTGTGCCGCGACCTTACGTCGCGCATCAATACGGCTCTGGCGAAGCTTGAACCTTCCGTCGGCCGAACAGATCTCTCGCTAAGCTGCGAGCCGCACACCGAGTGCCAGAGCCATGCGCACGCCGGTTGCCGCGTATGCCGCTGGACAGCGACACGCGATCTGCAACCGGCGTGACGCCGTGCAAGTTGGAGAGGAACGAGGGGCTTCAGCCAGGCTTCAGCCCCGGATTTCAAGGCGGCGGCTCGTCAGCTTCAGCGAGGTTTTGCCACCTCCGCTTCGCCTGCAAATCCACTTCTGACGGCACTAAGTACAAGATTGACTCTATTTTAGCGTGAGCCCCAGTAGGATGGGGTACCCGTTCGTACCGCCGCCGGAGCACGCGCCACCCCAATAGACTGAGACGGGACGCGAGTTCACCAGCGCTACGTTTGCAATCGGCGCTATTAGATTGACGTTGGCCGTACCCCCACCGAGGATGTACTGGCCGTTCTTTGCTGAGCACGTGTGACTGGGGTATGGCGGGGTTGTAAAGCTGAGCCAGACACCCTGTATATTCACATAGGACACTTCGATCGTGGCAATTCGGACGTTCCCGCTCCAGTTCGCCGCCTCGACCTGGATACCAATGCTCAACACGAGAATGCTCATCAACACTGATACTTTGCGCATGGTTGTGCTCCCAGTTAGATTAGTTGGGTTGTACTTTCTTAACGCGCCGGTGGTACGTATCCATCGGCACACATCTGGGCGTCGAGGCCCATAACTCTATGGACGGACGCACCGCCGCGATTCTGGCTGGCACCGTTTAACCGCAAGCTGCGCATCGGCGCAGCACAGGCGCGAGGGTAGAGGAACAACGGCCCCGACGCGCAGGCCCCTTCCGACCTGGTGCTTGTGTCGGCTCCTTCGGTGTCATTTGGGCCGGGCTACAGCGGGCGCCGTGGCGCAGGACATGGGTGTAGATCATGGTCGTCGAAACGTTCCGGTGACCCAACAACTCGCACCGTCCGGATGTCGTGTCCGCGCTCCAGAAGGTGCGTGGCGAAGGAGTGTCGGAAACTGTGGCAGGTCACTCGTTTGTCGATCCCGCTGACACGTGCGCCTTCGGTCACGGCACGCTGACGACCGTCTCGTGAAGGTGATGCCGCCTCTCGCCCCTCGGCGTTCCGCCACCGCCGGGTCGCGGGAAAGAGGTAGAGTCGAGGGGCCGTGCCAAGTCGCATAACGCCTTATGCGACCGCTTTCAGAGCACTTCGCCTTGGGGCTCTCCGTGATCGCGACCGGAGAAACACCGAGATCGCCGCGCGCCCTCAGAGTCGTAGCGCCTTCAACACGGCTGGAGAGAAACCGGTCAGCAATTCGCCCGGGCGAACGGACAAGCCTCGGGCGAGTTTCAGAACGACGGTGAGGCTCGGGACCTTGTCACCCCGTTCGACCTGCCCGACGTACGTCGTCGTCAGGTGCGCGGCATCGGCGAGGTCCTCCTGCGTCCATCCGCGCTCCGTTCGGAGACGGCGGAGGGTCTCGCCAAAGATCTTGCCCTCCCGTGCGTTCGCCACAGTTGCAAAGTAACGATTGTTACTTTATCTTTGTCCAGTAACGGTCGTTACTATGGCGAGAACGGATGAAGGCACTCGCGTCGTCGCCGGGACTTTCCGGCGGAACCTTCACGAGCGAAGGTGTCTGGAGATCGAGCTTCCTGAGTTTCTGTTCTGTGCTCTCGAAGCTCGCGTGGCGGAGGCGAACGACGGAGCGCCGTTGGACGAGCGCTGCACGTTGAACCACTACATCGAGTCGGAGCTCGTCAATCTCGTCACGTTGCGTGATGTGGCGGAACTGGAGAGCTGAGTGCCGGGTTTCGCCGACGCGGTCCGGCAGTGGATCGTGGAGATGCGCGAGTGACCAGCGGAAAGCGGTGTCATTAATGGTGGCTTGAAGGGACCACGTCATCCCGGTGCCGTTGCAACGTGCCCGCTATCTGAGCTGCCGCAACGCACTTTTACGCCGCTTTCACGCGCATTGCACATTTCGATTTTCACGTGTACTCCATCGCGGATGGAGTATTACTCCATTTCGGATGGAGTACACGCCATTTCGGATGGAGTACTACTCCATCGCGGATGGAGTACACGCCATTTCGGATGGAGTACTACTCCATCGCGGATGGAGTACCCGCCATTTCGGATGGAGTACTACTCCATCGCGGATGGAGTACACGCCATTCTGGATGGAGTACTACTCCATTGCGGATGGAGTACACGCCATTCCGGATGGAGTACACGTGAATTCCGGTGGAGTGCATGTGAAGGTGGCCACCCCGCCCAGGTGGCGGCGCGGGACGCCGCCACATCAGCCGGCGAGGACGCCAGCGCTCCACTTGGTGACGGCGAGGACGCCGGCGCTCCCCAGGTGGCGGCACAAGTCAGCCTCGGAGCGACCGCACGTGCCTAAGCCGAACGTGCCGGCTAGAACTTGTTCTTCTGGTGGATGGGCGCTTTCTTGCGGTCGGGGCCGAGGTTTACGTAGACCACCTGGGCCTCGGTCACCGTCACGCGTTCGGCGGGATCGCCGGCGCGGATCGCCTCGACCACGACTTTGGTCGTGATCGAGGTCGTGCCGATGCGCAGCGTCTCCGTCCAAAAGCTCACCAGGTCGCCGACGAACACGGGCTCGTGGAACACGACCTTGTCCATCGACACGGTGACCATGAACTGCAAACCCTGCCGGCGCGCTTCGATCGCGCCGGCCTGGTCGATGTACGACAGGATCACGCCGCCGAAGATCGTGCCGTGCGCGTTCGTATCGCGCGGCATCATGAGCACGCGGATCGCGGGCTCATCCCATTTCGGTGAAATCTCGTGCTGTTCCGGCAACTACACTCCCGCCGGCGGCGGGACCGGCGTCGTCGTCGGACGCGTGATCGTGTCGTTGACCTGCACGTCCGCGGTCTTGCGCAGCCGGTCGACGAGCACCGAGCGCAGCTGGCGCGCCTGCTGCTCGCGAAGACGATTCGCGAACGCATCGCGATTCTTCTGCAGCTCCTCCGACGTCACCCGCTTCTGCTCGACCACCTGGAACACGACCGCGCCGTCGCCGACGATCACAGGTCCGTTCAGCTGACCGACGTTGCCCTTGAGCGCCGCGTCGACAAACTTCGACGTGTCGCCGTTGAGGCCAGCAATGTTGCCCTGACGATCGACCGTCACTTCCGACGCCGTGCGCCCGACCTTCTGCGCGACCGCGTCGACGTTCGCTGCGCCGAGAAGCATCTGCGCGAGCTGCGCGCTCGCTGCTTCGCGCGCCTTCTGCCGCTTCGCTTCCTGCTCGACGCGCTCACGCACCTCGGCCAGCGTCGAGACGCCGGCGCCGCGAAGCTCCTCGACATACGCGATGGCGATGCCCTTCGAGGTGCCGATCGGATCGCTGACGTCGTTCTGCTTCGCCGCGAAGATCCACTGCGAGAGCGGCTGGTTGTTGCCGAGGCCGCCCACCGGTTCGTTCTTGCCGATCCAGCCGCTGTCGTTCGAGGTCAGACGGCCGGTGGCGAGAGCGGCGAACGCCTGAGCATTCGCAGGCTTGTTCTGCTTGAGCCCCGCGTTCACACGGTTGATCTCCGCGCGGGCGATGTCCTTCGACATGTCGTTCGCAGACTTCGCGGCCAGAGCCGGACGCGCTTCCTCGAACGACTGCACGCTCTGGTCGCGGCGTTCGACGACCTTCACGATGTGATAGCCGTATTCCTGCGAGCGAACCGGATCGCTGATCGTGTTCAGGGGAACGGAGAAGATCGCACGCTCGAACGGCTCGACGGTCTTGCCCATGTCCACCCAGCCCATGTCGCCGCCGTTGCCGGAGGAGGACGGATCTTCGGAGTTCTGCCGCGCGAGCGTCGCGAAGTCCGCGCCGCCGCGGAGCTGCGCGACGATGCCCTGGGCCTTCGCCCTCGCCGCCGCGTCGGCCTGCGGCGTCGCGCTCGGCTCGGACTTCACGAGGATGTGGAGTACATGCGCCGAGGCGGGCCGGCGATAGTTGTCCTTGGTCTGTTCGTAGACCTTGCGGAGCTCCGCGTCGGTCGGCTTGACCTCACCGCGGATCTTCGCGTAGTCGGCGAGGATGTAGCGGATCTTGCGCTGCTCGCCGTGCGTGAACTCGGACTGGTGCGCCTTGTAGTAGGCCTCGACTTCCGCGGGCGTGACGGTCAGCGTCTCGGCCTGGCCGGCGGGCATCAGGACGTAGCGGACCTTCGCGTTCTCGTTCGCGCGGCGGTACTCCGCGTCGACGGCCTTCGCCGAAAGGACCACCGAGTGCTGCAGCGCGCTCTCCATCTTCTGGAGCGCGATCTCGCGTCCGAGGTCTTCCTCGAACTCCGCGGCGCTCGCGTAGCCGAGCGGGCCGGTGATGTAGCGGTTGTAGAGCTCCATGCCGATGAACTTCCCGTTCTCGGTGAAGGTCGGGATGGTGAGGAGCTTCCTCCGGACTTCCTCGGGGCTGGCGTCGAGGCTCAGACGCTCCGCTTCCTGCGTGAGCAGGCGCTGGTCGACGAGCATGTTGATGACCTGGTTCGGCAGATTCATCATCTGCGACATCTCGGGCGTGAACTGCTGCCCGAACTGCTGCTGGTACATCGCCTCGACGTTCTTCAGCGCGCGCTGATAGTCGTTGAAAGTGATGGTCTCGCCGTTCACGCGCGCCGCGAACTGCATATCGTCCTTCGCGCCGCCGAATCCTCCACCTCCCATCCCCATGTCGATGAAGACGAAACCGAAGATGAACGCCGCGACGACGGCGATGAGCACCCACTTGAGGTGATGGAAACTGTCGCGCATTACTTTGAGCATGGAAACGACCTTTCGAGGGCGATGGGGTGAGTCCGGATCGGAATCCGATCAGGGCTCCACAAAAAGCGGCGCAGTTTACCTATTCCCGCGCGGCGGCGCCACAAATCAGAGCGCAGAGCGCAGGGCGCAGAGGGCAGAAGAACGACGGCAGAACAGAAACCGTCCATTCTCCGACTTCTGCGCCCTGCCCTCTGCGCTCTGCGCTCTGCGTCGTGCTATAACTCACGCCGTTCGTTCCAGATGGCCAGAAAACGAGTAACGGGCGCGGATATCGACTGGTATCTGATCTCGATCGATCGGCTCAAGCAGATCGGTCTGGTCCTCCTTCTGCTCGCGCTCGGTGGGGCGGGATGGTGGTTCTGGTATGACCAGAAGACCAACCCGAAGATGAAGGCCGAGTCCGCGATGGGTGATGCCCGGCAGGCGCTCAACGCCCTGGCCGGCTCGGCCGACTTCAACTCGCATCGGAACGAATTCAACCGGTCGCAGCAGAAGCTCGACGAAGCGGCCA